>ERZ780044.10-NODE-10-length-104100-cov-7.97914_pt1 | contig 104100 bp, 107 predicted proteins | sample MGYA00511849_ERZ780044 | MGnify/ENA primary metagenome ERZ780044 (study PRJEB29588, sample SAMEA2152467) | human gut metagenome | biome: human gut; feature: human-associated habitat; material: faeces | place: Denmark | collected 2008/2010 ...
GTAAGAATAGAAGTAAGAATAGAAGTAAGAATAGAAGTAAGAATAATGCGTACACATTAGGTGTACTTATAGAGCGTATAACTCTTTCGTGGTTATAGGAAGAGACTAGCTATATAAAAACGGTACTGCCAAGGGACGTCCAAGGGCGACATATAGGAATAGATAGAGGTTTTTGAAGGTAAGAAGAGCTTAGTAGTTGCTTGCGCAAATTTTATTGGTAAGCAAATTTTATAAAGTATAATGTGTACTTATAATATGTATATACTATGCGTACACCTTATGTGTATACCTTATGCATACTTATAGAGCGTATTTAGCGCGATGTCAAATTTTTCTTTGATTTTATTCTACCAAAATTTCGGAGCGTTGTCAAATTTTCAAAATAATAAAAAAATAGAGGAGTAGGAATAAATCCTACTCCTCTTTTCTTCTTAGTGGGCCTTGACGTAGCCGCGCTGAGGACCCTTCTTGCCCTCAACCTTTACATCGACCTTCTCCACAGTGCCGTCCAGCACGAAAGGCTTCAGGAGGGAAGGAACAGATGCTACCTTTACCTCATCGGTAAGACCAGCGGCCTCAATGAGCTGGGAAGCAGTCATACCCTCATCGCCCATCGCATTCAGCAGAGCCTCACGAATAGGAGCCTTCTCATCCTCGGCAGCCTGCTTCTTCTCCAGAACCTTCTGGGCCCGCTTTGCGTTGGTCTCATTCATCTTCTCGATAAGCTCAGTGGCCTTAGCCATCAGCTCATCATTCATCTCACCATTGGAAATAGCAGTGTAGAACTCACGATTAGTCATAAAATACCTCTTTCTGCTCCTCATTGCTTTATAAAGACAGAAGAATTTACGACCTAAAATTTGACAAGTGGCTTGATGCGCCGTAGCCGTTTTCTTTTGGAGCTTATTCCCAGCTTAGGAGCGTTTTATTTTTTTAGTCTTCCTTGACTTTCTATATATATTATAGTGGTTTTTTTAGATTTTTTCAAATTTTATAATACGAAAGAAAAGTTTGACATCCAGCTTCCAGCTTATAAGTTGTAGCTTATTTGCGCGCCCAAAATTTGACACGATATAAAATTTGACAGCGGTCGGCGCCGAGTAAGATTTGGGAGTAAGAAAATTTGACTTTAACGATTTAGTGTGGTAATGCGGTAGCAATTTAGTGCGGTGAAGTGAGAAAAAATTTTCATAGAAATTTTTTGTAGAAAATTTGACAAAAATAAAATTTAGACGATATTCGTCTAAAAATTTCGGAAAAAAGAAACGGCGCATTTCTGCGCCGTCAAATATAATAGAAGGAATTTTCTGCTGGACAATCAATCATTGGAGAAAGTCCCTCTTTCTCCAAATCTGAGGTTGGAATATACAAACCTGTTGAAAGGTTTACTATTCCGCCGACTCCGTTTCTGTCGCAAACTTTCATATAGGTATAAGCAGAATTAGGGAAATCGAGGATTGTACCCTCTTTTATAAAGCCAATGTGAATTTTCATTTTATTCAATCCCCCATTCTTTAAAAAGTCTCAATTCCCCATTGTGTTCAATTTCAAAAAGTTCATATTCTTTTTCCCAGAAAAGGTTTTTTGCGGTTTCAACAGAAACAATGCCAATAGGGATATAATCGGGATCTTCGGAATTCTTATACGATGGAAAATACTTTATGACAAGAATAGATTTTGGGAAGTTCATTCTATTTTCTCCTTTCATTTTATAAATAAAGTATAACAGATTTTTCTTTATTTGTCAAGTATAAAATAAATTAGACGAACTTCGTCTAAATTTTTCTCCGAAAAAAAACTTCACCGCACTAAAGCGGTGAAGTCCTCTAAATTCAACGAATTTTGAAAGTATTTTTTGCTTTATAGTAAGTTGCACTTTCGCCTTCAATGGTGAATCTTCCGCCCTTGGCATCAATCGTGAAAATCTTTTTGACTTTTCGAGGAATAGAACGGCGGGCGGTATAGTCTCCGTTGATATCTGCCCCCCTTTTCAAACAATGAAACAGAATTTCGGTTTCAATTAGTGTGTCGGAAAGGGCGGTGTGACTTTCGGAAAAGTCGGGATTGCTTCTAATGTATTGCGTAATGGTTTCGGCGGTGGTAGAATAGTTTCCGCTTTCGGTAAATGCGCCATGTTTTTCTGCCCACTTGAAAAACTTTTCATCCATCATGAAATGATGAACAAAACCGCGAACGTCGGAAATAGGAATGTTGTCAAAGGGATTTATACACTTGAACCAATCGCAATTGAAATTGAGCACTTTTTCATCAAAAAAGGAATTATAAGCGAATGCCCGTTTTACATCAAAGGCTTTAAAATCTCGTGCCATTGTTTGGGTAATATAGCCGAATTTATCCATAATAATTTCACGGGAGCGCATAGCCTTTATATAAATAGGGCGCTTTTCTGCATAATAAGCCGATGCAAAGGCCATTGTATTATGCCATACTTGCTCCACGATAAACTCCCGCTTTATAAACGTTTCCCCGCTTTCGCTATCGGCAACAAGATAGCCGATATTGTAACAAAAGGGCTTTTCCAGGGAAGTCGTTTCTGTGTCGAAAACGCAAATATTCATTTTTTCATTCTCCATTCAAAATTATTATAAAGGTTTATCGGTCGTTCCCTTTACATTCTCTATTATATCAGATTTTCCGGAAAAGTCAAGAACTTTTTTCAAAAAATAAAAATTAGACGAACTTCGTCTAAAAATTTTTCTCTTGAAAAAAGGGTGACGATTTCTCGCCACCCTTTCGATTACTCGTTATTTGCGTTTTCTCGTTCGGACTTCTTCGCCTTTGCCTTTTCTCGTGCAAGGCGGTCTTTCTCCATCTTCTTCTGCTTCTTCTCCTCTCGTTCTGCCTTGGCTTTTGCCTTTGCTTCGCTTTCAAGGCGGTAATTTTCAGCTTCCTCATAGCCATCAAAGAAATCGCCGTCTCTCGTTCCCTTGGGAACGCTAAAAGTAAGGTTTAGATAGCCCTCGTCACCATCCAGCGCCCACGGAATCGAATACGTTCCGCTTTTAATCTGAAGAACGGTTTCTCCCTCACTTTCAAGGAAATTCTTGACTTTCTGCATGAAATCCATCTTCACAACTTCACTTTTCTTTGCCATTCAAAGCACTTCCTTTCTTTATTGTAACTAAAGTATATCACGCATTCGGTTTTTTGTCAATACCTTTTTTCTTATTTTCTAAAATTATTATAACAAAAATTTTTTTGAATTTCAAATTTTCTTTAATACTTTAGTGTGATAAAGTGGCGAGGTCGATTTTATTTAGACGAACCTCGTCTAACTATTTTTCTAAAAAAGAAACGGTGCAAAGCACCATCTCTTTATTTTTATTAGCGTTTATTCATTAGGCAATTAGTTTCAATAGTCCAACCACAGTTTTGGCAAGTGTAGTAAAATGTTTCGCTCCCCATGCGGGTTTTTGTTGCGCCACTCATGCGATATTCTCCGCCACACTGGACGCATACGCCATTGTTGAAAGTATCGCAGTCATTGGCGTGTTCCAGTCCAAATAGAACGCCCACGCCGAAAAAGATAGAACAGCAGATAACGAATGATAACACTTTGCCCCACCAGGTATCGCGTCCCATGGAGACAATCAGACCGACAAGCGGACCAGCAATACCGCCCATGAGCAAACCAGCAATAATTATATCAGACATTTTTTATTCTTCCTTTCTTTTGATAGTTTTATTATAACGGATAAATTCTAAAAAGTCAAGAAAAATATTTTTTAGACGAATTTCGTCTAAATAATCTTTTCCGAAAAAAGAGGTGACGATTTCTCGCCACCTCTTATTTTTACTCGCTGATAAGACTGTACTGCTTCTGCTTGCCCTTCTTGGGAATCTTCACTTCCTCAACCGCCAGCTTGCCAGCCTCTACAAGCTGACGACACAGAGAACTAATCTTTTGCGTGGAGAGGTCTGCATCAACCTCATGAATTTCGCTTGCCGTCATAGGCTTGACGGCCAGAATCTCCAGCAGGTGCGCCTTGATAGGTTCGTTCTCAAGCTGGGTCTTGCTGGGCTTGGAACTCCGCTTGGTGTTTCGCTTGTCGAGCTTCTCCAGCTCGGCGGTGGCGTGGTTGGTCAGCTCGTCATTTACATTAGCCTTGATGACAGCATTGAAGAACTCACGATTAGTCATAATAGACTCCTTTCATACGGCGGATAGGTCGCCACCCATTTTTTTTATTTGTCATTCGGTTTCCCTCTTGACATTATCTATTATAACAGATTTTCTAAAAAAGTCAATACCTTTTTCAAAATTTTTTTGAAAATATTTTTTAGACGAATTTCGTCTAAATTTCTTTAGAGAAAAAAGGGAATTTCTTCCCTTTATCTCGCCAGAACTTTCAGAACGCTTTTCATTGCGTCGGGATGAAAGCCACCCATTCCCCATTCAATCAGATTCCCTGTTTCATCATCAAACAGAATATCGTCAGAGGAAGAACGGAAAATCGTTTTCTTTGTTCCATACTCTACAATATGAATTTCATCAAAGGAAACGCTTCTCAAATGCTGACGCAACCAACGCATTTTTTCAGCTTTTACAGCTTCAAGAAAAGCGGGGTTTTTGTCTTTGCTTCCCCACGAAATCACGCCAATCTTTACACCCTTTCGCTGGATTTTGTTCAGTCTGCGCGCCAGCGTATTCATGTTACAGAGAGGTCGAGCTTCCACATAAATTTTTGCGTCATAAGCCCGTAAGCGGGGCAACCAGTCTTTCGCGCCGTACAGGTCGGCAATCGTGCCATCCATATCAAAATAAATAGTCATAGAATAAATTCCTTTCCTTTATTGTAATTAAATTATAACAAAAATTTTTCTATTTGTCAAGTATAAAATTATTTAGACGAATTTCGTCTAAAAAAGAAAATGGCGCACTCGACGCCATCATCTTATATATTATTCTCCCTCATCATATTCTTTTTCCATTTTCAACATCCCATCTGCACGAATGGAATAAATCTCATATCCAAATTTATCACCATAATTTTCGATTGCTTCAGCTTCGGAACAAATGAAAAGCGGAGTTTTGTCTGCGTCGCATTCATACTGGTCATCAAGAGGGACACATTTTACAATTAGACAATAGCCACTATCTTTGGGAAGTTTATTCTTTTTCATTTTATTTTTCCTTTCTTTTATTGTAAATAAAGTATAACATATAAAATATAAATGTCAAGAACTTTTTTATTTAGACGAACTTCGTCTAAATTTTTCTATGTCCCAAAAAGCGACACGAGAAAGGAACAAAATCGTGTCGCGATTTGGGAATCTGAATAAAGAAATATCTAATAGCGGATAACCACAAACCGCCTATTAGCTAATAAATGTCAAGAGGAAGGGCGAGGTATTCACGCAACCACGGCCTCAAACTGACAGATAGGATATTGCTTGCCTGTTCAAAGATGACAGGTCCTGCGCACACTTCTGTTCAATGCCGGACTTACCCTGTGCGATTTATCCCTTTTCCCTTACTTTCTCAAGGGTGGCCACTTCTTGAAATTCTCGGTATCCTTTCCTCTTGACAATTATTATTATAACAGATTTTTTAGAAAAGTCAATACCTTTTCAAAAATTTTTTTTGAAAATATTTTTTAGACGACACTCGTCTAAATTTTCTTTTCTGAAAAAAATAGCGCCGAAGCGCTATCTTTTCATCTTTTCAGCCGAAAGTAATAAAATTTTTATCTCCACTTGCTTTCCAAGGGCGATTAACTCCAAGATTTTTCAGAAAAAAATAAATTTTAATTCTCTTAAAGATTTTCATAATTTTCTCCTTTCTTACCAGCTCATAGAAAAAACCCAGCCGATGAAAAGCACAGCTCCCAGCGCATACAGCCCAGCTCCCACAGCGTGATGCCAATCGTGGCTTTTTACAAATGAACGCGCGCCCACAAAGGACATACCAGCACACGCAAACCCAGCGAACAGAATACCAAGCACAGCGATAACAATCATTTTAGAAACCTCATTTCTTTTTTAGTATACCTAAAGTATACACTAAATTTCAGAAAAAGTCAAGAAAAATATTTGTTAGACGAAACTCGTCTAAATTTTTTGTGAAAAAATTCACAAGCAATCGTTCGTCTAAATTTTTTGTGAAATCTTTCACAATCTTCGGGATTGTTTCGTCTAAATTTTTTTGTGAAATTTTCACAAAGTCGTTAGAAAAAGGGGAAGAAGCCCCCCCCTTTTTTTTAATCATACAGGCTGAAATCTTCATCATAGGCTTCGCCGGCATAGAAATAATCAATGCCGTTTAGCTCAAGGCCGTTATACTTGTGTTCTCCATTCTGAAGCCGTTTATTCATTTCCTTTACAGTAGCTTCAGCATTCATAGGGTGGCAGATAGCATAGAGCCAATTATGACCGTTCTCGTGATACATACAAGGAATAACTTTCATTTTAGTAGCCTCATTTTTTATTTTATGGGGAGCTTTACAGCTCCCCAATATAGTCCTCTGCAAATTCCTTTGCTGTCACTTCTTCAATACTAATCATTTCACACTGTGGCTCTTGACTTAACCAGTGAAGGGCTTCTGTGGTGCTTGTAAAATAAGTCGTGTTTTCATAGCCGCCGTCGGCCCAGCTGGAACAGTGCACAAAGAATGTTAATTTAATCATTGTAGTTTTCCTTTCCCCCGTCTCGCCGTTAGGTCAGCGTTCTTTTTATTGTCGTGCTAATTCTTCACGATAGGCTTGCAGGAACAGCTCCCGATAGGTATCGTCCCACAAGTGGTCAATAGCCATAGACAGCTTGAAGTCATCCAGCTCCATAGCTATAATACTGGCCATCATTACAGCCCCATATGCCATATGATAGCAGTTTTCGGCAAGGAAACCAAGGCTACGGGAATAGCCTAACAGCTTATCCAGCTCTTTTTTCACAAAGTCGATAGTCATAGTCATGTTCCTTTCTCTGGTGGGCTGGGCTTGTTAAGCCCAGCCCTATTGATTTATACTTATAGGGTCAGCCCTTCAAAGTCTGCGCTTGTGTAGTCCCTTGTGCGGTCGTACTCAACAGGCCATTGTAAAAGTCTCTGGTATAGCTTTTTGGAGCTAACCTGAATCCCCAGCCCGTCATATTCGCCATGTTTATTTACGGTCTTTACAGCGTTTACTTCCTGGAGGCAATTCAGAAATAGAGCCGTAGGGATAATAACCGGGCCGATAGAACGTCGTTCCTCCCATGCTTCCGTCTTTTTTCCGGCCTTGTGGCGTTGAACGTATTCCATAACATAAATGACAAACTTGCTTTTATTCGAGCCGTCAATAAGACTATCGACCCGCCCGCCGTTTGTCTTTACTTCTGCCGGAACATAACGCCCATTGTACTTGACATGAACGTCAGCTTGCCCGGCGGAGCTTACGCACTTTTTGCGGCTTTTAGGCCTTGCACACTGATTCTCCGTGATACGTCCAAAATAACCGCTATCAATAGCGGGATTGTAGCGTGCGGAATCCAGCGCACGCACTGCGTCCTCTTTAGTTAGAATAGTAAAGTTTTTCATGATAAAAATTCCTTTCTTTTTTGTTTTTGTGGTTTCAATTGTCAAGATACACACCGCATTAAAGCAGTCGGCCCGCTCCGCTCTGTTGTTCCCTTGTGTCTATTATACTACCACATCCCGCCCCGGAAGTCAATACTTTTTTAGACGATTTCAGGCTAAAAACCGCACAAGAAATAGCCGGGGGGTATTTTCTAAAATTGGGCAATTTGACGAACGCCTCCCAAAACGGGTCTGGACCATTTTCTCACCGAGATAAAAAATCGAAACTCCTACTTCCTCTTTTCTCACCGAGATAAAATTTCATTCTCCCCGAAAATTTGACTCCAACCTTTCTCCCATGGTATAATAAAAATAGAAACTAAGAGCCAACTAATGTCTTGGCTTATACATAAGGAGCGTACTAATGAATCGTCTAAATCTCGACTTCTCACTTTCAAGTGATGAAGCCCGCGCCGAATACGTCCAAACCTATATTCAAAACTTCGACGCAGAAAAACCCCTCACAAGTTCCGAACTCGAAAAAATCGCCGACTATCTCCTATGGGGCAAAAATTCCGAAGGCCTCTCATCAGACAAAAGCGCAAATATCGAATTAAAATCTACATGGTCATCTCATCCATTAGTCTCTCTCGACGAATTACGTGAAAGCCCCGCCTTCAATGAAGACTCAATCCGCCCAATAAGCGACACCCCAACCAAAACTTCAAAACAAAAATTCTCACGCCAACTCGCGCGCAAAAACGCCCCGCCTCACATACTCGCCCTATTGGAACCTCTCTGGCGTGAAATTGACGAAATCGACTTTCAGCTCTCAACCTACGAAGTTCGAACCGGCAAAAAAGAAAAAGTTCGAGAAGACCTGCGCGCCCAATTCACCCCTTCCGAACTCCAAAACCTCGAAGAAAAATCCAAACTCCTAAACTCCTACTCCTACCTAAAACAAAAACGTCTTCTAATCGAAAAACGACGCGAGCAATTCACTCTCCAAGATTTCTACCAGACAAAACTCCAACGCTTTATCCCTCACACCTATAACCCACTCGAAACCCCAATCTTCGATGCTGATATTCCCATCTATCCACTCGGTCTAAAAGGACCTTCAAATTTAGCGCGGGCTCTCTTCCCCGAAGGAAGATTTCCAATTCCCTCAGACTTAAAAAGTGAAAAAGACCAGCGTGCCCTCTCAACCCAAATATGGACTCCTCGCTCCTCTCGCTACTTTGATTTTGAGGACTTGGCGCATCTTCAGGCTTTGGTAAAAATTTGGGACTCCCTAGAAGAAGGACTCGATTCCTTACCTCTCGAAAGTACATTGCGCGCCCTCTTCGAAACATTCGAATGGTATAAGTCCCTAGCCGACTTAACTCCCCTCGAAGAAGACGTCTTCCAACTAAAAATGGCCCATCAACAAAACCAGCCAATCGTCGAATACATCAACAAAAAATACAAGAAAACCTATAACTCAAACTATATCTCTACTATTTTCCACCAAAAAGCCCTCTCAAAAATTTGCGCGGCTGCCGCAACCCATCGTGAGCACGCCGAAAATTTATTTTTCCCTGAAAATTTCAAACGTTGTAAAGATTGTGGAAAGACTTTACTTCTGGATAGTAAGTATTTTATGAGGAGACAAAGTTCTCGTGATGGATATTCTTGTCGGTGTAAGAAGTGCGATCGGCTATTACGATATAAAAGAGAAGGGCGTGAAGCCCCTTTGGTATAAAGGAGAAAACTATGGATAAAAATAACCGTACAAAAACTTTTATGGAGCTATTAGTAGGACTAGAGGCTATTGAGTTTGTGGGCCTCTGTAAGTTTTTAGGCGTCCGGCTCATTGAAGAAAAGAGCGAGTCCGCGCCAACTACGCCCAATAACGAAGCTCCTAAAAAATCCGAAACCCGTGATTTTTCGGACTTATTTAGTGATTTACTCCAAAAATTTTCAAACCTATCTCGGCCTCGTCAGCGCGAACTCATAAAAATCCTCAAAAAAGTCAATAAGTAAAAGGAGGATTAGTAGTAATGCCACTACAACCAAATATACCCAAGCAAAAACGTGCATTCCTCACAAAAGAATGCCCGCGTTGTAAGCAACAACAGTTAGAAGAAGATTTCACAAAAACTCACTCAATTTTCTATCCAGATGGTGTACTTCCCATTTGCAATGATTGCATTACTCATTACCTCAAACAGAATAAGTTTAGTTGGCGCGCGGTCGACAAAGTCTGTCAATGGGCCGATATCCCCTTCATTGTGAAAGAGTTTGAGAGATTACGGGATTTGAATTCTGATGATACTGTTTGGGGCGTTTACGCAAAAGTCTTTGCAACAGAAGAATATAAAAATTTAGGATGGGATAGTTATAACTCCCAATATCTCGAACTCAAAAAAGTTGGACTCATTGAAGATGAGATTCCATTGGTAAAGGAGAAACATTTTGAGGAGTTGCGCCGACGCTGGGGAGGCAACTATGATGATGACGAGCTTTATTACTTAGAAGACCTCTATAAAGGTTTGCTTCTTTCTCAAAACGTATCTGGCGCGCTAGCTATTGACCAAGCTCAAAAGCTCTGTAAGCTTTCGTTAGAGATAGATAAACGAATTCGCGCCGGCGACAAAGACGTCGACAAATTCCTCTCATCTTATGATAAGATTGTGAAGACGGCAGACTTTACTCCTAAATCAGTCAAAAATGCAACCGACTTTGATAGTATTGGAGAGTTGATGTTCTGGCTCGAAAAGCGTGGGCACCAAAATAAATTCTATGATAACACTACTAGAGATGTTATTGATGAGACTTTGAAAAATATTGAAGCTTGGAATCAGCGTTTATATATAAACGAAGGTGGCCTTGGAGATGAAGTGACCGCGCGACTTCAGGCTCTTCAAAATGTCGCTCAAACAGATAACTTTTATGACCTCCAAGCAGATAACTTTGATGCAGACGTCTATGAGGCTGAAGCTTTCAAAGAGGATGAAAGTGAGGAGTTCGATGCGGGAGGAACTCTCTAATGGCTGTAATTACTTTGCGCGACCCCACTTCAATTTATAACTCCCAAAATCGTCTTTTTAGAGAGGGGGTCGAATTAGAAAAGGGAGTTGTTATAACTGAGGATTTCTTAGAGCGAAATGAGAAGTTTCTGGAAGAAGAACTTCAGCTTTATACAGTTTATCCTGACATTTATTTAGATACATTAAAACCCATTGACTCCCAATTTGATTTGTTTCCTTATCAACGCTTATTTCTGCGCGCGCTCATGCGTTATAATCAAATCTATATTACTGCGACGCGTGCAGCCTCAAAGTCATTCCTAAGCGTCCTTGGGCTCTATCTTCAGTGTGTCTTTATTCCCAATCATAAATGCTCAATTGTCGCTCCTGTAAAGACACAGGGCGTAAAAATTATGCGCCAAAAGGTAGAAGAAATTTTAAAGATTTGGCCTTTATTAGAGAAAGAACTTGAGATTTTTATGGGGAAACCTCATATGAACTTTTCAAAAGATGTGGCGGAACTCTACTTCAAAAATGGCTCTAAGTTTACTTGCGAGGGCGCTACGGACTCATCACGCGGTCTCAGACTTCACTCAACATTCCTAGACGAGGTACGTGATGCTGATGGTGATATTATTTCCGAAGTTATACTTCCTCAGCTAAATGTTTCTCGACGTGATGCTAATGGTTTAGTAAATCCTTATGAAGTTTGTAATCAACAAGTCATCGCCGGAACTTCAGCAGGTATGAAGTCTTCTTATGCTTATTCACTTCTAATAGAAACAATGATACAAGCAATAATTGACCCAAAAAGAGCATTTGTTATGGGTCTAGACTATCGTATTCCTGCCCAGCATGGCCTGGTTGATAAAAAACACGTTGAGAAATTGAGGATGTCTTCAGCCTACAACGAAATGACATTTGCATCAGAGTTTATGGGGACTTGGGCTGGAGGAAGTGAAGAGTCTTGGTTTGATTTTGAGAAACTTTCTAAGTATCGAACAAAGAAAAATCCAGAATTTACTCAGAAATTTAGAAATCAACAGAATTGTTTCTACTTTATCAGTGTAGACGTAGGACGCTTACAAGACTCGACAATTGCTTGTATCTTTCGAGTAAATATCAAGAATGACAAATACTACTCAACTCTCGTCAATATTGAAGTTCTTGGAAGGCAAGCAGAGACAAAAACTTTTACACAACAGGCAATTGATTTGAAACTTTTAATTGAGAGATACAATCCCAGAGAAGTTTTAATTGACTGCAACGGCTTGGGTAGACGCCTATGCTCAAGTAAAACCTTCTTAACTGCTGGGAACCCCTAACGTAAAGACGAGGGCAATCAGCAACGAAGCAATCAGAGAATGATTGAACGCTCAACGACTATCCCGAAAGGGAGTAGGACCAAGTGGTCCGAAATGGAAGGTACTCTTAAAGAGTAAAGATATAGTCTTATCTATATGGAAACATATAGCAGTTCATAAGAGAACGCGTATAAACTAACGACTTATACGGAAAATAATGTTAGGCCTCGCAGATGAGATGATAAAAACTCATACAGATGCGCGAGGTCGTGAGCTTCCTGCATACGGCTTTTTCAATAACGATGATTACAAAAAAATTCAACCTAAAGACTCTATTCCTATTTTATATTCTATGAAAGCTAATGGGCCTTTGAAATCAAAAATCAACGGAAATGCTTATTCCCGTTTGAATGGTGGATTGGTTCGGTTTTTGATTAGCGAGCAAGAAGCGCGTAATGCTCTTCTGGGAACAAAGATTGGCCAAAAAATGACAATGCGCGAGCGAGTCCAACGGTTACTTCCTCATGAGCAGACAACAAAACTTTTTGAAGAAATGGGCAATCTTCGCGTCAAAAATGTAGGTATGGATATAGTCCTTGAAGCGATAAATAAGCGTTTCCATGACGACCGCTATTATGCTTTTGCCTATGGGTTATGGCGCATTAAAGAAATTGAAGAAGCACAAATGAAAAAACAACGAAAACGGGGCGCCGGAAAACGCAATCTAATATTCTTTACGGGAGGGGCATAATTTGGAACAACAAAATACCGAGTTCAAAAGAAATTTTGACCTTGCCTCCTTCAAAAGAGCATCAAGTGGAATGGTTTCTAAAAATGATGAAGTTTATGGAGACTACGATTATCTTTCTTGGCGCTCTAGGTCCCGCACTCTAAAAGATTACAAACCTGAAGAAATTGATAATATTATCAATTCGGGCTCTTTATCAGAACAAAGAGAACTTTCAAGGAATTATTTCCTAAAAGATGGCTTATATCGTGCTATCATCCTCTATTATGCTAATCTTCTAAAGTGCGCGAACCTTTTAATTCCAAAAGTAAGTTTTGGGAAAAAGCTTTCTGACAAGACTACTCAGAAAAGATACTATAAAGCTTTGGATTATTTAGATGAAATAAACCCTCCAATTTTATATAATAAAATTGTAACGCGAGCTCTCACTGATGGCGCGTACTATGGACTAATTTCATCCTTGGATAAGGAATCTTTTGTCTTGATTGACCTACCGGCCTCTTACTGCCAGTCTAGATTTAGAGACATTTATGGTAGAGATATTATTGAATTCAATGTCAATTATTTTGACCATTTTACTGATGAAGATACTCGAAATCAAGTTCTAGAGATTTATCCCAAAGAAGTTATAAGTTTTTATCGTCGATATCAAAAAGGTAAAACTAAAACTTCTTGGATAAAATTATCTACTGATAGTACTCTTTACTTTAGTATTCTTGAAGAGGGGAATCCGACTTTTTTGAATGTCATTCCTGCTACAATTCAATATGATGAAGCAGTAGATACTGAAAGAGAAAGAGACTTGGAAGAAATCCGTAAGATTCTTATTCAAAAGATACCTCACTTACAAGATGGCTCACTTCTTTTTGAGCCAGATGAGGCTCTCGAAATGCACACTGGCGCTGTGGGCATGATGAAAGGAAATAAAAATCTTTCTGTTTTAACTACTTACGCTGATGTAGATAGTATTGTCTCAAAAACTTCATCTGATGCTGTTTCAAACAATCTAGAAAAGATGCTTCAAAATGTTTATGCTGAAGCTGGCGTTAGTGGACAGCTGTTCGCGCCGACTGGTTCTCAAGCATTATCTACTTCTATCCTAAATGATATAAGCTTTATGATGCCAATTACTAATAAAATTTCAAAATTTATTAGTGAGCTTCTAACCCAACTTTTTGGAAATTCTAATATAAAATTTACTTATAAAATTCTACCGGTTTCTATTTATAACCAAAGTGATTATCTAACTGATGCTTTTAAATTAGCTCAAAGTGGATATAGTTTCTTCTTACCAGGAGCTGTTATGGACCTAAATCAACGAGAACTTCTAAGTATGAAGGAACTTGAGAATGAGGTAGAAAAACTTCAAGAAAAGTTAGTGCCTCTAAATTCAGCTTATACTCAAAGTGGAACTTCTGGAGACCCTGGACGTCCAGAAATGAAAACAGAAGAAAAAGCACAAACTACTATTGAACAAGAAGCATCAACAAACAAACAAGGAGGCTTGAATATAGATGAATAAATTTGAGTTTCCGGTCGCTGTTTATGGCAACATAGAAAAATATAATGATGTATTATCAAAAGCGCGGTGCCGAATTTTCTATAAATATGGTAATAGAAACGGTACTTATATAACGGATGAGTTTGCAGAAAAACTTCTAAAAACTCTTCCTTATGCGCCGGTCAAAGGCATCTATGATTATGATGACTACACCGACCATGGAAGTCGAAGAAGTGAGGGGAGAATTTATGGAATTGTCCCTGAAAACCCTAATATTAGCTGGGAACCCCATCTTGATGAAGACGGAGTAGAAAGAACTTACGCTTGCGCAGATGTTCTAATTTTTACTGCGCTTTATGCTGAAGCTGGAGACATCGTAGGGAAATCTCAATCAATGGAACTTTATGAACCATCTTTGAAATATCATCAGGCAATTCATGATGGACAAAAGTTCATTGTGTTTGATGAGGGATGTTTCTTAGGTCTCCAAGTTTTAGGGGACGATGTCGAGCCTTGCTTTGAGGGCGCGAGCTTCTTCGAACTTCAAACTAGTATTGATAAAGTTATAAAGAAGATTCAAGAAATTGAAGCTATTTATACTAAAAATGGAGGAACAGAGACAATGGAAATAAATTTCAAACTTTCCGATAGCCAAAAGTATGATGCTCTTTGGTCTCTCTTGAACACCGAGTATAATGAGGAAGGGAACTGGACAGTTAGCTATGCTATTTGCGAAGTTTTTGATGACTATGCTCTAGCCTATAATTATGAGAATGGCAAGTATGAGCGAGTTTATTATACGAAGAATGACGAGACCGATAGTGTTGAGCTAGGCGAACGTATCCAAGTTTATATTATTGATGTAACCGAAAATGAAAAGCAAACTGTTGATACTTTGCGTCAATTGAATGGCGGTACCTATGAACTTGTAAATGAGGATTTGACAAATGCTGAAACTCTAAAAGAAGAAAATTCTAATTTTAGTTCCAAAATTGAAGAACTAAATAGTGAGATTTCTACTTTACAAGCAGAGAAGGCTGGTATTGAGGCTCAATATACTGAGGCTCAGGCCCAGGTCCAAACACTAACAGAAGAAAACAGTTCTCTAAATGAGTATAAAGCTCAGATTGAAAAAGAGCAGAAAGATGCTGTATTCGCTGAGTATGAAGGACATCTAAGTGAAGAAATTCTAAATACTTATCGCGAAAATAGCGCTAACTATTCTGTATCTGATTTGGATAAGGAGCTAGCTTATGAATTGAAGAAGACTGGTTTTTCTGCTTTTTCTAAAAACGACCGTCAAGGTCTAATTCCTAAGGACGTGCCTCTACAAGGTCTAGATGCCGTCTTAGCTAAATATGTTAAGTAATTGGAGGAAATAAAATGACTACAGAAAGACTAGTAATTAGTGGCTATGGTCAAGTTGAGCTAAATAATGTTGCCTTCCGTCGTGATGGTCGTGTTGAGGCTCAGTGTGCTCCTAATGCTACCGATTTCGCAAATATTCCTGTTGAGAATGGTATGCTTTTGGCTGTTGATGACGCCAATCGTTGTGTAAAGCTACCTAAAGATGATTCTCTTCCCATTGGCTTAGTTTATTCTACTGAGCATATGTATGATGAGCGGACTCCTGGTCTAAAGAACTTCAAGCTAAATGGTTCTGATGACTTCTTCCCCCGTCTAGGCTATCTATCTGTTGGTGACAAGTATCGTACCAATTGCATTTGCTATGATAGTACCGAGTTTACCACTGAGGAAGCTCTAATTACCGCTCTAAAGGCTTGCGCCACCACACCTGTATATGGTATGGCCGATGTTTCTGGTGCTATTAAGCTATCTGCTACTGCGGGTACCTATGGCCCCAAGCTAAAGGTTGTTGCTTTTGACACTATGCCTGATGGCCAAAAGGGCGTCAAGCTACAAGTGCTAGCTGATTGATAAAAGGAGGGTAAATTATAATGACTATTAAAGAGCTACAAGAAATTGCCCTTCATTGCGCTAAGGGTACTGTTCCTGCCACCTATGCTAATCAGAATGTAGATATGGATTCTGCTTTCCTAGATGGTCTAAAGGAGCTAGCTGGTTCCGTAAACCAGTTTATGAAGAATCGTTATGACATTTATGATATCGTAATTAAGACCGCTGATGAGGTTATGCCCAAGAAGGTAATTGACGCCATCGGTATGTTCGCTGAGGTTCAGACTGTTCCTCAAGGTCAGAAGGCTATCTTTAAGCGTCGTCTAGGTAAGATGCGCGCTAAGAAGTTCTTAACTCAGGTTGGTCTATCTGGTGTATATGAGACCTTCCGTCTAGATAGTGATACCTTTGAGCTAGCTGGCCATGCCGTCGGCGGAGGCGCCACCATTGACTTTGAGCGTATGCTAGATGGTGCTGAGACTATGGCTGAGGTTATGCAGGTTCTAACTGAGGGTCTAACTGACGCTGTATTCTATGAGATTCATAAGGCTCTTCGTGCTGCCGTAAATGCTTCTGCTCGTCCTGATGCTAATAAGGTTGTTTCTAATACCTTTGAGGCCGATAAGATGGTAAAGCTAGTTAATGTTGTTCGCGCTTACGGCAATGGTGCTGTAATCTTTGCTCCTCCTGAGTTCGTTGGTGCTATGGGTGCTGACGCCATTGTGAGTGGCATTGCTAATACTACTAATGGTATTTATCATCCTCAGGATATCGATGCTATTCATAATACTGGATTCATCAATATTTTCCGTGGAACTCCTGTTGTTCAGATTCCTCAGTCCTTTATTGATGAAACCAATACCAAGACTTGGATTGATCCTCAGCTAGCTTATGTTCTACCTACTGGCGGAGAGAAGGTAGTAAAGGTTGTTCTAGAAGGCAATACTCAAATCAATGACTTCAAGAATCGTGATAATTCTCTAGAAGTTTATGCTTATAAAAAGATGGGTTGCGCTATTCTAGCTCATCATAATTGGGGCATCTATCAGAATACGGGGATTACCGAGACTTTTGAGAATCCTTATAATTTCTAATTCTCTTCGAGGGAGGGACAAACTCCCTCCCTCGATTTATATATAAAAATTTTTAGGAGTAAAAGGAGTATTTAAAATGGAGAAGATTAGAGTAATTAGTAAGCATCAAGGCCCTGTTAGCGTAAACATTCCCGACTTGCGTTTTAAGCGCGAGTGGCCCAATAAGGGGGCTAGTGTTCCTATCGAAAAAGAAACTCTGGAAGAAATGATGTATGATAGTGGCTTCAAGTATATGATTGATACTGGAATGCTTTATATTGAAGACTTAGAGGTAAAAAAGGAACTAGGCCTTGAACCTGAAGACGCTACCGAACCTGTTAATATTATTGTTTTGAGCGATAATGATATGAAGCGGATGATGACTGCCATGCCACAGTTTGAGTTTGATGCTAAGCTAAAGACCTTGAACTATGAGCAGATGTTGGCTCTTGCTGATTTCGCTATCAAGAATGAGTTAGGAGATTTCGGTAAGTGTGATGCTATAAAAAAGGCCTGTGGGAAAGATATTCTAACTGCTATTAAGTTGAATAGAGAGGATAAGGAGGGCTAATAATGGGAACCCCCTTAGAGAAAGTTTATTCTGCCTTCTTGTCTAAAATGCTAGAAGATGAGTGGTTGAACTGGACACAGGAAGAAGTAGAAGAGGACTTACTAACTATCTTAGACGGCGCGCTACCTTGGTTCAAGTTCCCGCGCAAGTCTCTTGAGCATGATGAGCAGTACTTTTTTGAAGAATTGGATAATGAAGAAATCCAAATTATTGCCTGCTATATGAAATGTGAATGGTTGAATCGGACTATTCTAACTTGGGAAAATGTAAAGCCTTTATATGAGGAAAGAGATTTCTCCCAAGCTAATCTTATTGGTAAATTTACTGAACTTCTAAGAAAGGAAGAAGCTAAAGTTCACCGTTTAGAAGGGGTTTACTATCGCGCTCCAAAGCGCAAGCCATTTTCATATAGACTACTTGCGGAGCAGTATCAGGATGTCTGATTTTACTGAAGGATATAGTAATAAATTGAAAAATAAACTTTTTGGACTTTTGTGTGAGTTTGAAAAGAAAGGTGAATGGGAGAAGTTTCTGGACAGTATTCTAACAGAATTATTAGGAATTCCAGAAACTTCTCGAACTATCAATTACTATATTCTGTATTATAAGATTTCTTCATTACGTTATCTAAGATATGATTATTTTCGTAGTACAGTTTTTAGCTGTATGACTTTATTAGGAAAATCAGATGAGTTATTTTGATATATATGAAAAGCGCTTATGCCGGTACGGACTAGATTACCAATCTCGTATCCAAGGTAAGCGCGAACAGAATTTTGACCTTTATCTTCAAAAAAGTATTTATCGAGTAGATTTTGAATATAATGATGAGTATATAAGTGGAAGTTTTGAACGATACAAACAGGATGACAGCAAAACTCTTCATTATTTGCTCGTAAAAGTTGATGTTGAGTTCGCGCCAGGTACGATTTTAATGATACCCGATAAAAACGACGAACTCAAGCCTTGGATGGTTTATTATCTTGAGGAGATAAAAGCTAGTGGCTATAATCGCTATGTAATGCTTCGTATGACGCATTATCTAATTTGGCATTCTCGTGATGGTTCTGAACAAGAAAGTTGGGCATATATGTTTGGAAAAAAGAGTACGGTGCTTCGTGACTCAATCCAGTCTAGTAGTAAACTAACTATATATGCTGAAAATCAAAATGAAGATTTCTTTGTTATGCCTCGTAACGAGTTCTTAAAAAAGGACGATTATTTTATTATTGGAGAAGAACCATATCGAGAGTTCTATCGAGTAACTGGTTATGATATACAATCTTCGCCTGGCGTAGAATATGTAACTGTTGACCCGATTTATGAATTTGATTTGACGCCTCCTCCTCAAAAGGAGGAAAGCGATAACGAAGAAGATTACTTCTGGCTACAAGGAGGAAATGCCGATGGTAAGAAACCTTGAAGAGCTAGGACCGTTTCTTCAGAAAATAATGGTTAGATTAACAACTAATCAAAATTTACTAAAGTTATTGTACTATAGTGATAAGGCTCCTTTGGAGAAAAAAGACCTTACACAAGACCAAATTATAAATGAAGTTTTTGATAAACTTATAAAAATAGTCCCTAGAATGGGGCCGAAAGAAGATGCAAAGAGTCTTATTTCATTACGAGTCGTTGATGGCGCGCGTCTTTCTTCTAATATTGAATTTCAAAGAATAGTTTTAGCTATTGAAATTTTTGTTCCTTTGACTCAATGGAAAATGAAGGGAACAAATCTTCGTCCTTTTAGTATAATGGGTGAAATTCAAAAAAGTTTAAATGGAAAAGTTATTGATGGAATGGGCAAACTTCGGGGAGGAGATTTTGAAATAAACTTCCTAACTGATGAAATGTCTTGTTATGAAATGACTTTTGACTTGACCGCTTATGATTGATTGCCATTTTGTGATAAATGAACCGGCGAATTTTCAAAATATTTGTAAAGTCTATTCTCCTACTATTCGTCAGGTTATTACAGAAGAGAATTTTTTAGTTTATCGAAAACTTTTAACCCTATCCCAAGAAGAAATTGAAGATGAGTATATGGAGAAAGAAATGGAATTGTCAAATGTTCTAACTCCATTAGAGTATCTTTTGAATTCTTCTTTTAATAATAAACAAGTAGAAGCTCTTTCTATCAAAGCTTTTGAGTTTTTTATTCACGAACCAGTTTCTTTCATTTATGAAGAAAAAAAGATTTTAGTTGGAGATTTGAAAAAAGTCTTAGAGGGCGCGCAGTCATTAGACGATTTGCGCTTTTTGACCAGTGAAAATTTTTTTGACTTTCAAAATCTTATCAGAAATAGCGTGGGAGAAGACAGTATCGACCCTCCTAATCCTAATGAACATCCAAAGATAAAAAAAATGAAGGCAAAAGCGCGGTATCGTGATAAAGTAAAAGCGAAAAAGGAAGGACTAACACTTGATACTTTACTCATTTCAATTTGTTGTATGGGTATTGGAATTACTCCACTTACAGTTGGAGAGTTGAGTTATGCTACTTTTTCTAAGTTGATAGGCGTATATCAAGAAAAGGAAAAATATGAAGTTGATATAAGAAGCCTATTAGCTGGAGCGAGTAGTAAAGATGTAAAACCAAAATATTGGATACATAATTCTGATAAAAAATAGGAGGAAATACGGTAATGGCGATAAATATTCTAGACCGTTATGGCATCAAGGAAGTTTGCGACTTTACTTTTTATCAAATTGATAAGGATGAAAGTGGTAACGCTAAGCCTGGTGCCCCAGTATTATATCTTGATACTCTAAAAGTTTCTACTACCGAGCAGACTACTGAAAATACTTCTGCCCGTGGTGGCAAGGGTTAATAGGGTGGCTCTTGTAAAATCTCTCTAATTGCTGGGACCTCCTAAAGTCCATCTACTACAATAATTTAGTAATAAATTATGAAAGTTTGACAACAGATGGAATTTGTAATATAATATAATTACAAAATGGAAAATCAGCAACCAAGCAACCTAAAATTACATAAAGGAGGAAATAGGATAATGTCTTGGAAGACGATTAACACTAACCCAAACTACCTAATTAATGAAAACGGAGAAATTTTTAGTTTATATGTACAGCGGGCGATAAAAACTTTTCCAGATAAAGATGGTTATATAAAAGCTCATTTATACAATAAAGAGAAAAATAATTATACAAATTATTTTGTTCATCGTTTAGTTCTAGAAAATTTTGTTGGTCCCGCGCCAAAAGATAAACCCGAAGTTCATCATAAAGATGAAAATAGAAGTAATAATAATATCGAAAATCTTGAATGGGTATCTAGAAAAGAAAATGATTCTCATGTTATTCATAAGGTAAACGATGGAAGCTATGAGCCAATAAAAGTTCAGCAATTAGATTTAAATGGAAATGTAATTGCTGAGTATGAATCAATGAGTGAGGCATCTCGAAAAACTGGATGCCATATTAGTAAAATAAGTTTGGTTTGTAGTGGAAAAAGATTTACAACAGGTGGTTTCAAATGGAAAAAGGTTGAAGGCTCAACGACTATTAGTAGTGCGAAGTCGCATGAAATGGGAGACTCCTTAAACAAGGATGAAGATATAGTCTAGTCTTTATGGAAACATAAAGCAGTTCATAAGAGAACGCATATAGAGTAACGACCTATATGGAATATATAAGAACCCCGAACTTATCACTTGGGACTATGGTAAGGAAATTAATGTAACTCTAGAAGATGCTTTGTTCTCCGCCAAGTCTATGGCTATCATGTTTGGTTCTGTAAATTCTACTGGAGAGGCTGATATTGATACCACTAATGCGACTATTTGGCGTACAGTTTCTAAGGCTAATGTACTAGATGCTGAAGCGACTACTTGTAATGTTGAAATTCGTGGCTCCAAGTACGCTCTATCTGATGTAAAGTATTATAAGGCAGATGGCACAGTTGCTACTGCAAGTGGTAGCGCACCTGCTGACTATGCTTATGCTGTTGGTAAGATGAATGTGAAAGAGTCTGCTACTATTGATATTAGTCCGGAAACCTTCCCTGGTACTTATTATTGTACTGGCGATACTTATGCTCGTCGTGAAGATAATGGAGAGGATGAGTTCTTCCAGTTGGTAATTCCTAAAGCAAAGATAACTTCTGAGAATACTCTAACCATGGAAGCTGAGGGTGACCCCTCTACTTTCAGCATGAATCTAAAGGTCCTACGTCCTGCAAATGGTCCTATGATGAAGCTTATCAAGTATTCTTTGACCGCTAGCGAATAATTAAATAAAACTGAAACGGAGGAGGGAGGACCTTCTCCGTTTTCTTTTTTAGGAGGAAATATGAACGAGTTTTCTTTCAAAGAATTGGAACAGTGTTATCTAAAAGCTACTTATCCAATAGAGATTGGGAATAGAATCATTGAAGCAAAAGAAATCCTTGCAAAATTTGATAAAATTCAAATTGCTGGTCTTGATGAAATCAAACGATGGGTCAGCGCTAATGGCGGATTTGATAACTGCCCCCATATCTTTTGGGAAACTACGAAAGAAATTGACCTAAGTTTTTCTCAAGGTGTATTTTCAAAAGACCAGTTCGCACTTATGACTAATTCTAGACTTTTTGAAATTGAGGAAGAAAAACCAGTTTTGGTAACTAAAATGGAAACTTTGGAAAGTGATGAAGAGAACAAAATTCACTTGAAAGAAATTCCGGTAGATTTATTTATCTATGAAAAAGAAACTGGAAAGAAAATTTTACCTCTATCCAAAGAAGAAAAAGTTGTAGAAATTAGTGAGCCTTATAAAGAAGTTATAGTATCTTATACTTATAACTACATAGGAGGCGCGAAGGTCGTAAAAGTTGGTAATAGACTTTTCAATGGTTTTGTTGAATTGGAAGGTAGAACAAGAGTAAAGGATGATACTACTGGTCAGGTAGTTACGGGGCTTATAAAAATCCCAAAGCTAAAATTGATGACTGGCTTATCTATAAGGCTGGGCGCGCAAGCTACACCTGTCGTAGCCAATTTCAAAGGAGTTGGCGTTCCAGTGGGGTCAAGAGGAAATTCATATGTTAGTGAGTTTTACTTTTTGAACAATGATATAGATAGTGATTTCTAATTGTAGTCAGCATTAGTTTTTAGCTAATGCTGATTATTTTTTAGGAGGAAAAGGAATGGCGGATAAGAAAATAAACATAGTCCTCAATATTGGAGCTGAAATAAAAGATCTCCAATCAAAAATTCCCCAATTACAACAACAACTAAATAAAGTTAAATTAACTGGATTAAGCGGACAAAATCTAACCACCGATTTTGAAAATATTCAAAAACGCTTTAAAAAGTTACAAGAACAGGCTGGACAACCATTTACTGCGAAAGCAGATTTTTCAAAAATGGAAAAAGAAGTTGCCTCTGTTCAATCTGCGATTAAAAGTTTTACAAAAGAATTATTGCAACTGCAAAATTCTACAGATAAGAAAAAACTGGGACTTTTGCCAGATGACCAGAAGCAAAAAATTGATAAAGTTAAAAAAGCTTTAGATTCTTATGCTGAATCAACCTCTCGTACTATAAAAAAGACTGAAGAGCTAAGAAAAGCCGAACAATCTCTACAAAAAATCCAACAAAAAGCAGATCAGGCAAACGCAAAAACACCAAAATCTCAAGAGTGGCAATCCTTAAAACAGGGAGAACTTAAAACCCTTCAGAAAGAATTAAAGCAAGCTGAGACAGTTAGACGAGCTACGGCAGAAGCCTATAGTAAAAAAGGCTGGGTTCAAACTGAAACTGGAAAGAAATATCAAGCTGGAGAAAAGGTTGACGTTGATGTCGGAGGACAGAAAGCTCAAACCTCATTAAAAGAAACTACCGAACAAGTAATAAAACTTCAAAATAAAATTAAAGAATTAAAAACAGAATTAAATAATTCAATTACCCAACCTGAACTAACACAAGTAAATCAAGAACTTGAGAATCAAAAAACACTAGTTAATAATTTAACTTCTTCTTGGAGTCAATTAAGCCTAAAAGATAAAGAAGAAGCCTTTACAGCTTTAAAAAATGTTGCTCAACAAGTAGGAGTAAGTCTTGAAGGTATAAACAATTCTGGAGATTTTGAAAAGCTTGAAAATCGTCTTAAGCAACTTAAAACAAATGGTATTCAACAAGTAGATTCCGCATTAGAAGATCTTCTACAACAAACTAAATCTATGTCTCCTTCCCTTAATCAGATGGGGAAGGAGGTACAAAAAACAGGAGATAGTTTTGACCTGGCTGCCGCAAAGGCTCAAGAGTTTAGTAGTCTTAAAAATCGGGTTCTAAGTTTCTTTTCTATTACTGGTGCCATTCAAATTTTCCGACGGGCTATTCGGAGCGCATTTGAGACAGTAAAAGATCTTGATGCGGCCATGACTGAAATTGCGGTAGTATCTAAGTTCTCTGTTAATGATATGTGGAGCCAACTACCTCGTTTCACAGATAATGCTAATGAACTGGGTTTGTCAATTAAAGATGTCTATGATGCGACAACACTTTATGTACAACAGGGCTTAGATTTAGATAAGTCTTTAGAATTGTCAACTGAAACTTTAAAAATGGCAGCAATCGCAGGTTTGGATGCGGCCGCGGCTACCGATGCGATGACAAGTGCATTACGTGGCTTTAATATGGAACTAAATGAGGATTCTGCACGAAAAGTTAGTGATATTTATTCAAAACTAGCCGCAATTACAGCCAGTGATGTTGAAGAGTTATCTACTGCTATGAGTAAAACAGCTTCAATTGCTCATAGTGTTAATATGGAATTTGAAACAACAGCTTCCTTCTTGGCGCAAGGTATTGAAACCACTCGTGAAGCAGCAGAGACAATTGGTACAATGCTTAAAACGGTAATCGGTCGATTCTCAGAGGTTAAATCATTATATTCTGAGGGGCAAATTACCGGAGCAGACGAAGAAGGAGAAGCTATTGATGTAAATAAAGTTCAGACGGCGCTCCGTGCGGCTGGTGTATCAATGACGGACTTCTTGACTGGTAAAGAAGGTTTAGATCAGATCTTTTTAAGATTAGCCGAAAGATGGAATGATTTAGATGTTCTTACTCAACGCTATATAGCGACGATGGCAGCAGGTAGCCGACAGCAGTCACGCTTCATCGCTATCATGCAAGACTATGCAAAAACTACTCAGTTAATAAATGCGGCATATAATAGTGCCGGCGCCAGCCAGGAACAGTTTGAAAAGACTTTAGATTCTCTACAAGCAAAACTCACAAGATTAAAGACCGCCTGGAACGAATTTACGATGGGACTTTCTAATAATGAAATCATTGGCGGAGTTGTTACTGCTTTAACCGAAATGCTAAAGGCTGTTAATGGATTAATTGATGGATTATCTGGTGGTTCTGGCCTTGTGAAGAGTGTATTATCTCTTGGGGCAGCTTTTGTTGGTATAAGAGCTGGTGGAGTTATTCTTGATAAGATTTTAAAATCTGATTTCGCTCAAAGAAAATTCGCAGCAGTAAGAGGAGATACTTCTGGGATTGAAGAAAATGAAAATAGGAAGAAAGGTGGCGCTTTTACTAGAGCTTTTGGTTCAGTAAAACAACTTAGAACTGATTATAAGAATCAGGCTGGAGATAAAAGAAGACGAAAACAAGTTATAAAGGACTTTTTTGTTGGCGAAGAGGAGACGCAACAAAAAATTCAAAAAAGCTATATAAAAGAAACTGAAAACATTTCTCAATCATTAGCATCAGCAAAAGAAAGTATGGGAGGATTTATAACTTCCGAAGATACTAATAATGTTGACGCATTAGTAAATAGCTTTAGAAATGGCTCTATTTCTGCAGAGGACTTCTCTAAGAAGTTAACTGAAATGGGTATCAGCGAAGAACAGGCTGCTGTCCATGTGGCAAATCTTCAAAGAGCTAATGAGCAACAAGCTATTTCTGTTCAAAATGTTGGGACTGCTATTGCTGGAGTTGGTGCAGCTTTATCAGTGCTTGGTTTGATTTTCTCACAATTTGGCGAGGAAGGCGAAAAAGTTGGAAAAGTTATTTCAGTTATTGGAACGGGCTTAGTTACTTTAGGTATGTTACTGCCTCAGTTAGTAATTGGAATTAAGGCAATAGATAAAACATTAACTGCCTTTAAAGCTTCACATCCGGCATTATTTGCAATTACCGTAGCTTTAACAGCAATTATTGGACTGATTACTGCAATCAGCGCCATCTCTAATGCAAATTCTCCAGAAAAGAAATTGGAAAAAGCAACTGAAGCAGCAAATGACGCCAAAAAAGCAGCTGATGAGGCGGCCCAAAGCTATCAAGAATTAGCCGATAAGAAAATCGCTTTGGAAGAGTTAACCACAAAAATGGAGAGCTTAACTAAAGGTACTTTAGAATGGAAACAGGCTTTAATTGAATCTAATAATGAGATTTTAAGCCTTCAGCAAAAATATTCTAATTTACAGGTTGAAACAGATAAAGACGGAAAATTAATTATTAAAAATTGGAACGAGATTCTTGAGAAACAATATGAAGCCTCAAAGTTGGCTTCATATGCTGCTAATGCAGCAACAATAAAACAAATTGAAGCTCAATTAGATGTAAATAATAATAATTTATCTAGCTCTCTTTCAGCACAAGAAAAGCAAACGAAAAAAGAACAGAACAAATTATCAGCAGCAGCGCAGAAGAAAGCATTAATTCAATCAACAGTAGCTACAGCAACTGATAACAATGAAATAGCTAAAAGTATTGGAGAGATTCTTCTTAAGAAGACTTATTACTCCAGTGAAGAGAATCCTGTTGATTTGTATACAGAAGCTATTAATAAAGCCAACAAAAAAATTGATGATATGTCCAAAAAAGAGCGCAATAAGAAATATGATGAAATTTTTGGGCAAGGAGCTGCGGCCGAATTAGATGATGATGGTGCTGTAAAGGAACGTCTAAAACAAATAGAGCAAGGAGTCCAACTAGAAGAAATAGGAAACGCAGTAGCTAAATTAGGAGAGAGTGAACAAGCTCTTGTCGGCGCGCTTGGTGGAAATATTGCGCAAACCATTGATAAGTTCACTGATGAGAAGGGCAATATAACTCTTGGTCAAAATGTTGATACTCAACAAATAGCTGATGCGTTAGGTCTTAGTAAGAATGCTGTTGATAAGATGTGGGCCGAAACGGAGGAAGAAATTAAGAGTAAAATAGACGCTTTTAACAACGGTCCACTCAAAGGGTTAGTCGGTAAGACTTCCTATTCTAACCTTGTAAATCTCTCTGAGCAAATCAAAACAATGAGTAACGAGACTGCTAAAAACTATATTGACTCTTATTCTAAGTTAATAGAAAATAGTGAATTAGAAGCCGCAGAAAAAACTCAACTAGAAAACTATCTTTCATCCCTCGATCTTTCTGATCCAATATCAGAAATTGATGCAAGAGATTTTATGAAAAATCTTGGAATTTCAGAAGTTGAAATTGAGAAGTTTTGGGCAAATGCCAACGCTGCTGTACAACCTTATATTACAAGTCTTGAGCAGATTAATGCTTTAAATCAAAAAATTTCTAATCTGGGAGAAGTAAGAGGTTTAGTTGAGAATGGAGAAACAACCTTTAGTAGCGAGAATAAAGCAAGCTTAATTTCTGCCGGTTTCAATGAAGCAGATTTTATTAAAACCGGATTTGATGAATGGACTTATATTGGAGAAGATAACAATACGTTACTTGAGCAGATTGATGAGAAAGTTGGGCTTATTAGTAATAAAATTGTTGGTGGTCTAGGAGAGGCTATTGAGCAAGGTGAAAGATATGGCGATGTTATTGAAAATGATTCAGATCTTGAAAAAAATCTAAAACTTTTGGCTGAGAATGGACTAAGTGGCACTACTTTTGAACCCCAAGATTTAGCCAATATGGCCAGTATACTAGATATTGATACAAGCAAACTATCACCAGAAGGAATTGCAAACAAGTTAGTTGAAGCCTATAATCTTTATACTAATATTGACCAAAATAAGGACGCTGCAAAAAGAGAGCGGATGAATGCTGCTTCTCTTCAATATGAACTTCATGGTGATTTTGGAGATTTTACGGGGAATATATCTAATGAAGAACAGATAGCTATTATGGAGGGCCAGCTTAGGAAAAATGCAGGGGCGCTTGAGCTTTATAACGAACTAAAAGAAAAAGCTGGATACGAATCTAAAGAATTTAACCTAAAATTAGCCAATGAAGCTATTCAGCTAACGAAATTAACTAAGCACTATAAAGTGGCTGCTGAAAGTATTGATGATTATAAGGATATTTTAATTCAAGGAGAAAGTGCGGGGACTGACTATTTTGAGGCAATGAATAAAGCCAAAGGTGATCTTGCTAGCTTGTTCCAAGTTGATAGTAGCTTAATTACTGAGGAGTTTATTAAACAATACGCTCAAGATATTTATAATTTGGCTGAAGGCGGAGAAGTCGGAACTCAAGCTTTTCAGAATCTTTGGGAAGCTATAAAGCAAATAAAACTTGATTCAATGGTAGAGGGACTTGATTTCTTTATTAAAGATGGTGAAGATGTCATTAATGATTTTAGCAACTGGATAGAGGGACTAGATCCAACCATTGGAATAGGAACGGAATTGTCTACAGAGGGGTTGGAGTCGGGATTAGTTCTTCTTGCCCAACAAGCTCACAATGCAGGGAAAGATGTCCAAACTGCTTTAGCTCCTGCCATAGCGATGCTTGAAGAGCTAACTGGAACAAAAATAAATATCCAATATGAAGAAGAGGAGTTTGATTCTGGAGGAAGATACATTTCTGCCAAATCTATGGAGGGTCTTTTGGCACAAGGCTGGCGCGTTGGAAAAGGTGGAAAATTAGTTAGAACCAAAGCTATTACGGCTATTTCCGCTTCTAAAGCGGGGTCTCCTTATGATAAATTTGTAGCTCCTTCAGTAAGTAGTTCTGGTAAAAGTTCTACCGGCGGTTCGTCCTCTGAAAAGAAAGAATCAACATGGGAAAACCCCTATGACAAACTCTACAATCTAACCGAAAAAATAAATGAGGCCCTTCGCCAGCGCGAAAAGCTCGAAAGAGAATATGACCGTATATTAGAGCGTCGTGGCTCTACGTTCCAAGAACTTCGCAAAAACTATAATGCCCAACTTCAATCCCTCCAAAAAGAAATTGCTCTCCAAAATCAACTGCGCGCAGGTCGTCTCGCGCAACTAAATGCTCTATCTTCCGAAACTTACAAAGGGCAAGATAGTGAAGGAAATGAACTTACAAAGTCCTTTGCTGATTGGGGCGTTACAAAATATGGTAGTTATAATCCTAATACTGGACTTCTTCAGATTGATTGGAATGCAATTGATCGGGTAAAAGATGAAAATACTGGTGGAGCGATTGAGGCCTATATTAATCGGTTGGAAGAGCTTCAAGGCCAAATTGAAGATATAGACAGTCAAATCGAAGACTTCCAAGACAAAATAACCGAGCTTCAAAAAGAAGGAATGCAAGGATATCTTGATTTCGAGCAAAAAGTCTATGATGCTATCGTAAATCAACAACAAGAATTGATTGATAGCTATCAAAATCTATCTGATGAACTGACAGAATCAAATCAAAGAATTCTTAATAGTATTCAAGATTCAATTGACCTTCAACGACAAATTCGAGATAATACTAAAACCGAAGATGATTTGAATGAAAAAGAAGCTCGTTTAGCTTATCTTCGCCGGGACACTTCTAATGCAAATCTTCTAGAAATAAAACAATTAGAGGATGAATTAGCAAATAGTCGTCAAGATTATGAGGATAATTTAATTGACCAGCAATTAGAACGTCTTTCAAAGCAAAATGACGATGCCCAAACGGCCCGAGAGAAGCAAATTGAATTGATGCAAGCTCAGCTCGACTACTCAGAAAAAAATGGTGAATTTTGGGATAAAACCTATGAATTAATAATGGAAGGTTTTTCCGAAACTGGAGATTATAGTATGTCTTCTAATCTTTGGAATCTTCTCCAAAAAGACGAAGGCTGGAAGGGAATGAGTAAATTTGGACAGTTAAATTGGCAAGAAGAGATCTCAAAAGCTATTTTAGCAGCAAGTCATGGATATGCTAACTGGAATATGTATAAGGCTAAAGAAATTGATAAAAGTTTAACTACTGGTGATGGTCGGCAACTTACCTATGATGGAAAACAATGGAAAGATAGTAATGGAAATATTTATAGCGGAGTTGACTATGATTCTTCAATTGGGCAATTTATATATTCTGGAATGACTCCTGTAAAAAAGCTAAGTCCGTCTGGTGCAGATAGAGGTAGTCATGGCTTAGTTGGCATTGGGAGTCGTGTTCGTGTTGATAGTAAAACTCCAATCTATTCCAACTCTTATGGCGGAGGCGCGGGTAGACAATATTATGCTAATGACCCAATCTATAATATTCTTGATGAAAAAAATGGATACTATTTAGTAAGACATCATAAGTTAAGTTCTGGTTATACTGGTTGGTTTAAAAAGAGCGATGTTAAAGCTTACAAGAAGGGCGGTCTTGCTGACTTTACTGGACCAGCGTGGTTGGATGGAACAAAATCTAGCCCAGAGCTTATTTTGAATGCTCGCGATACTGAAAACTTTATTGAATTAAAGAATATTCTTGGCGCTTTGATGAAATCAGGAGTTACTCAAACTACTTCAAGTTCTGTTGGCGATATGTATTTCGATATAGATATAAACGTTGATGAAATTAGTAGTGATTACGACGTTGAACAACTCAAGAAAAAGATAAAGCAAGATATAACAAATGATGCGATGTATCGAAATGTGAATTTAATAAATCTGATTAGATAATTAGAAAGCCATAGCGGTTTCTCTACTTAATCTTAGAAGAAATTCGAGAAAAGGAGGAAACCGCTATGGCTATTGCGTTAAAAGGAGATTTTATTAGTTTTTCCTTTAATGGATACCGTTCCGAAGATTTAGGAATTGTGCGTGTTAGCGATGGTAGTAGATATAGTGAAAACTTACTTCCTACCTCTCAAGATAAAACCGTACAGATTCCTGGAGGGGACGGTTTTTATTATTTTGGGAGTAATAATACTCAAAGATTATTTAATATAAGTTTTGCCTTTGATGAATTAACTGAGGAGCAATTTCGAAAGTTGCGACAGGTCTTTGGAACAAAGGAGCTCGGTAAGTTAATTTTTGATGAAAGACCTTATAAATATTATATGGTTAAAGCTGGAGAACCACAATTAAAATATATCTGTTTTACAGTAAAAAATAGTGATGGAACTAACTCTCGTATTTATAAAGGAGAAGGAACGATTACTTTTACAGCATATTATCCTTATGCAAAAAGTATTTATAAATATCTAAATGAATATTCTAACACAAATAAGGATGAATGGAGTGCCTCAAGTCGAATGATAGCAGCCGAAGATAACACTTTCTCGGTTGAGGGAAATTCAAGTCCTTATTCTCTTAGAGTTTATAATGCTGGAGATCTTGAAGCAGACTTTATTTTAAAATTAAATTTTGGTACAGTTGGAGACATTTCTTTAATAAAAAAAGATAGTAAAGAAAACACAGTAGCAATTTTACAGCTATCTTCTTTTTCAGCAAAAGGTTCTGATGTTAGATGCCAAATAAATACAAAAACAAATCTTATTGAAGGAATAGATTCAAATGGAAAACCAACTGGTAATCTTTATAATGAATATATTATCGGAGGAGATTTTTTTAAAATTCCAACAATGAGTTCTTCAGATGAGTTTTGGAAAATTAAATTCTCTTGTGATGGAGTCCCTTCAAAAAAAGATTTAGTTTATGATTATATTTATTATTAAGGAGGCTTATTATGATAAAAAACAAATATGAAATAAGCCTGTGGGACGATAAATTTATTAAATCAACCGAGACGATTCCAGCCCATTATGAGGAAGAAAAGATTTGTATTCTTGGTTCTGATTCTATGACTTCGCAGGCAAGAGTAGTTGAGCCAAAACTTGTACAAAATGTCAATGGAACTAATATTTTAACTTTTAAACTTTTTTATTATTATATTGATAATGAAACTGGAGAAAAAGTTAGAAATCCCTTTTTATCTCTTTTGGTCAATGAGCGAAAAATAAAATGTAGATGGGATAATAAATGGTATGATTTTGTAATTAAAGACATCCAAGAGGATAGTAGTGGGAAATCTATTACCTATACCTGTTCTGATTTATTTGTTAATGAACTAAGTAAGACAGGATTTAATTTAGAATTTAATACTGATTTGAATAATAATCAGGGAACGGCGCAAGAATTAGCCGAAAAAGTTCTTGAAGGAACTGATTGGAAATTAGATATTCAAAAAAGCGATCATATTCTTCAAACAATTGAAGAGCCTCTTTATAAAACAATAACGACTCAAGTTATAGATACTCTTGAAGGAACAAAAATTAGTAAAAATTCTGAAATTTATCTATTTTACTCTGTTGTGTCAGAGAAAGAGACTTTTATTCAGTTTATCTACAATGAAAAAGGATATGAGACAGAAGCAAATAGCCAATTATTAAAAGAGAATAATTGTTTTTCTATTGAAGTTGCAGACTACAATAAATGGTTAGAAAAATATACCACAGGTATTGGCTCTACTCTTTCTGATTATCGTGGGAAAAGATTAGTGCGTCAACAACTTCAAGAATTTAATGATGCGGTAGGAAGAAATTGCTATGTTTTTAATAAATCAAATACTGATAAAACAAAAGTTTTAGGTTATTCGACCATTGAGTATAAAGATCCGACTGTCATTTTAAATTTAATTTCTAATTCAAAAGATTTTGTTGATACTAATGGATGGCTTGGTAATTTAGAATGGCAACTTTATCCTCTTTTTTATAACTCTGAAAATATCCCAATAGATTATGAGGGAAAAACTTATCTTTTAACTAGTGGGGAGCGAGATTCTAAAAACAATTATCTTCCTATTTTTAATTCTGGCTTACAAAATTCTGCCATATATTTAGAAAACGGCTTACAAACTGGTCAAAAATATATTGTAAGAATTAAAGCTTATACCGATGATAATGGTAAGCCATCAAATACTTTAATTGCCTCAACTGACGTTTCTTTCCAAATTCTAGATTATTTCAACAGTTTGAGCGCGGGAAGTGATGGTGTTCCGGAGCACAATTCTGATAGTTATTGTAATTTTACAACCCCATTAATAAAAAATACTTATGTTTCTACAAAAGATACTACTCCTTCACCCGAAAAGACCTATTATATTTGGGAGAATAAAGAATATACTATTCAAAAAAATTTAAATTCTTTTTCTGCTGATTTAAAATATTATGAATTAGGTGACAAAGTAATTGAATTTGAAGTTGAAATATTGAAATCAATTCCTAGAGCTGATATGACAGCAGGATATTTGAAAGAGGCGGAGAAGGATAATAGTCAGCATATTGCAAAGCCAGGACTTTTTATTTATTTGCCTAAATGTTGGTTAGAAGAAATTCAATTTTATCAAAAAGTCGAAGGTTATAATGGACAGGTAATTCATATCGGTGATTTGGACACCCAATCTGTTGGGACTACTTATTATAAATATTTTATTCCTAATAATTCTTATAAGAATGAAGATGATATAAAATTTCTTTATTCTGGAACAGAAAAGCAAACTGGTTATGTAAAACTTTATAAAGACGACACAAAAGTTTTATATGAAAAAATTCGGAGTATAAATAAAAAGCAGTCAAATCGTTTTAATCTTCTTCAATCAATAGCTGAAACCTTTGAATGTTGGGTACGCTTTAATATAGAACATGATAGTAATGGTAAGATAATTTATGATAATGGCTTTCCAAAGAAAACTGTCTATTTAAAAGAAAAGATTGGAAACGAATTAGGATATGGTTTTAAGTATGGAATCGACTTAAAAACCATTTCTCGTTCAATTGATAGCAATCAAATTACTACAAAAGTAATTGTTTCTCCGAATATAAATGAGCACGCTGAAGAAGGAATCTGTGAAATAGCTAAAAGTTTATATAGTGAAACAGGAGAAAATTATATTTATGATTTTGGATATTATATTTCTCAAGGACTTCTAAATAGTGGAGAACTAAATAAGTATTTTTATTTGCCTGAAGACGGGACATCTGGTTTTTATATTCAACTAAAACAACTAAATACTGAGTATAATGCCCGTGTGCAAAAAATTTCAGCAAAAAAAATCGAGCTATCGAAGCAAACAAGCTTACAAACAGTTTATGACCAATATGTTTCATCTGCTCAAGAAGAGATAATAAGTTTGAGAAGTCAATTAGCGCAGCTTGCTGGTTTAAAAAATTATGATATTGAAAAAGTTTTAGCGTACATTTCTAATCATCAAGATAATGAAAAAGCGATAAATTTATTAACAACATTAACTACTACTGAACATAATTTAGAAAACTATAAAAATTCTTTATTCTTAATTGAAAGAAGCGTATCCAATCTTACTTCTTTTATTGATACAGAAGAAGAAAAAAACAAGAAAATTCTCGATAAGAAAAAAAATCTTGAAGAAAATTTTTATAAGAGATTTTCTCGCTTTATTCAGGAAGGGTCATGGACTTCTCAAGATTATATAGATGAAAATTTATATTATCTTGATGCAAAAAGCGTAGCATACACGAGTTCTCGACCAAAAGTTTCTTATAATATTTCGGTAATTCGACTCAATGCTCTTCCTGAATTTGCAGGAAAAATCTTTAATGTTGGAGATATATCCTACATTGAAGATACAGAGTTCTTTGGGTATGTAATTGGAAAAAATGGATGGAAAACGCCATATCGTGAACAAATTCTTATAAGTGAAAAAACTATTAATTTTGATAGCCCAGAAAAAGATACTTTTACTGTTCAAAATTATAAAACTCAATTTGAAGATTTATTTCAACGTATAACCTCAACAACTCAGTCTCTTCAATACTCAACTGGTGAATATAACAGGGCCTCGAATGCTATTGAAGGGAAGGGAGTTATAAATAGTGAAACTCTTCAAAATAGTATAAATATAAATAATGAATTAGTTTTTAAATCTCAGAACGAAGCAATTTTTCAAGATTCAACAGGTTTAACTTTAAGTGATACAACAGACCCGTCAAAGAAGACCAAATTAACTTCTGGAGGATTATTTATCTCAGTAGATGGCGGTGTAACTTGGAAAAATGCAGTAAGAGGAGAAGGAGTTTCAACTCAATATCTAACTTCTGGTTCCATTAATACTGAAAACATTTCTATTTTAGATGGTCAATTTCCAACTTTTAGATGGGACAAATATGGTCTAAATGCTTTTGAAGCAGTATATGAAAACGACACCTTGGTTGGCATTGTCGATAATAATTATATTCGTTTTGACCAGTTTGGTATTTATGGGGTAAACCAAAGTGGCAACAATACTCCTTTAAATCCAAAAAGTTTAGATGAAGTAAAAGAAAATGCTTTTTTCGGTTTAATTAGAAATGGATTCTTTTTAAAATCAGAAGAAGAGAATGGAATGGTTGAAATTTCTAGTGAAAATAATATTTTAGTAAAGACAGGTGAAATTGAAAGAATTAAAATAGGAAAACTTAGTGAAGGTCAATATGGATTAAGAATTAAAGATAAAAACAATATTATTTCCCTTGAAACTGACGATAATGGAAAGCTTTGGTTAAAAGATAGTTTAAATATTTATAACGCAACTGAGACATATGTTCCTTCCAGTGACACAATAGTAGACGATACTAAAACTTATTATCAGTTAGATAAAGAAAATAATACTTATATTAAAGTCATTGCCCCCTATGGAAATCCGTCAGAAAATGGCTATTTTGAAAAATACAGCTATGATATTAAAATTGGGAATATTGAAACGTCAGATGGTCAATTAAATCAAGTCTTTAATGCCAATAATAATTTTATAGTATATGAAGATGGCTCTATAAAAGCAACTAGTGGTAGTTTTTCAGGAGATATTACTGGTTCAACAGGAACTTTTTCTGGAGAAATATTTGCTTCTAGTGGACGCATTGGAGGCTTAGAAATTAATGGTGATTTTACCCGTGAGCCAATTGCAGAAATAAGAGAAGATAAATTAGTAATTAAAGGAACTGGTTTCGAAGTTAGAAATAATAATGGAGACCTGTCATTAGGGGCATCTTCTAATGGAGATTTGATTTTTTCGGGAGAATTGCAGGGCGCTACTGGAACTTTTTCAGGTGATATTAGCGCCGCATCAGGTACATTTTCTGGAGGCTTACTTGCCAGTTCAGGAAAAATTGGAGGATTTAAAATTTCTTCGGATTATTTATATAAAGAAAGATACAAGTTATCTGAAGATACTTCCAGAGATATTAATAAAAAATATTATGTACTTGAAAATGGAGAATATGTTGAAGTTATTTTTTCTAATGAAAATTCTGTAGAAATAAATCCAAAAGAAAAAGGATATTATGAAGATGATATAGATAATAGTCCTCTGATTCTCTTTGGAACCGAAGGGAAAATAAAGACAACTAATATTGAATTAGGTTCTGGTGCTAAAATTGTTGATAAAATTGTTCTTTCTTCTGGGGCCGGAAAACCAGAAGCATATATTTATAATCCAGAAAAGTATTCAGATGTATTTTTAAAAGCTGGGAATTTAGAATTAAAAACTAATGGTATTTTTGAGATTGGCGATATTATAATTGATGGCTCTGCTGAAGGACCTAGTATTCGATCAACGAAATGGGCAATTACCCCAGATACTGCAACTTTTAAAAATGTAATTGCTCAAGGTGGAACAATTGAAAATGTTGTTTTTTCAAATTCTTCTACTCAGAGTGCCGGAGGTATAATGATTTTTAAACCTTCGGGCACTTGCTCCTATGATTCAACTCAAGTAATAGAAGGGAAAAAAATTTATTATTATCTTTTAGATAAAAATAGCAATTTAGAATTAGAACAAGGAACCCAAGTTTTGCTTCAAAAATATGAAGCTAATGTTGAAATAGTTGAAGAATTAGGAGATTCTTTCAAAAAAGTTGGACTTTGTTTTTCTAAGAGCTACAATGAAGAAGATATTATTAACCCACAAATCACTTATACTCTCACAACTCTTTATAGTTTTAGAGAAGGAGAATTAGTTGATAGTCTTTTAATAGGAATAAATTCATCTAATGTAGCTCAGTTTAATCTTAAACCAAAAGGGATAACTTTAATTTCACCAAAATTAATTGATGGAGAAGTTGTTTATCCTAATGAACCAGGTCTTTTTATTGGCGATTTATCAAGTATAGATTTAAGTGGAAGATATAAAGGATACGGTCTCATTGGAGACAATGTTTATTTAAATGGAACCTTGACAACAAAAGTTAAAGGGGTTTCTAATTCAACTTATGCGGGAGTAAATACTACTACCGGTGTAGCTTCTAAGAAATTTGGTGATTTTGAAAAAATTGTTTTTTGGGCAGGAGCAGAGAATGAAAAAGATGCTTCAATCCAAGAAGCGCCCTTCCAAGTAACAGATTATGGTAATTTATATGCTTCACAAGGAAAATTCTCTAATTCAATTTTTACCGATAGCTCAATTTATGGTGGAGATATCTATACTGCAAGAATTCATGGATATGAAAATGATACTTCTTCAGCTTTAAGTATTTATAATACTGGAAATGAGAAAGGAATTACCTTTTTTGAAGGAGACAAGGTTCTTACAGGAGAAGAAGAGAAAGTCACTCTTCAAATTAATAAAAACAGTTTAAAATTTAGAAATACTGAATTTATTAGTTTAAATGAAGAAGGTTCTAAGTTAAAAATAGCTTTCAAGACTGTACCTCAAGAAAATAGCTATTTGGAACTTTCAGATTTTACTCTTCAAAGAATAACCAAAAGCCTAGAAGAAGAGAAAACTATTTCTAGTCTCTTTTTTGGAAAGGATGAAATCCAAGGAACTATCGGAACTGAAACACTTCTTTCTATTTCTAATCAGTCAGTTAAAGCGTTAAAAGACTTAGAAGTTTTTAACGATGTTAGATTTTCTAGATTTTTAGAATATAGAAAGGTAGATAATGGATATGACTTATACATATCTGAGTAAAAGGAGGAAAATAAATGAGTTGGTTATCTTTTACCTATAGCGCCGGTCGCCCCAATATTGTTTTTAATATAGATTATTCTAAAAAAAGAATCAGTAACGCTACTATGCGCTATACTTTTACAGTAAAGTGGAATTTAAAATATAGTGATTCTTATCTTTATAGTGGCTATTTTCTCAAAATAAAAGCGACCTGTGAAAATTCTTCCAGCGGTTGGCAAATTATGCGAAATTATAGTGATTCAACGACAGGGACAACCGTACATACTTTGACCTTCTCTTTAGATGTTCCAAGTACAACTGGTGGAACTTCACAGACAATTACTTTTACTGGAATAAATGACAGTTCCTATGATTCAAACTATATGAACTTTTCGCGGAGTGGGACTGTTATAACGGATGCTCTTCTTTGGACAAATTGCTCTTCAGCATCTAATATTCTAATTCCTTCTGTTTTTACCCCAAAAGACGGACTAGAAGTAACTTGGACCAAAGGTAGTGGAGGAACTAATAATCCTATAATTGGTTATGATGTTTATTTATGGGGCTCAGCCTCGGGAACCTATCCCTCGACTTCACGATATGATTATAAAATTTCTACTACATCTACTAGTGTTACTTTTTCATCTCCTGAATATCAAAGTTTTTTTGATAAATATCGTGGATATTTTTTCTATATAGGAATAGTAACAAAAAGTCAATATAATACAACTTCTATGGCTTATAGCAATAGGGCAGTACTAAATGTACTGCCCCCTGCTCCAACTTCTCCAGTCCGGGAAATAACAATTAGTTCAAAATCTACAGGGGCCACTTTAACTATAACCCCTGGGACCAAAATCCCAAATCAAGGATATACTACTACATCTGTTTATTATAGTACTTCAGCCAATTCTAATTATCAAAAATTTACATCTAACTCAACCCTCTTACCTAGTGGAGCAACTTATTATTTTAAGACTTATGATGGAAAAGAATATAGTAAAAATTATATCGAAGTACAAATTTTAAAAAACATCGCTCCAACGGTAGCTCTTTCTTTTAATAGTAGTAATTCAACCAAAACAACAGTTTATAAAAATGGAGTTTTACAAGATAACTACTATGAAAGTTTAAATTTTTCTTTTACAACGAATAAATCTTCTGGAACCATTAAATTGTATCAAAAAGGAGAAAATTCAGATAATTTAGTTACTTCTTATTCAATAGCTTCGACTTCAACCCAAAAAAATTTAAATCTTAGAAATTGCGGTTTTCTTTCTAATGTCTCTCTAGAATTTTATGCTATTTTTAATGACGGAATAGAAGATTCATCCGAATCTATTCATACTACCAACATAATTATGATATCCGCTCCTCCAAGTTTTTTGACTACATACAATCAATTTGCTCTTTCAGATATAGTTGGAACAACCAAAGGACATTTTTATGATAAAGTCCGTTTTGTATATGACTATGATAGTTATTATTACAATGGGACTTTTACTTCTAATCTTTCTAATAATTTTATTAATATTACAAAAGATAAAAGTGAAAAACAAATGTGGTGGGATGTAACTTTTAGTACTGCCTCTTTTTCAAATGGCGAGACTGTTTCATTTTCAAACGTTTTAAGTCAAGAAGAATCAATAACTTCTTTAGGAAATTTAATACGTGCTCAAGAAATTAAGTTTGTAAATGATACTTTAAAGAGAACTATAAAACCTTTTTCATCTGAAGATAGTTTTTCTCTCTCACCCTTTTATCTTAGTACAGAAAAAACCTTAGAGGCTTTTTACGCTGAAAAAGATTTAAACAGAAATGGAGCAGACATAAAATTAGTTTTTAATTCAATAATTTATAATGAGATAAAAGAATCTGTAGAATGGGAAGAGGGAAATAATGATAGTGTTGCCGTTAAATTTAATTTTTCTGGAAAAGATTTTTATGAAAAAATTAAAAATCTTATTCCTCCTTCTCGAAGCGGAAAAATTTCTTGTTCCTTGCAAGTTATTATTACAAATCTTTTTGGACAAAATTTTTCGAATAGCTATCCATTAATTTTAGATTATGATGAACCTATTAATGTTTCTAATTTTTCAATTTCAAAAGGGATTTATGGTTCTAATTCCTTTAATTTTTCTAATGGAGATAGAATCTGTGAAGGAATTAAATTAAACTTTGAACCACTTATATCTATTTACAATGGCAATTCTTTTGACTATATGATTCAGATAAAAAGAGGTTCTGGAAATTTTACTGACTATTTAAATGATTGGCAAACAATTGAAACTCAGAATTTGGTTGTAGGACACAAGTCTCCAATGTCAATAAAATTATCAATTACTACTCCGACAGTTCAAGAAATCAGCTCAGAAGAAAACTGCGTTTTTCGTCTTTTAATTAGAGTAATAAATCAAACTTTTATATTTGATTCTCAAAGCTATGAAAGAATTAAATATATACCATCGGAAATTTCTTTTATCAAAGGAGAGTATTCAAAAGGAACTGGCTATTCTTTAGTTTATAAAATCACAGAAGGATATGAAGCATTATCCTCTCCTCTACCAGAGGTAAAAAAAGTATATGCTATTGGGGTAGAGAAAGAAAAGATAGAATTGCCTTCTAAAGCTTGGGAAAAAACCAATATAGTATATTCTGGAAGTCCGATGGGAGAACACGAAACTTTTAAAGAGGTTTCGTTACAAACAGAAACTACCTTAACTATAACTTTTGGGACGGTAAAGGTTCAATTAACAAAAAGTGCCACTTCTAATTCTATTTTAATTTATTCTTTGGCTCCAACAATTTCTTATAGACAAAATAACTTAGGATTAAATACTTTCCCAAACAAAACAGATTCTGTTTTAGAAATTTCTCCTTATAAAACTAGAGATAAAATTTATTTAATTCCTCCTACTGAGAATATTCCTACAGTAGTCTTTGATTTAACAAAAGGGACTTTTTTAAATTTGATAATTGATTGCGGAGAAATTACTATTTAAATTTGACTTTTTCTTTAGAATGAATTATAATAAAAGAAAAGGAGGGAGAAAAATGAAAATTAGTTTATATAATTTAATAAACGTGCTGGCTATAGAAGATAAGCTTTCTGCACAAAAACTTCCAATAAAAGTTACTTATCGTCTTTCAAAGATTTTCTCATGTGCTCATGAGGAAGCAAATTTTTATCAAGAAAAACTTTTAGAAATTTTAAAAAACTATGGTGAGAAAGACTCTAATGGAGAAATCATTACCTCTGAAAATGGAAATGTTTCAATTCAAAAAGATAAGATAGATGAGTGTTCTAAGGAGTTAAGCGAGCTTCAAAATTTAGAGTTAGAAATTCCAGATTATTTTATTTCTTTAGATAGCTTAGAAACTATAAAAATTTCTCTCGATGAAATTTCAGTGCTACTACCTTTTATTTGTGAAAAGTAAATAAAGACCCAAGCCCGCTTTCGATAAGTTCTAATAACAAATCGAAAGCGGGCTCTTTTTATTTTGGAGTAAGATTCTTTTATTTACTTATAAATAGAGAAGAAAAGGAGGGATAAAAATGGCAGGGTATAATCCATATGCTACAAATTCATATCAAGGGACCCAAATGTTTCCACAGCCTCAAGGAAATGTTTATACTCTAAATAATTCAATGGAAATTGCCAATATACCAGTTAGCGGAGGAATTTCAGTTGGTATCTGTCCAAGTGAAAATCTTATGTATATAAAAGCTATGGTCAATGGCGCTCCATCTTTGATGGTATATACAATCACTCCTTGTGAGACGAAACAAAACTTACAAAATGATGAAGTTTCTTCAAGACTAGAAAGACTTGAAGGTCAAATTGAAGAAATTAAAAAACTATTAGGCGGAGGAGGCAAGTTAAAAAATGAACTCTAATATGTTATCAGCTTTAATGAATATGGGCCACAACCAATCCAAAACTCCAGCTCAAATAACTCCTCCAATTGATCCTGAAAAGATGAAACAAATGATACCGAATTTAACAAAAGAAAACCTTGTCCAATTAGTTCAACGGGCTCGTTTGCAAGGAATACCCGAAGACCAAATCGAACAAGGTCTCAACTTTATATTAAGTTTAAAATAACTTTTGCGTCCGGGGCATAAGTTATAATAAATAAATGGAGGAATAAAAATGATGAATGAAGGACTATCAGCAGGTGATATCCTAGCTCTAACTCGCGACCAAGACGGAATGGGTAATGCATGGAACAACCCCTTTATCTATCTTGTTTGGTTAGCCCTACTTGGCGGGAACGGAGGCCTTTTTGGCCGTAGGGATGATAATACCCTACAAAGTTCTCTAACTCGTTCTGACCTTTTTGAAGGCTTCAACAATCAGGATATAAATAGTCAGCTTCGTGGTATTACTAATGGTCTATGTGATGGCTTTTACGCTGTCAATAATGGATTGAAAGATGGCTTCTATGGTAATCAAGGCACTATGAAAGATGGCTTCTATGGCATCCAGGGCGCGCTAGCTGAGAATCGTTTTGCTCAGCAAAATTGTTGCTGTGAAATCAAGAGTAGTATTAAAGACCTTTCTGCTGAAGGTTATCGTAATACCTGCGAAATCACAACCGCTATTCATGCTGAAGGCGAGGCCACTCGCGCACTAATCAATAGCAATACTATGCAGGAACTACGAGATAAATTAGCTGAAAAGGATCGAGAGGTCCAGGCTCGTGACTTCCAGCTATCTCAAATCGCGCAGACTAATAATATTGTAGGCCAGATTAGACCATGTCCTGTTCCTGCATATGTTACCTGTAACCCTTGGGGAAGTAACTATAATTACAATAATGGTTGCGGTTGTGGAATTTAAGTTTTTTACCGTGAGTACATATCCGTATCGGAGGTAAATAAAAATGATTGATAGCTATTCAAACACTTCTCAAGAAGTTGTGGCTGGAGGTAATATTTCCTTTGCCATAAACAGTATCCAAACTGGATGTACCGCAACTCACAGCGCCGGTAGTACTACTTTCTCACTAAACAAACCTGGTTTCTACTTCATAACATTCAATGGGACTGGTGCTATTACTGGGGCGACTGCGGGTACAATAATTGTCTCCATGTTGAATAATGGAACTTTGGTTCCTGGGGCAACTGCTAGTGTTTCTTCTGCTTCAGCAACTGATGTGCATAGCTTAGCTTTCTCTAAACTCATCCAAGTAAAACCTTCTTGCTGTGCCGTAAATAATACTACTAACCTAACCTTCAACAATGCTGGTTTAGCCACGACTTTTACTAATGTAAATGTTGTAATAACTAAAATAGCATAAGGAGGCACAATTATGGTAAAATTCAAAGCACTATATAAGGGAATGAACGACGATCTAAAAGATGCAGAAATGATGATTGACTATGCTTGTGAAATCAGTAAACACGAAGAAGACAAAACTTTGGCAGATGAAATTGCAAAATACGCCCAATACCGACTAGAGCATTTCATGAATTTCCATAAACTATTTGAAACTGAAGCTTCTAAAGAAAAAACTGTAGACAAAGAAACTGTTTCAGAATGTATGTGGCATGAAACCCATGAAATGTTCCAGCATTGGTATGATGATATTGAACGAAAAATAAAGAAATATTCCTAATTATAAGAGAGGAGGGCTTTATTGCCCTCCTCTTTTTTATTCCCAATTTACGACTTCAACTTTTTTATAACAAGTCTCGCTTATATATTTTCCGATTCCGACAGCGTCAGCTTCATCTTCAGTAAGACTTACATCAAACCAATCCTTTGCCAGTTGGCGCATTGAACGCTTTTTATCAGACCTTGAGCGCCCCTTTACCCCACAATGCGCGCGCCAGGTATTTGTTGGAGCAATTTTGAAGGGAACTCCTAAATCAAAACAGGTTTCCATTAGAATTCCTTGAAGTCGCGCCAGAGTCTCAAAAGTAGTCACACCCATTTTCTCTTGATACTGAATACCCTCAATTCCAACAAAATCTATACTAAAAGTTTTTATAATTGAAACTAACCATTCTTTTATGATATGGTCTCTAGCAATTTCTTCTAAATTAACGGGGGCACTAAAAATGCCATATTTGATAAGCTTTTTATCATCATAGATTGAAAAGCCAGAAACTTTTGTTGCTTGGTCTAATCCCAATACCCGAAAAGTGTCTTTCTTTTTAGGAATAGTTTTCAAAGTTGAAGAGACTAGTGGATTTTCTTTACACAAAGGGCAATCGCGCCGAGTGCGAATTTTTTTCCAAGGAGCGAAAACATGGTGTCCTTCATTACAGGTATATTCGAGAATTTCGTCTAAATTATGATACTCAGTAGAAATTAAATTCCACCCATCTTTAGACAATTCTGCTTTTATATCTTCTATTTGAATTTTTGCCAATTTCACCCACTTCCTATTATTTTAGCCCAGTAGAACCGAAGCCTCCATCAGCCCTTTCTGTATCTTTCATAACTTTATCTACCAGATAGAAATTAGCTTTGGGAACTTCGGCGAGGACCAACTGGGCAAATTTCTCACCCTTATGAATGTAATGGTCTTCGCCATGTAAGATAGAAGTAATAACGGGATGGCCGTCATTATCAAATTCATAAGTAATATCTTGAATAGGTGCTTCTACATTTTCAATAATAACGCAGACTTCACCACGGAAACCAGCGTCGATAGTTGCGGGAGTATTCGCGACTCTTAACTTTGTATTTAGACAACGACCACTTTTAGGACGAATTTGTAGTTCATAACCATTAGGAATGGCAAACTTTAAGCCAGTAGGAATTAATTTTGTCTCTCCGGGATGGATAGTATAATCTTGTAGTGCATATAAGTCCATTCCACTATCATCTATATGTGCATATTCAGGCATCCGGGCCCCTTCTCGGCATTTCTCATAAGGAATTTGGATATACTTCTTAGCAATTCCTTGAGTTTCACTGATACAGTTGACTAGCCCATTAGCTAGTTGCTTCAGAAAATCTTTCTTTTGAGCAGAGAAGCCTTTTAGTGTATCAATCTTTTGACCTAATTGGACAAAATTTTGAACCATATCTTCGACAGTGGCGCCATTAGCATTTATCGCTTGGGCAAGGAACAAACGAGTATTTGCATTATTCAAACTTCGTAAGTAGCTATCCAAAACTCCAGGAGCTAACAAAGTGAATTTATCTTCGGGGAGGTCTAGTAATCCCCCAATTGCTTCAAGTGTATCTTCTTTGCCAGAAAGCTCTCCCATTAGAGAAGATAGTTGATGGACATCTTCTTTAGTAATTTTCTCTTGGGTAGAAAAATCAAATATCTCAGCCATCTAATTCCTCCCATAGCTCTCCAAAAATTTCAGTTATCTTGACTAACCATAGCTCACCGATAATCTCACCTTTGGCCTTTTTCGTTTTATAGGTGTATCCTGCTGAACCAATAGTAAATCCTTTTTCACAAGCATCTTTTCGATAATTTTCAATTACTTGCTTGGCTTCTTCTTCAGTAAAACAGATAATTTCGGTTGTTTCTTTATAAGTCCTCATATATTCTCCTCAGTCTTTACGTTAATATTTAGAGAATCAAGATTATTTTTATCAATTGATGTTGATGAATTGCTTGTAGTAATTGTAGAATAACAGTAAGGTGTAGTTGTAATATTAGAACCATAAGAAATAGTATAGCTATCTATTTTACCTTCATTATAAACCTCATTCAGTAGTTTTTGAAGCTCTTCTTTTGTAAATTCTATCTTACCCTTTTCATTATGAGGAAATACTCTAATTTTTATCATATCAATTCTCCTTTTGTGTCAATTCCATAAATCTTGGTAGTGTCTCAATCCAATCACAAATCATTTGCCAATCAGGTAGGCGATGGTGACGCCGTTGCTGGTAAATAGTTTTTAATTGTTGATAGTTCGTTGTCATTCCGGCCGTTAGCTCAAAACCCATTGGAATATTATAAAGAATTTCAAGATACTTTTCATTCATAAGTTTATGAGTTTCTTCTGTTTTTTCCTCTAAAGAAGATAATCTATTATATTCATCAATTTTTTCTTGACAAATATCAATAATTCTTCTATCAACATAAACATTACATTGTTTAGTTAGAGAAAATTTTAAAACCTTGTGCATTTTGCTTTGGCTTGAAATGGGCTCCATCCAATGATAACGTTCCGCTTGCATCCAAGCATTTTGACTAATTGTCAAATCAAATTGAACAATAATTCCTTTTAGTGCATTATCATGTCCCTGCCCAGTTGGACAAGTAAAACAAGCTTTGATACCAGGAGTAAGCTCACTGTTCAAATTTTCAATATTGACAGCCTTTGGATATTTAGCAGTTTTAATTGCTCGTTCAAGACCATACACTTCAGTATTTTCAATCTTCAAATAAATCTCTCCTTTACAAAATCTCCATCTTCATCTATATAATAAACATTTTTGATTCCCAAATTTTTTATAAGCCTACTACAAGCAGGACAGGGTTTACTACAAGCTCTTTCTCCTGTTTTGAGCTCTCTAAAAGTAAAAATGGAAACTTTGTCCCATTCTATTTCCTTTCCAATCAAAGGAGACAAAGCAGAAATTTCCGCGTGTTCACAAGAATTGGAATTTTTATAATCTTCAAAATTACGATACTTATTATAGTAAAATTGAAGAGGACGAGTTTTTGTAGAGTTGCAAGAAGCAGATAAAATTCTTTTTCCACTAACAACTACTGCGCCGACTCTTGCTCTATCAAAATTAGAAAGCCGACACATTTGTTTAGCGATATTGAAGAAACTTTTTTCTCTGTGAGTCATTCTATCAACGCATCCTTTCTTTTTACTATAATAAGTATATCATAAAATTATTCTTTTTTCAAATTTTTCCTTTTATCCAACTCTTTTATAATTTGGTCTATTCGGCGCGCGCACTCTCTAAACTCAATCGACGTCCATCCTTTTGTAGTCATAGCTGGTGTTCCAATTCGTAAACCAGAAGTTTCCATTGGACTTCGATTTTCATTAGGAATACAGTTTTTATTTAGAGTAATATTATGTTTATCAAGTTCGTCTTGGACCTCGCGCCCTGTAAGATTGGGATAGTTATAAGTAAGATCAATTAGGAATAGGTGATTATCTGTTCCTCCACTTACGATTTTATACCCAAGGCTCTGAAATTCGTTGCACATTGCTTTGGAATTCCAAACTACTTGATTAGCATAATCTCTAAATTCAGGAGTTAAGGCTTCTTCAGCGCAAACTGCTTTCCCTGCAATGACGTGCATCAAAGGCCCTCCCTGGTTAGTCGGAAAGACGGCGCCATCTACTCTCTTTGCCAGTCCAGTTTTGCAAAAGATTAGTCCTCCTCTTGGTCCCAGAACTTGTGTGTTAATGATGAGGCAGTTCTGTGAGGGCTTTTTCAATTGTCCAACCTAACTTATCAATTCTAGTGGAAATTGTACTTCTATTTATTCCAGTAATTTCTTCCCATTCAGCTAGACAGTGCGTTTCTCCTTTGTATGTTAATAATCTATTATTTCTCTTATTTCTCTGCTGTTCTTTTTGAGTTATCCATTGGCAATTTTCTGGAGAGTATCCCAAATTATTATCTTTTCTATCAAGAGATAAATTATCCTGATACCCATTTTTAATCGCCCAGTCATAAAAATTTTGAAAATTATTTTTCCATTCTTCACAAACTGTGATTCCTCGAAAACCATAATTATTATAACTATCTGATGACGGATTATAACATCGAGCTTTCATCCCATGCCATATTTCATAAATTCGTTCATTACGATGTCCATGAGTATGATGTTTTATTTTAGGGTCTTTTCTTTTTTCGTCATTTAAACATCCACAAGATTTAGTCAGGCCTCCACCTAGACTAGTAGTGGCAACTAAAGTAGTATTTCCGCAATCACATAAACATTCCCATTGTACCACTTTACGCCCACTTTTTAAAATTTTATCTGGACCTCTTTTAAGAACAACTAATCGTCCATATCTCTCTCCAGTTCTATCGTTTAATTTTGGCATTTTTTCACCTCCTAAGTAAAAATTACACACTTCTAAATATTTCTATTTAGCTTAGACTATATCATCTTCTAAAAAGAAGCCTACTATTTCGGAGCCTCATCTCTCCTACTTCATAAAGAATAGTCGTTGAACCTTCATCTGTTCTAGATGCTTGGATGCGTCTGGTTTCCCAATCCTTAATGATTTTACCATACCTCGGTCGCTAACCTCGCCATCATTATGTCCCCATAATAATTTGGTTATTAAGGCTCTAAGGGGGTTCCCGCAATTAAGTAGGTTTTATTTGCGCCGACCATTAACGCAAAGTCTTATGGACAGTAGTAGTAATAATATCAGCCAAACCAAAAGGAGAAGGATGACATCCACCGGCTATCAATCCTGCAATATGTGCCATATCAACCATAAAATATGGTCGATAATTATCATTTCTTTCAACCACCCCTTCAAGTTGAATCGCATCAATTATTTCTTTCATTCTCTTGAAATCAATAATGCGACTATAAGCACTCGCGCCAGCTAAGATTAGTTGTGGATGGTAAAAACGAATTTTTTGTTCAAAATCCTCATAATCAATAAATCCATTTTTATCTACTCCATACTCAATATGGTTGAAAATTTTACCACTAATATTGACAGGAGAACAATGTGATAAGTGGCCTCCATTCGCCAAGGACATGGAAAGAATTGTATCTCCTGGTTTTAGAACTGCCATATATGCTGAAATATTAGCTTGTGTTCCACTGTGAGGTTGAACATTTACATGATAGTCAGTATTGAAAACTTCTCTCCACTTATTACAACAATATTCCTCTATTTGGTCTACTACTTGGCATCCACCATAATAGCGTCCTTGACGTCCAGAATGTCGTGAACATTCAGGATATCCCTCAGCGTATTTAGCTGTAAGACAAGAAGCCATAGTAGCTCGAACTGCATCACTAGGATAATTTTCACTAGCGATGAGCTCGATATTTTTTTGTTGGCGTTCTGCTTCAATTCTAATTAGATTAGCTACCGTTGGAGAGTGGTCATTTACAAAATTATAAACTATTGGGTCTAAAGAGCTCAATCTTCTTCCTCCTTTGCTTCTAGGTATCCTCTCATATGTTCGTCTTTTAGGGCTTGTTGGATATTTTTCCAAGCATCTGGAAAAAGAGAACCAATCAAAAAACTAAAACTAATTTCGTCGCCATCAAAATTCTCAATAACTTTTGAGATTTTTTGAAAACGCTCTTTTGAAACTGTCATTTCCATAACTAATTCTCCTTACCCACATCTGCTCCAACCACAAGATTTACATATGACGCATCCGCCCTCTTGTATAAGTTCAGAACCGCACTCTGGACACTTAGCGCCATTATCAGCCTCTGGATTGAATGAGGATCGGCTCTCAGAGCTTGGTATTTGAGAATTGGAATCTGCTAAGGCAATAATTGAATTTCCTTTTTCAATTCTTTCTTTCATCTCCTTCCACATTTCCATAAGGGCATTTCCTACTGCCATGGGACAGCAGGCGCCTTTTGAAGTGTCATGCTTTGTGGCAGTCCGAGAGGCGTAACTTGGACAGGCACCAGTGCTTTGAAGCTGGTCAGCAATATCTTCAATTTTTACACCGCCACGACAAGCTAGAGAAATCATTCGAGAAAGACCAACCATAAAGTTAGCACAATTACCAGTAATGAAGATTTTATTATTTCTTCTAAGAACAAGTAAAGTACTTGGAACAGAGAAGCAATATGATTTTCCATCTATTGTTTGATAGTTAGAAATTTCAGCAAACTCTAAATTATGAACATTACGTTCCGTCCAACGTAGTCTATAAGATGGAACTTTGCTAACCGTACTAGTGTTATCAGATATGGTGCCTCTATATCCAATTCTTGCAAGTAAAAATTGAAGAATATCAATTTCTTGTTTCTTTGAAGAATAATAAGCTCCTAATCGGTTACCTTCTTCAATAGAACCGTCCCAATAGACACATTCATCAATTACAATTTTTGCTTGTTCATCAGAGCAATTGAGCCATTTTGGAGTAAATTGCTTGTCAACAAACCACTCTTTCTGTTGCGTTGGAGCATAAAAACTAAAAATTGAATATTGAGTATTGTAAATATCTCTTCTACTATATCCTATATTTGCTTCTTTTAAGAGTTTTTCTATTCTTTCTTTTTTCCTATCTTTTTTTACATTTACAACAATTCGGTCTCCATTCCAAGTCCCATCAGCATATACACAAACCAATAGTCGAATAATTTGTTCATTTAGAGGAAGTCCTGGGGCATTCATCCTAAAAGTAGTAGGAATATGTCTTTCTTTAGAACTGTCTCTTTGAATATATTCATCTACTGTCATTATTTCATAAGTCAATGATTTTCTAATGCCCATTTTATATTTTTGATAATTTTTATAAGCAAAAATTCGATGGTCATTAGATAAAACCATATCAAGACCATAATGATTTCTAAAATGAACTAAATTTGAAATATTCTCATTGACAATATAATTATCAGGAATCACTAATTCTGCTGTTCCATTTAGATTATACTGAAGAACTTTTTCTTGAGACCCTCTTTTATAAGTAGAAATCTTTTTCCATTCTGTCCCATTGAAATACTCTGTATCTGCATCTACGCATCCGCCAGTACTTCCTTTATTTAGATAAATCTCCATTAAGTCACCAGTCTGGGGGTCAAACCAGGCGGTACAATGGAGAGAACCACAACCAGTAGTTAGACGACGTTTCATTCCAATTAGATTATCAGAACAGCTAATGATTTCTCCACGAGATAGACCTTTTTCCTCTTTTTTTTCTTGAGAACTGTTAGTTGTTAGAATTCCAAGTCGCTTACAGCCATTTCTAAAAACAGTAATACCTTTTAGTCCTTCTTTCCAGGCATTTAGATAAATCTCTTCAACATCCTTAATAGTAGCTTCTTCTGGAAGGTTTACTGTACTACTAATAGAGGCGTCAATGTGTTTTTGCCATACTCCTTGCATTAGCACTCTATTTAAAGGAGAAATTGTCGATGAAGTGCAAAACCAATTAGGAAGCTCAGTTTCATCTTTTATTCCATGTTCATCCATATATTCTTTTACAATTGGAGTATATACCTTATAATATTCATCATGACCATGAAGAGATTCGGTTTTTCGAGTATAGGAATTAGCAAAAATTGGTTCAATTCCTCCACTAATTCCTAACATTGTAGAAATAGTGCCAGTCGGCGCGATTGTTAGCAATTGACTATTACGAAGTCCATAAGCCTCTATTACTTCTCTTGTGCTTTCGCAAGTATTATTTTTTAGGAACCCACTTTTTTGGACACAAGATTTATAATTGTTATAAGAGCCAACGTGTCCGGCAAGAAAAGCTGAAGTATATAAAGCCTGGTCGGCCATTACTAAGCCAATTTCTTCACATAACTGTCGGGCCTGTTCTGAATCATAAGGAAGCTCCATTTTTATAAGCATATCAGCCAGACCCATAATTCCAAGACCTATTTGACGCCAATCTGCTACCGATTTCCTTTGTTCTTCTAAGGGATGCAAAGAAAGTCCTTCTTCCAGTACTTCATTTAGATAGATGACACCATTAGCTACCGTTTCACTAAAATCATCAAAATCAAACTCTTTATCTTTTACAAAAGCAGAGAGATTTATACTTGACAAGAGACAAGACCCTCCCGCAGGAAGAGGCTCCTCCGCACAGGGGTTGACTCCTGCATATTCAAAAGTATCATCAAACTCAAGTAGATTATAATTGGAAATAGTATCCCAAAAAAGAATTCCAGGTTCTCCCCAATCCCAATTATTTTTACATAACTTCTCAAAAATCTCTCTAGCTCTAGCTGTCTTTGTAATAGTTTCGTTAGTTTCTGGACGGGTAAAGGACATTATCCAGTCCTTATCATTGATTACGGCTTCCATAAAATCATCAGTTACTCGAACAGAAATATTTGCTTTGGTAACAGCATCCGGAGAAGTCTTTGCATCAATAAAGTCCAAAAGGTCAGGATGATGACAGTCCAAACTAATCATCAATGCCCCCAATACGGACTATATCTTATTTTATTTTGAAAATAAAACTCGGGCGCTATTGCGGTCTTATTGTTTCCTCAACCGCTAGTCTCTACACGTTCCATCAACTTCTTAGTTGAAATTGATGGCTTCGCTCGGGGTTGTTGGGCGTTCCCCGAATTCACCCAATTCAAGACGCAGGGCATTCGCTTTACTATATTTTCTTTTTAGAATAATAAAATTATCATCAGGATAAATAAAATTTAGAAATTTTAGTACGTCTTTTTTATTGGCAAACTCTAAGACAAAACAATTTTCGTTTGCTTTTGGCCGAATAATTGTTGAAATGGCACATTGTTTTAGTAAAATTTGTTGAATACCTGTTAGAACTTTTAATGACGAAGTAAAAGAAATTTTTTGCCAAATTCTATTTCTATCTTTTCGTAGTCCCCAGGTCAAGCATCCATCTCCGTCAAAGAACCCTTGCACCAAATATCTTTCTAAATTTTTAGAGATAATCGGACAATGTTTATTTTCTTTTGAGGAACAATGCTTATTAAAATCAATAACCAAATCTGAATTGCCAATAATGATTCTCGCTCGTGGAAATCGTCTTGCTTCTGGTTTATATGTTAAGTCTTCTCTATAATTAGCTCCAATATAATTAGCGATAAATTGTAATATTTCTTTATCATCTAAACAACAACCAAATTCAATATAACTATTATTGATATATCCATCTGCTAACGCATATCCAATAATGTAAGCTTTTTCTGGAGTATCAATTTTATTGAACATCTTTGGGTCTTTATATTTGGGCTTAGCATATTTAGACTTATCATTTAATTCATATTTACTAATCCAATAACCAACTGTTGACTTACTTTTCCCAGTAAGTTGAGCAATTTCACGATGAGTTAATCCATCTTCTAAATATTTTTCTAATAATTCTTTATTCATTTAAGAAGCCTCCTACTCTATATATTTTCGAAAACTCATAATTTATTAAGCGATTTTACGTCTTCCGTTCTGACCAATCTCTTCAGTCGTTTGACTATATCCTTGCATAAAACTTACTGCGCCGGTAGTTTGTTCTGCTTGGTTATGAACCTTTGCACCTGCAGGGGCTAATTTAGAAAGGTCAATTCCACAGCCACCACCGTAAGAATAAGTTCGGGCTAGTTTCTTGCGACTTTCAAAAATAGATTCAATATTATCTTCTGGAGGAGTAATAACATAACAGTTACTATAAGTTACTCGCGTATCAGTGATTCCCCGATTGCTAAGAATTCGTCCGCCAGGAATGAATTTTTTTTCAATAATTAGTGCTTTTATTGCTTCATTATTTCCACTAACTCTATCTAACCATTCGTCAAAAGTTTCGTTATTCTTTTTATACTTTCGATTCCATATATCTATACCAAGTAAATTGTCTTTTCCTAGCCACTGTTCTACTGTCATTCGCTCTCCTCCATATCACAAAACTCACAATATCCATCAACAAAATGATGTTGGCATTGAGATTGATAGTTTTTGTTCTCTCGTAGAAGGCGCGCGACCTCATTATTTAGAGTGAACTGGTTAGGCGTGAGAAGCGTATTGATAAGTTGATTATTCAAATCAATAGCTTTTCGAATTTCAATTTGAGTCATTTATAATTTTCCTCCCATCAAAAATTACTTTTCTCCATTCATAAAACATTCTAAAGGCTTCATAGTTATTGAATCTAACATATTGAAAAGCATCTCTGGCTTCTTGTGTAGAAGGCCATCTTCGTTGATATTTTGCCCGCCAGCATTTCCAAGGGTCTTGATGTTTAGCTATCCATTTGCAATAATCAACGATTCTATCTGCTTTATAATTATAGTATTTTGACCTTATAAACCAATTCAAGACTTCAAAAAGATTTTGTAATTCAGGAGTTGTGATTAGTGTGTCATTATATATAAGTGAAATTTTTATCCAATGTCTATGGAAAAATAGAACTTGAGGAATAATTAAGGGTAAACGGTTCATTAAAAAGTCATTCTCATCCTTGCATCCCTCATCAACTTTATAAGACATTTGGCTTGTTCCTAAATCCCATAAATATCTCATTTTATCACATAGAGCGTCATCCATAAAATTGTTATATTGTATTCCAAAAACATCTTCCATAATAGGTAGCCGTAACCATTTTAGTAGTTCTTCCTCTGAAGATACTTGTATAGGAAATTTAGTTCCAAGTGAATATGGTTTTACAGTATTACTGTTCAAATTATTTCGAGAATACAACCACTCTTTTATAAAATCATAAGCACCATCAATAGCACCGACATCATAATCATGAAGAATAAGACATCTTGTATTTTGAAACATATAGTCCTCTTTTTTTAGCCAGGGGTCTATATTTTTCCCATCAATTGAAAGACGAATATGCGCGCTCCATAAAATTCTTTTAAAGAGGCGCTCGTCATCTTTTATACGACAAAAATTTGAAGAATGGCGTTCATATATAGAAAAATCGGGAATAGTTTGTTCAATCTCAAGAGGAAGAGGCATATATAAACCTGGTTGTATTGCGCGCCCTCCAAGGATTATTTTGTCATCAAATAATTCTCGTGGATAAATTCCATCATCATAATCTTTTCTTACATAAAGAGTAGAGAAGCGTTCTGGCGCCAATTCTGGTGCCAGAACAGAAATTTCTCTTTTTTTCTTATGATAAGCACAAAGCTTCGCGCATTCAAGATTAGGGAGGACATTTTGGTAAGTAAAGAAATCGTAATCATGTACCCCAATTATTCCCATTACTGTTCAATCCTCCCTTGACTTTCCACTGTGCCATCTTCATTTATTTTTGTGATTAGTTCAATGCCATGATAAGGAGTATTTTTGTACTTTTTCATGACGAATTCGTTCTCTCTTCTGAGGCCTGTGATAATGATTTTGTTTCCTCTACTGAAGGTACTTTTCTCAATGACGTGTTTTTTGCCATCGGCGCCTCGTTCGCTAATTTGCTTATCATAATAAGAAAAGACTTCACCAAAAACTCTTACATTTACAACGCCTTCTCTAGTCAAAACAGTTACCATTTTTTTACTCTTATCTCTATCAAGGACGGTGCCACAAATGCGATGAATCTTGAAAAGTGGGATTTTCTTTCCTTTTATTTCAATTATTCTATCAATTTCAGGCTGTTCGCTTAGTTCAAAGAAATTTGAAAAACCGCATAGCCGATAATTGACATCTTGAAGTTCATGCTGATGAAAATAACAAGAAACACTATCCATCTCCCATTTACTAATAGAACCAAGACAGTATTTATTCCAAACATCAGACATTAGCCTATTATTTACATCATTTAGTAATAATTGGTTATTATCTTTTATGAAAGGACGAATAATATCCATCTGAGCCTTATAAATTTTATCCCACTTGGTTTGAAGAATCGCAAATCCGCTTTCAGTATCATAAGGTTCTAGAAAGTCAACATCGAAGTTCTTTTCGTAAAAGTTCATTGCGATGTTATCTAATCCATAATATTGAGTCCCTATCTTCATCTTCTTTAGATATTTATTGAAATTGAAGACTCGTCTTTGAAGGTCGTACTCATCAGGAATTAAACCAAAATCAATCAACATCTTCATATTTTGGAGAGTTATCCGCTTTTTCGTATCACTAATTTCTGAGACATAATATCGCATTAAGCTCTCTCTATCGCCAAATTCATCAAAAGCACCAGCTTTTATAAGATTTATCATTTGAGGCTTATTGATTTTTACTTTCGAGAGAAAGTCATCAATTGAGGAATAAGGACGATTTTCGATTATGGATTTTACAATATCTTCGCCTACTTTTACAATTCCGCTCATACCAAAACGAATTATTGATTTTTCTACATCGGGAGAGAAAGTATAAGTAGATTTATTTATATCTGGCGGTGCGACATCAATTCCTGACATCTTCATTTTTCCAATGGCAGAACTAATTTTTCCATAATTTGTGGTTTTAGCTTTTTTCTTTTTCTTTTTCTCTTTTATAACTTCTTCATCATCATCTTCATCATCATCGTTATCATCCTCAAATTCTTCTACGCAATCAACATAAGTTTCTTCAATAGTATCATCTTCCTCATCTTCTTCTGTTCCTTCGTTTCCTCCACTGTCACTAATAAGACAAGCGCAATTCCAGAAAATAATCGGAAAGCAATAAGCAAGATTCATTTCTTGGAGAGCGATTAGTGAGTAAGCTAAGGTATGCGATGCATTAAATCCATAACCTTTGCTCATACAAACTAATACATTCCAAACATACTTACAAAATTTTTCATCCAGCTCTTTTTCTTTTATGACCCTAAAATATTCATCTTGTAGTTCAAGGAAAGCTTTGGGATTTTTCTTTGCGATAGATTTTCTTAGTTTATCTGCCCAGGTAAGACTAAAACCTCCACATTCAGGCAATTGAACTAACTCCATAAACTTTTCCTGAGACTCGCAGATACCATAAGAAATCTTTACTACTGGCTCAAGAATTTTCATTTCTTCTTTTGTAAGACCGTAATTCTCCATTTCTTTATACCACAAAGAAATATCATTTTTGAAACGAGCAAACTTATTTAAAGGTTGCTCGGCTCCTTTTTCTTGAGCCATCAAACGAATTACAGAGTTCAAAACAGCTAAATCATCTACTGATTGAGGATGAGTCAGTGCAATGCCATTAATTCCACTTTGCTTTTCCATTTGAAATAAACTGGTGATTTTGTGGTCCCATACCATTTTCCACATATCCTGCGCCGTCCGCTCCAAATTGTAAATACCAATGACGCTTTCATAGGTTTCTTTTAGAGTATCTCTTTTTTTGACATATCCATAATCAACTAATAAATCTAAGCAATTATGAATTTTATCTAATGCTTCTACTGATAATAAGTCATACTTGATAAGCGACACATCCTCACACGCATGGAGGTCAAAAGCTGTAATAATTGTACCATCTGGCGCGCGCATTAGTCCGGTTGAATTAGTAAAAGGCTCATCTACAAAGATTACTCCGCCGGCATGGATTCCGTACCCACAAATCAATCCCTCAATTTTTTGGGCAACTTCCCAAACTTCGGGATAGTTTTCGGTCATTTCATATACGAATTGTTTGATTGGTTTCCAATCATTTTCGGTATCACCATACATACATTGAGATAAAGTTCGTAATAGCCCTCGGTCAGAAGGAATCAATGAAGCCAAGTATGAAGCAATATCAACATCTATCCCTAAACCACGACAGGCTGTAAGGATTGCTGATTTAGATTTTTCTTGACGAAAAGTCGCAACATTTGAAACTCGATTATCTCCATATACCTTTCGTAAATGGTTTAGGACCTCTGCGCGCCGACCACCCTCAATATCTACATCCACATCAAGTACAGAAACTCGGTCTGGATTTAGGAATCTCCATCTAAAAGTCTTAGTGGTTTCTTGCAGAGGATTGATTTGAGTTATATTCAAAAGATAAAGTAGGATAAAGCCTACTCCAGAACCTCTTCCTGGCCCGACTAATGTACCAGCTTTCCAACATTCCTCAATAATTCTTTGAAGATTTAGATAATAGGCTGACCAATGTGCCTTATTTACATTAGAAGAAATCCACGTCATTTCAAGGCAGGCGTTGACTTCATCCCAGGTCTTTTGATTCCACAATTCTTGAGGTCCATCTTCTAGCGCTTCAACAATCATACAGGCCAAAACTTGGTCTCCAACATAATCAGATTCCACGAAGGTCTTCAAATAAGGAATTCTTTCTATCCAACAATTCTGAACATATCTAATTCTAGATTCTTTCCAAGGGAGTTGTGGAATATATAAAGGCTTTAGGAGACTATAATCCTCACACATATCCTTTATTTTTAGGATATTTCTATATGCTATTTGTAACTGCTCTTGTGAGAAATATCCAAAATAACTTTCAAGCTCTTCTGTATCCATTAGATAAGTTGTAGCGTAGAAATCATCAACCTCTCTATCACCATTTTGAGCATTTAGATAAGCCTTATGAATTGCTCTGTCTTCTTTTTTGAGATAATGAGTATCTGTTGTGATAATATAAGGAATTTCAAACTCATTTGATAATTCAAAAAGTTTTTTATTGACATAAATTTGTTCCTTATTATTACTGGGTTGCATTTCAAAAAAGAAATTTCCATGGCCGAATAAGTTGTCCATTTGATTTATCCAGTTATGAATTTTTGGCATCAACTCTGGATTATCTTTTGCTTTTAGAATCTGGGTAGGAAGACATCCTCCAAGACAAGCCGTTGAACCAATTACGTGACCAGGATTCGCCCCAATAATTTCAAATAAGTCATTATAATAAGTCGGAACTCGACGCATCCCTCGCGCCATATAACTTCTCAGCCAAGCGCGAGTAGAAATTTCACGAATCTGTTTGTGACCGATGGCATCTTTGGCCAACAAGATAAAGTGATAATATTTATCCTGTCCGGCTTTATAGTTTGAAGCATTTAGTCCATTCCGACAAAGGTAAATTTCGTTTCCTTGGATGACTTTAAAATTAGGATGCTTTTCTTTTATCTTTTTATAATATTTTTCAACTCTAACGGCTCCAGAAATACAATCATGGTTAGTAATGGCTACTACTTCATGTCCCAGCTCAATAGCATAGTCAATCAAATCTTCAACTTTTATAATACAGTCGCGCAGTCGAAGATTTGAGAACTCATCGTGGTTATGAATAAACTAATGCAAACTACCAGGATAATCCAAGATAGTTTTCATTCTTCATCACCTCTTTCTAAATTCATCATGAACATTGGCTTTATAATTATGCAAATATTTCCAAGTTCTACATCTGTTTATATCATATAATATATTTAAACTAACATTTTCATCTCGTGATATTTGAGCTAATGAACGGGAATCTCTTTCTAATAAAGTTATTATATATTTTGCTTTTTCTTCAGTAATTTTGTTAGTTCCCAATTCACCACGACAAACGCTTCCTTGTGTTTCTATTCTTATATTTTTCTTATAATGATGAAGCCAAATCCAAGTATTACATCTATTGATATCACTAATAGTATTATAATGAACCTTATACTGTCTTGCTATTTCTTGTATAGATAATTTTGTATTTTTTAATTTTTCGATAATCTCAAGGACTTCTTTTTCAGTAAGTTTCGCCCAAGGATTTTCTTCACTTTTATATTCTTCTCCGCCACGAGTTAAATTATACCCTTTTTCTTTTGAAGAATAACTTTCATAATATTTTATCCAATACTTTTCTCTTTCTTGTAATTCTTGAGGCTCACATTCTTCTACCACCTCAAAAGTAAAAGCTTCTTCTCCTAATTTATGAAGCTCTTGGTCAAAATAAGAATATGGTGATGGCTGATTTAGATGAGTCCATCTTCTCTTTGTAATATCAGTACTTCTTCCTATATATACTTTGTTATTTTGTTTATTTGTATATTTATATATACCTACCATTTCTTTTTATTCACCAACTATATAACAAATCTTATCTGGAAATACCTTCTTTATTCTAACCCTATCATCATGTTCAGCTACATCAAAAAATCCCCATCCCTTATGTAAGCTCATTACTCCTACAATTCTCCAAGGTTCTTCGTCAATCAAATAATAAAGTTCATCTATTTGGATTTTTTCATAAATATCTTCATTTTCAAAAAGAATATAATTTTCAATTTCCTTTAAGGATTGAAGACTACCAGGAAGTGAAGCAACTAATTCTTTTGTAAAATTCTCAATTTTATAAATTCCTATCATTTACAAACCTCCTTTTATTTTCTATATATATTATATACTAAATTCCAAAAAATTTCAACTATTAAAAAGCAAACCTTCCATCTTGAACCTCCATATCCACTATGAAAATTTGAGGCAATTCTTGCCCCAGCCAAGTGTTGATATTAGGTCTACCAACTAAGGTAATTTCCATTTCATTTGAAAAACCTTTTAGTTCTTCTATCAAATCTTTTGCTCTGAACTTGATGTAGGTAATTCCATTTTTCTCAATTCGTAATGTGTCTTTATTTTTTCCTATAACTTTTATCTCATTAGGCGAGACTACTAAATTAGTAATAGCTATCATAGCTTCAGGATTTTGTTGTCCAAATACTTGCTCATACGGCGCGACATCAAGAATTATGGTTTCTATATCTTTATCACTAGCTTTTCTAATAAAATTTACATCATAAATATTTTCTCCAAAATCAATTTTGGAGAGTTCTTTATTCGCTATTTCATGAAGTTTTGAAAGATTCTTGTCAGAAACGCTAACTCCGAATGCTTGGTCGTGGCCCAGCGTATATTCAAAAAGACCTGTCTCCGATAGAAATTCTTTGAAAGAAGTTAGTTCCGTATTACTTGGCGCGCGAGCGCTACCTCTGTCATAGCCTTCGGAATTTCGTCTAGCCAATATAGTGGGTTTATGATATTTCGCTGATAATACCATAGCAACTAATCCATTCAACTCAGCAGGGAAATCATCATCATCATCAAGTCTTACAAATAAAATCTGATTTTCTAACAAATCTTGCTTGAAGATTTTTACTTCTAATTCTTGGACTATCTTCTCTTTCATCTTATCTTGGTGAGCTTTTGCATTTGTACATTCGCGCGCGCTCTCTATACAAAGTCTTTCCATTGTTCCTTTAGCTCCGCGCTTATGACACTCTACCATTTCATCTGGTTCAATAAAACTACGATAAAGTCGATATTTTTCTTCCATTGACCCTACTCGAATCATAGCATTTATAAGAGGAACAATATAAAAAGCAACAGTTGTTGGGTTTATCTTTCCACCCATTGAATAGTCCTGTTTATCTAATAGAACTCGTAGCATTGTATTCTTGATATTTTGAAAACCAGTTTGAACCAAATATTGATTTTCATATTCAAGCATACTCATCATATCTCCAACTAATGAGATTGCACAAAGGTCAATATAGTCATAAGCCCAGTCTCTCAAAAAATAGCCATCTAGGGCTCGGCAAAATTGCCAAACAACGCCTCCACCACAAAGGTTTTTATTTCTATAATTTTTAGAAGTTTGATTATTTATAAGTATCATATTGGGTGGAATTTCGCTTTCTGCTTCTTTTAGGTGGTGGTCTAAAACGAGAACAGGACAGGTAAATTCCTTTATATATTGTCCGTCATTTGTGGCGCTATCTGGCGCGATAATAAGGCTCCATTCTTTTTCCTCTAGCTGGTCCATCATATCAGAAAAACCATGCTGTTTTCCTTCATGAATAAAAAATTCGATTTCTTTATCTGGATTTAATCTTTTTAGATATTGATAAATTATAGCAAAAGAACAAATTCCATCGCAGTCGCAATCTGCAATAATGGCGTAAGGCTTTTTATCAGGAATCGTCTTTTCAATAGCTTTTACTCCCATTTGATAATTATCTAAATCTTCAAAACTTTGTAAGCATTCTTTCGTTGGATGAAGGAAGGTTTGAACGTCCTGAATACCTCGCGCGCGAAGTAAGCTTTTTCCATAGTCTTCTTTTATCTCTTGATTTACTAGTCGATATTTCACTTCACAATTACTCTCCTTTTCAATAGCTCTTCAAATTTTTCTTGTCCCTCATCCACTGGAGAATCCTTCTTTTTTGTAAGATTTTCCCTATCATAGATAAAAGAAAAATTTGAATAGTTTTTATATTTACTACACATTTTCCATAATTTTTGAAAATAGTCTTCACTTCCTGGCTTCTCTTCATTATCAAAACAGATAACAATTTCTCTTGGTTGAGCGCAACGCATCAAAATATCAAGTTGGTACTTATTGAATTGACTTCCACAGGAGGCAACCGCACAATTAGGAAATGAGAAATTTTCACACATAAGAACGCTTTTTTCTGCTTCAAAGACATAACAAATTCCATAGCGTTTGATATTTTCTAGATTTTTGTCCAAACCATAGAGATTCAAACTCAATGGGTGAGAATACCATTTACCCTCAATTTGAACTGGCATATACTTTCCTACATTTTCTACTTCCCACTGATTGAGCGCGCGCCCTCTAATTCCAACTAATCCGCCCCTAACATTATAATGAGGAATTATGATTTTATTTTGGCCAATAGAAAAACGAATATTGAATTTATCCATAGCCTTATGAGAGATTCCTTCCTCTTCCCAATCAGCAGGATACTCCTTTATGAAAACATCCAAGATACCTTTCTCATAAGTTGGAAGCTCCCGTCTTTCTTTTTTGGACATAAACTCGTTTCTTTTTGACTTATAGCTTTCATTGATTTCTGTATCAGTAAATCTTTTCTCACCATAACTCCGAACAAATTCTAAAACATCCTCATGCCAGTCATAAGTGATTCCTCTCGTTTCATAATAATGCTCAATAAAACGAAAGATATTCTGCGCGCCACATTCACTATAACACATAAAAATATGAGTATTTTTATAATAATAAAGCTTCCAAGATGCTTCATCTAAATTAGTATTATGACACGCAGTTTTACATAAAAGGAAATCTCCCTTATCTTGCCAAGGAATCTCCAATTTATCCAAAATTTTCTCTACTATTTCATCAGTAAGATTTTCAATTATTTCTCTATAATCCAAAGAAATCTCCCTTCTTACTTATTTATCTCCTCTAAGAACTTTTGTTCTTTTTCATCTAATTCCCATTCAACCTTTTGCTGAGTATCATAAAAATCAAGAATAGGATTCATCCTATCATCAGTTACGAATAAATCGGTAAGTCTTAGCGTCCCTGTATTGAAATAACTCCAAATACGGACTTGAGTCCAGCGACCTGACCGGACTTTGAACACATCAAAGACTCGATTTGGAATCATACCACCTATCAAATTTCCATCTTTTTGAAGTATATCTATTTCGTCTTTCGTAGGTCGAGCGCCAATTATCCCATTATCTGCCTTATTGATTGTTGCTCGACCACCAGCTAAACTCGCTTCATTTCGTATTTCTGAATTGTCATCTGCTTTGGCATTCACTTGAGTTGAAGTAAAAATTGAAACATTCTGCTCAATAGCTAAATCTTTTAGAGCTGTTGCCATCAACGATAAAATTTCATCATTTCTAAGATTATGCCCTCGAAACTCATTCAAAACTCCAGGAGAAATAAAAATATAATCAAAAAAGACATAGCGCCGTTGGGAAAGGATTACTTCCTCTCTAACACTTAGTTTTATTTGCTCAATAGAAGGATTTGGTATTCGCATTAGTTTTAAAGTTTTATAGGTCTTGATTATATGGCGCGCGACTTCAATTCTTTTTCTTTCATCATCAGTAAGAGTATTGAACTTAAACTTAGATTCCTCTACTCCACTTAGATAGGCTAAAATCATTTTTATTATTTGCTCTGGTTTTTGCTCTGTCATAATAAAAAGAACTGGCTCACACGCACCATTTTTGACCCACTTTCCATCTGCCTCACTATAAAAAAATGGAAAAGCCAATTTACACGCATCCGCGACAGAAAGCCTTGTCTTTCCACAGCCACTAGCGAGGCTTCGTATTGTGAGAGCCCCAAGCTCTGCGCCATTTATAATTGATGAAAAAATCTCTCCATTGATTGACAGTCCAATACCTTCTTCGCTACCAAATGCTTCAATCACATTATCAACTTCGTTCTCTAACTCCCAAGTTTGGACAGTTTCATTTTGGATATAGGACTTTTCTACATCTAATAAATTTTTCTTGACTTCTTTTAGTATATCATCTACTGAAAGATTTTTGAAGCGTTGATTTATATCAAAGGCTTTAGGCTGAGTTAGGTTTTCACAATAGATATTACTAGTGTCAAGACCCATTCGCTTGAGGTCTCTTACTAAATTGAACTTTTTTAGTTCATTATAATAATAAGGAAAATTACCTGGCTCACTCATAAATTCAGCATCTTGAAGATACTCAATACCGTTATTTTGAGAGAAAACTAGTTGTCCACTTGGTGTGCTTTCAAGATAACTTGAAATATCAACTGGAGTAATATGAGAAGCACCGCCTCGATACAAGTTATCAATCGCCACAAATAAATAACGAGTAAAAGTCGAGGAAAAATCTGTGGGAGTTATTGTATATTTATCTATCTCACTCAGATATTGAGGGCGCTTCATTAGACTTCCAATAATTTGGAGTTCTGTATTCTTATCAATCATTCAATATCCTCCAAATTCCATCGAGATTTTTTCTTTTGGGGTGTAGCTTTTGGCTTTTTTAGTAGAACTTTTTGCTGGGACTCTCGTTGTTTGATTTGTTCTTCAATTCCAGCCAAAGTTCCTCGTTCATTATTCTCTCTTTGCTTCCAATAAGTAGTAGCTTCTTCGTAGATAAAGGGGACAATTCCTAGTCCTCCATGGCCCTTTGACCAGTCTCCATTCCTAATCTCATAGAAATATTTTAATGTGTAAAAAATACCTTTATAAGTTCCAATTTTATCTTTTTCGACAAATTTTTTCAACTGAGCTTCACAAAGATGATAGTCATAAGAAACTTTTAGGTCGTGCGCGATAAAATCATAAATACGTTTTTTCCAATCTTTATCTTTTAGAATATTTCCTTTCTTTAGATTTTCATAACAAGATTTGTGATAGTACCATCCTTTTGATGGCATTACCCACTCTATATCCGCGCCAGATAGTTGTGCATCAAATCTTTCCTTGCAGGCACGGCAGGTAACTAAATGTTTTGCCATTTATATCCCTCCAATCTTATTATATTATATCATATTTTTCTAAAAATGTCAAAAAAGAGGTAGGATTTCTCCTACCTCTAATTTAATTTTATGAATTACATCGCACGCAAATCCATGACAGCGAGCTGTAAAAGAGAGACTTGATCTTCGGTAACTTCCGATAGTTTTAGCTTTCGTCCAAACACCATTTCTACCTTTTTAGACATAGCACGAACTACTGCTTCCTTATCCTCATCGGTTTGAGCGTTATTTACCTTAGTGGTCCAAATTTCACGAGCTTCAGACATTAGAGCGTTGAAGTCGAGTTTTTCTTCTTCCTTTGCCACTTCAAAAGGCTTATCAGAAACCTTAATTCCATCTTTTTGCTCTGCCATAGTAATTGCATCATCAATAGCTTTTACTAACTCATCATAGCCAAAGGGAATCTTTGGTGCCATATACTTGAATCGACTACCAGCAAAAAGAGTTGGAGTTTCACGAGTATATAGCCAGCGTTTCGCTTCTCCATCGACATACTCGGTTCCAATATAACCAATAACATCAACGAGAGAGTTACAAATTTCAGCCGCGCGCTTGGGAAGGTCAGGGCTAATAATCTCAACTTCACTTCCATCAGCTCGTTTTTCAATTCTTGAAACACTATGGGCTAGCAACACAACGCCATAGCCAAGAAGGGTAATCTTTCGAAGAGTAGATTCAAACTCTTTCTTGCACTGGGCGTAGCCTGCCCCCCACGCAATATCGGAAATCTTTGTCACGCCGTTCTGAGAGCAGACAAAACTTTCAACATAATCCCAGGCGATAGAAGCTGTATCAAAGATAATGGTATCAAAACGTTCTCTTACTTCGGGCTTTTCGAGCTGACGAAGCACCAACTTCACGTCAGCCCATTTTGTGATGTCTTGGGCGACAATTCCACCAATCGCGTTATAACCCTTCTCAAAAGCTAATAACAGACTTTTAGGGAAGGATGCTGCGGCGGTAGTCTTCCCACTTTTCAATTATGTTATCGTAAAGGCTTTTTACCCCTTACTTCTTATACTTCATTTTGTATAAGTTCAGCATATCTTTTTACCTTTACACTAAAGGTAGGTAGTCTCGTGGGGACTTATATCTTCAAATTTCGAGTCAATAATTGTTCATATTTTTCTCTTTTTCTTGAAAGACACCAACAATTATCATAATACAAAATGTCATAAATTTGTCTTGTTGGAACAGAAGAATATTGAAAATAGTATAAAGTATGAACTCTTTGTGTTTGCATAATGCAAGCTCTAGGAATTCCCTTTTCTTCAAAAAAATCTACTATTGTTTCAAGAACTTCTTTGGTCGCTGAACAAATTTGAAATCTGATAGCAGAAGAGCCAGCAGAGGAAATGCTTCCATCTCCATCAAAATAGCCCCTAATAAAATCTCTCCAATATTTCTTATCCAAATTCTTTGGAAAAGAAAAGGTAAAAGTTTTCTGTGGTACGATATTGTATTCTGCCAATTTCTTTTTTATATGTTCAGAAGTAAAAGCCCAAGTTGAAGTTTCAAAACCTTCTTGAGTTAGATAGTCTTTTACTGGTCTTCCACCAACTTCTTTTTGGAATTCTAAAAGAATATCCTTATCAATAGAACTAAGAGAAAGTTTTATTTCATTACTATTTTTCCTAACTGTTCCGTCTGAAGCTAAAAATCCTAAAAGGTAAGCCATTCGTTCATTTTCTATATCAAAATAATTATCATTTACCAAATATTTTCTTTGATTTTGAGGAGACTGTCGAATAGCTTCGCTTGCTGTTCGATATAATCCATATTTTTGCAAGCATCTTCGAACAACATCTTGGCCACCTGAAATAGCCTTACAGCATAAATCTGCTCTTCCTGTCTCTCGATAAGTTTTACAAACTAGGTCTTCCTCTTCTTTAGACAAAATTCTCATATTTTTTAGATTTGGTTTTCCCTTTTCTTTTTTTCGAGAATGGTCTATTCCTTGAGCATCTAATAGCTTTGAAACAGTATAATAAGAAGTATGATACTTTTCAAAAATTTCTACAAGTTTTAAGCCATTTTTATAATCATTTACAATATTTTCTTTAGTTTGAGTATCCACACTGAATCCTCCTCTTTCTTTGAAGTTTATTATCCCTATGCGTTGTGCGTGTTAGGGCTTTTACACTCTAACTTCCGCTCTGATTCCCATCTCAGGGTTCCAGTTTTTTACTACCTTATCTCTAAATATCACTATTTAGAGGCCCAAAACTTTAGGCTTACCATAGAGCATCACGTATTTCCCTTTCAAATTTCGAGATACCACATTAGGTTGTAAGGAAAGTAAATCAATAGCCATAACTATTTACCTCCTTAAAATCCCATGTCATCTCCTGCTAAACGGGAAGTGGTTGGCGCAGGAGTCTTCATCTCACCCTTTACTTTATTCATATCTTTAACCTTTTGGGCCTCCAGACGAGCCTTACGGGCCTTCATTGCTTGTGCAAGGTCCTCAACATCAAAGGCCTGCTCACCCTCTAGAGCACTCTGGGAACCACCAGTAATTAGTAGCTCACTAATACTACGGGTACGAGTCTTTTCAATGGCTTCACCAAAATCTACATCCTCAATATAAGTCTCAGTAGTAGAAGTGAAATTTAGACGGCCATTAGCCTTAAATGTGTAATCAGGCTCCCAATACTGGGTAATAGCATTGATAACATTAGGATTAGAAGCATATAGCTTCACTACATCAACCTGACCATTCCAATTAGGAACAATAGCAGTAATCTCTAGCTTCTTTGGCTCAACTTCAATACCGTCCTTATCAACAACATAATTGATATTAGAAACAGCAAAAGTCAAAGAGAAACTGGCCTCGGGCTTAAAATCACCAGTAGCCTTACCAACAAAAGAAGCAGTAATACGAGGAGAGCTTACAAAACGACCATCCTTGGAGAAGAACTCGTTCATCTTGATTTTTGCGCCAGTAATACGAATCTTATCAGCACCTTCACGCCCGCCGGCAGAAGCAATAGACATAAACTCTTCCTTGACACGCTGAATGCTTTCATAGGAGGGATTCAGACCTCCATCCTTCTTATACTTTTGACTAAAAAGATGGACAGGGATTTCAAGATGTAGAGGAACAGCATTTACGACTTGCTCAACAAGTACCTTAATAGTTCCTCCAATTGTCTCGATTGTCTCGCCATTCTTGACAAAAGAACCATACTTCAAATCAGTTTCACTTAATAGACCTTCAATACGAACACGGTTTTCGGCTTCATGTAGCATAAATTTTTTCTCCTTTTTACATTTATAATAATTACTTTGGTTCTTTCATAAAAAGGTAGGAGGAAATTCCTCCTACCAAATTACTAAAATAAATTACTCAGCGTCATCGCTGGGGACAAAGGTAGCACCAGCATCAGTTAGATTTACATAAACTACGGGCTTCTCAGCACCCTCAACCTCAACCTTCTCACGCTCAACTAGACCCTTCTTCTGTAGACTAGTTACGTTAGCACCAGTAGAACGAGCGTTACGGCCGATAGCATTACAAATCTCATCAACAGAGACGTGACCACCTGCATTCTTTACATAGTTAAATACTTCTGAATCCTTTTGGGTTAGCTTCATAATTTTTTTCTCCTTTTACATATAAATTATTTTTATTATTAGATGAGTAAAGGTTTCATGCCTCTCTCAACTTTCTATAAATATTATAGCTAAAATTTACAAAACTTTCAAACTTTCAAACTTAGAAATTTTGGATTTTTATTACCTTTGAGTTTTCCCCTAATTTTAGAGTCTTGACTCCTTGCGTGCCACGACCTAGTACAGGAATTTCCTCAACTTTCACTCGAATTTGGGTAGTAGAAGATACGACTAAAATATCACTAAGGTCAATAAGCGGTAGAAAGTCGCAAAGATTATCGGCTCTTTGAATCTTCACTCCTTTAGTTGCTCGTCCGGTAATTTTGAACTCGTTTATATCAGTCCGCTTTGAATATCCATCTTCACTCACAGAAAGAATTTCTCTTGTTTCTTTGGGAATAACTCGTCCAGAAACAACCTTATCTCCCTCATTTAGCTTGATGCCTACGACCCCTCTGGCCACTCTGCCAATAGGTCTAATATCTTTAGTTTCGATAATAATAAAGTTTCCTTCCTCAGTGAGAATACCGACTCTCTCATCTTTCAAAATAAGAATAGAAGCAATTAAATCACCATCATCCAACTTTAGAGCTTGAACACCAGTGTTCCTTCGTAAATTATACTCAGAAAGCGCGGACTTCTTTAAAATTCCATTCTTTGTAAGGAAGAGAATATTTGAGGACTCTGTATCTTTAGAAAGAATCGTAGCTGATTTTATTTCATCATCTCCATTGATAGGTAGGAGCGAATTTAAGTATTGCCTCTCTCCAATATTGAATTCTCCCATCTTCAAATGATAAAAGGTCCCGCGCTGTGTAAAAAAGAGAACTTCATCTGTATTGTTTCCAATTAGAGTATCAACTACAAACTCTCCTTTATCAAGCTTGAACTTTGAACCCACACCATTTCTTCGTTGAGAATAAAGTGTAGAAGTTTCGCTAACAAATACAGCTCCCTCATTTGTGAAAGAAAGAGACAGTTGCTTTTGCTCGATTGTTTCTTCATCATTTGAAATATTCAAAATTTTGGTACGACGTGCATCTCCAAATTTTTCAGCAACCTCGCGTAATCCTTTTTCAATTTCTTTCTTCAAAAGATTTTCATCATTAAGAATGGCTTCAATTCGTGCCGCTTCGTTTTCAAGTTCGGTTTTTTCGTTACAAAGCTTGTTAATATCAAGCTTACTCAACTTAGAAAGCTTCAGGTCAAGAATTGCCTTGGCCTGTACTTCATCAATAGATAATAGTGCGCGCAGCGCCTCATTCGCGGCAGCGGACGAAGCAGAAGTTTTAATTGTCTGAACTACTTCATCAATTACGTCATACGCTTTGAGCAACCCCTTGATAATGTGGATACGCGCTTTAATCTTCTTAAGGTCAAACTCAAAGCTACGTCTATAAACCAATTCTTCGTGATTAAGATGGGTAAGAAGCAAATCTTTCCAACCAAATACCTTAGGATATCTACCGTTCTCAAGCATCGTCATATTAATACTATAATGGTACTGGAGTGAAGTATTTTTATAAAGATATTTCAATACTTTGTCGGGATTTGCATTTTTTGCTAAATAAATCTTAATAAGAGGGGTCGCGCCAGTGAGGTCATTGAAACGATCAACACCAGGGTTATCTTCTGCTTCAAGAATTGCCTCAAGTTCACCACAAATAGTATTAGTATAAACACTATAAGGAATTTCCTTAACAATGAAACAACGCTCTTTATTATCATATTCAATTACAGAACGAAGCTTACAGGCAAAGCCACTACCCTTTTTAAGACTTTCTTTTACGGTGTTTTCGTTTAAGAGATACGCACCAGTTGCGAAGTCAGGCGCGCAAAAAATCTCTTCAAAGTTGACCTCTGGATTCCAAAGAAGTTTTATAAGTGCTTCATTAACTTCGCGCAGATTAAATTGGGGAATTGAACTTGCCAGACCCACCCCTATGCCTTGGCTACCGTTTACGATATTAAAGAAACCTTTGGTTGGAAGAACTGCCGGATATTGTTCGGTATCATCATAGTTATCACGCCATTCTTTAATGGTATCCTTATCAATATCAGCAAAAAGATAATTCGCCAATTCAGAAAGTCGTGCGCTTGTATAGCGAGGTGCTGCCCAATTTCCAGACTCCATCAAGTTACCAAAAGAACCTTCAACTTCAATAAGTGGGTACCTCATAGCAAAAGGTTGACCAGCACGCATAATTACACCTTCACAAGAACTATCGCCATGAATATACATACGCATCGCACTACCAATACCTTTTAGAGTCTTCTTAAAAGGCTTGCTATGAGTAAACTTATCCGTATAAAGACAATAAAAAATCTGCCGCGCAGAAGGCTTCAGACAATCGCGTACATCAACAAGCGCACGACTCTGTAAAACTGCCCCAGCATATTGCTGAAAAGATTCTTCAATAATAGGAGTTAAGTTCATTTGATTTTTCTCCTTTTTTCATTTTATATAAATATTATATCAAAAAAAGAAGAGAAAATCAAATTTCCTCTTCTCATACTTATTTTAAATTTTTAACTCTTCAAAAATTAAGTCTTGAGGTAAGAAATCCCTGCATAAATAAAAACTACCAAAGCTGACGCCTTTTTGAATTTCTTTGGTTTTTTGATCTTTAAAGTAATTGATGCGCTTATCAAAGATTAGTGCCTGGCAATCTTTCATATAAGGAAAACGTTTTTGTCCTTGAAGTGTCGGAATGGGTAGAAGCATAGCATAAGGATGATTGAGTTCAAAAAGTCTTTTTAAGATCTCGTCTTTTATGCTGAAGGGTGGATTTGAAATTATATAGTCGTATACTTCTTCTGGCTCCCAATAAAAAAAGTTTTTACCTTCATCAATATGAGAGTGAATAACTTTATGTCCTTCTTGTTTAATTAGTTTAACAAATTCACTTTCTTCGGTATCAAAAGGACACCAGATTGTATAGCTAGGCTTATTTCCTCTATCTATATATTTTAAAATTGGCTGAACTGCATAAGCTGGAGTATAAACTTCATCTGAAGCCTTATCAGTTTTCGCGGTTAAATATCCTTTATTTAGTGCCATTGAGCTCCTCCTCAAAAATATAATCACAGCCATTTATACTCTTTATGTATTCAAGCATATCTGTATATTCTGGTTTTTTAAACCAGTCATTGAAAATGTAGGTATAATAAACTTCTTTCGCACCAATTGCAGCACCAATTTTTCTAAATTCATGGATTTTGAATCCACAAGTCTGGGGTTTTTCATCGGCACTTCTTGCGGTTTGTTGATATTTTTTTTCATAAATATACAGAATTTTTTCTTCTTCATTATAATAAGCTTCATCGGGAAGTAACTTTTTGGAAATAATATCTTTATATTCGATATTTTTTTCTTTTAGATATTTGTAAAGATTATGTTTAGTCAAATTAATACCTTTCTTGTTTACTTTTATTTTTTCTTCAAAAATTAGACCAGTGCTAGTATCCCTTGAGGCATGAGTCATTTTTACTTTCCCCTTTCAATTTATGTAAATATTATATCAAAAAAAGAGAGGAAAATCAAATTTCCTCTCTTCTTGTTTATTCCCTCACCATTGAAAAATCCACATTCTTAAAAATAAACTCCGTTCTCGGTTCAACATCTTTTCCCATTAAATCTTCAAGCAGATAAATTGCCTCTTTGGTAGGTTCAAGCACATCCATTCGCTGATTTTCACCAAACATAGAGTTACGCGCTTGTGTCTCTGAAAGGGCACCTAATCCTTTAGCACGAGTTACTTCTCCTTTAACTTTTCCTCTCACCTTATTAAAATCTTCATCAGTAAAATAATAACTTTCATTTTTACCACTCTTTACAATATAAAGTGGAGCACGGAGCCAACAGAGTCTTCCCTCTTCAAGAAACTGTGGTGCAAGATAACGCAAAGCTGCCATAATTAACAAACCTATATGATAGCCGTCGCTATCGGAATCGACACAGATGGCAATTCGACCATATCTAAGCTTTTTCGCATCATATTTGCCAGGCGTAATATTCATAGCACTCAAAAGCAACTTAATTTCCTCATTCTGGAAAATCTTTTCATCAGGATGCGCCAGACAGTTAAGTATCTTACCACGAATGGCAAGAATACCATACTTAGTAATATCTCGCGCAATTGCCATAGAGGCCGCGGCAGAGTTGCCCTCTACAATAAGCAGAGTAGACTTCTCACCGAGAAACTCCGCATCCTTCAACTTATCACTCGCAAAAACTTTTTTACGTTGATTCTTTTCGACCTCTTTACCTGCTTCAAGAACTTGACGGCGAGCTTTTTCAGCCATCATCTCTGCTTTTTTTTCTTTGACTAATAAATCAACAACTTTATCAAATTCATCTTTATGTTTTTTTACAAAATCTTTTATGGCATCAGTAAAAACTGTCTGGGTATATCCTCTCAGTTCTGGATTTTGGATACGAGATTTAGTCTGATTTTGATAAATAGGATGAGGGTGGCGCACATTGACAATATAAACGAGCCCCTTTCTTATCATGTCAGCAGTAAAATCTCCCTTGGATAAGGAATTAATAGTTCTTGTAAAAGCAGTTTTTGCGCCGGTACTTGGCGTTCCACCGTCTATATTTAGCGCACCATTAGAAAAAATATATTCTGTTTCTCTCCCGCTTGTCCATTGAGCGAACACTTCAACCTCGACTTCATCATCAAATTCTTTATATCCATAAATAAAAGATTTATGTAGAGGCTTTTCAATATTGTCTTTAGCAAAATCTTTTAGTCCTTGTGAAGAGTAGAATGTATCGCTTTTCCCTTTATAAGTAAAAATAAACAAAACTTTTGGAATAAAGTAAGATGTAAGTCGAAGTTCTTCTCGAATTCGTTCGGGTTCAAAGGTATTTTCATCTTTTTCAATATTTAATACCTCCTTATTTGGAGTAAATCTAAAAGTAGAACCAGTAGTGCTAACTTCCCTGACCTTTTCACTTTTATTAGAACATGGGATACCATCTTGAAACTTTAGATGATATTCACTACCCTCTCTTCGACTCCAAACCTCGAATTCGCTGGAACAGACGCAGACTGCTGATGTTCCAATACCATGACACCCTCGAACCTTTTTATAATTAGAAGTATCAAATTTGCCAGAACTGTGAGCAGAACAAAAAAGTTCAATCAAAACTTCTTCACAATCCTTATTTGGCCCGCGAGGGACTCCAGCCCCATTATCTACGCAGGTTAGTGTGTTGCAGTCATCAGATAAAATTATTTCGATTCTATCTCCGCGTCCCATCATAGCTTCGTCACAAGCATTATTTAGTACTTCAAGAAAACAATTAAAGGAGGCATCCTGTGCAGTTGCTCCTAAATACATTCCAGGAGTGGCTCGACAAGCTGTACGAAAATCTCTTATTTGAATTGAATTAGCATCATAACTCATTTTATTCTACTCCATTATATAATTCTAAATCTTCCCATTTTATACTATAATTTTTTTTATAATAAAGATGCAACAGGGGAATTTTATTCTCTTTACAATATTCCACTTTCATTTTATCATGTTCAATCAAAGTTTGACTATAAAAGCCATTGGAAGATTGAGTATGTTGTTCACCCTGAAATTCAATTAGTTTTATTAGTTTTCCTTTTGTATCAAAAATAGCAAAATCAAAGCGAAGCGGTAGTTTATCTTTCAAATCACTAAAAGAGAACTCTCTTTTATAATTAATGTTATGTTCTTTCAAAAGAAGTTCTATTTGGGTTTCACCTTTAGAACGAATACATCCACAAGAGGTAGTATCTCCATAAGCCAAATATTGATGTTGAACATCACAAAAATTACCGCAATCACACAAACATCTATAAATTCGACTTCTTCTTCCACTTGTATGTAAAAAGAAGCCATTTTCAGATAGTACTTTAAGTTTACCAAACCTTTTTCCTACCAAAGAACCACTTCTTTTCATATTTGACTCAATGGCTCTTTCTTTTTGATAGCAACCACAAGATTTGGTATCTCCATTTCTCAATTTTTTCCCTAAAACAATAACTTCTTTTCCGCACCGGCAAATACATTTCCATCGGGCTTTTCTATCTTTAGAATTTTCAGCTCGTTCAATGACTTTTAAATATCCATACTGTTTTCCGGTTTCATCTTTTACCACTTTCTCCAACTCCTTTCTACATTTATAATAATATTATACAACAAAATAGAGGAGAAATCAAATTCTCCTCTACTTAAAATTTTTCAAAATGAAGAAGCCTAATGTCTTTCCTTTTTTATTATTCTTCCTCTACCCAAGAGAGCCAGCGCATTACCAGGTCTTTATCACTAATATTCCAAAGCCCATAAGGACAGTCCTCGTTCATTTCACAAAAACTTACTGGGCTTCCATCATAACCCTCTACGTCTGGACAATTATTACAAAAAGTATCCACCATCCACTGGTCATAAACTGTACCTTCAAGCGCCATTTGTTCAGATAGAAATTCTGCCATTTCCTCCATTGAGAGATTTTTGAGTTTTTCAAAATTTGTGAGTCCCATTTCTTAGCTCTCCTTTCACTTTTATTATATTATAAAAGAAAAGTAAGAGAAAATCAAATTTTCTCTTACCCTCCAGCTTTTATATTCAGTTGCTTTTTCGTCCCATACAAATCAATATAGAATTTTTCTCTCTCGCTCTGTTTATCTTTCGGAACCTCTTCTAAAATTTCAAAATTATAATTCCAAATTCCATTTCGCGCCATATGAGTATGAAGTGTTGAGCTGGCAACTTTTTCCATACCCAGCGCGGTCTGGATATGAGCTTGCCATCTATCCTTGAAATTGACGGTCCGGCCTATATAAGCCTCCCCAGTCGGGATATAAGTAATCTTATAAATTCCTCCAACCTTTTGCCCAACAACCCTCTTTATCATTTCATTTACAGGGCGCCGAGCGATGCTTTCCCATATAACCTTAGGAAGAACTTCTTTATGACATAGGCGGTCTTTCATACTATCCAGAAGTTTTATATCTTCTATATCGTTTTGTGTAAGTTGGATTTTGTAGAAGTCTTCTTTCTCGCTTAGTTCCCGCTCTCGCCGTATCGCTTCATTTACGGCATCGCGCCGACTACGAAAATCCTCTAATTCTTTTCTAAGATAGGATAATTCATCACTATAACTTTTTTGTTTAGTTCTGAACTCTTGTTGAGCATCTTCTTCTAATTTTTTGTATTTTTCCTCTAAAGTTTTTCTATATACCTTATCAGTATTGGTTTTTAGCTTTTGAATTTTTCTCTGTTGTTTTAGTAAAAGAAAAATAGCTCCTAAAATCAATAAAACTAAAACTGCTATCATATTCTTACTCCCAATTGGTAATTTTTGTACGCTTCTTTCTTTGTGGTGTCATCCATAAAACACCATCTCGCGCACGAGTAATCCCAACATAGGATACTCTACACTCTTCGGGACTCCAAAGATTCAACCCAACACAAGCTACATAATCCCACTCTAAGCCTTTCGCACTATGTACGGTCAAAACTTTTACAGTATTTTCTTCCATTTTTTTATCCAGCTCTTCTTTTTTGAGGTCTCCCTGCTTGAAGCTATCACAAGGAATTCCATTATCAACCAAATAATCTTTGATAGTATCGACTTGGGCATTAGTCCGTGCTAATACTGCCCATTTATAATATTTTTTACTAATATTTATCATATCTAGGATTAGCTGTTCACTATAAGGCTTCATTGCTACTGTTCCTTTGACCTGACGTATAGCAATACTATCATCACTCATACCACATTTTTGAAGAGTAGATTTTGCAAAACGAAGAACATCAGGACAACAACGATAATTTTCATTCATAGAATAAACTTTTGCATTAATCTTTTGCTGATATTTCTTCAAAAGGTCGGGTCGGGCATTTGCGAAGCCATATATCGACTGTCGTAAATCAAAGACAATAAAATATTCTTTCGCGTGAAGCATTTCAAAAATAAATTTTAGTTGAATTTCATTACTATCTTGCGCTTCATCACATAAACATATATCAATATTTGGCGTACATTCTGGATGCTTTTGCATTAGATGAAAAAGCCCATCGAATTTTTCATCGTTCATATACTTTATAGCTTCTTTTACACCATTTCTTAGCAGAAGATGGGCGCAGTAAGAGTGAATAGTTCCAATAAATAAATTATCATTATTATCTACTTGAAGGCGTTTTTTCATTTCTCCAGAAGCCATATTTGTAAAGGTAAAAGCTACCACACTTTTTCCTTTTTGAATACTTTGACGGACTTTTTCGGTTAGAACTTTTGTTTTTCCCGAACCGGCACTACTACTCACAAAGATAATTGGCTCTGTTGCTTCTAATATCGTATTCTGTATATTACTTAGTTCCAATTCCTTTCACCTCTTTTTTATATTATAACATTTATTTTAATAGGTGTCAATTTTTTGGAGATTCTATAAATGATTTTGACTTATAAGTAGAAACTTATAGGAGGTAAAAGGAAATGGAGATGCTAACTTTGATTGTTGCACTATCTGCCGTACTTTGGTATGTAATCGACCGCGCGCATCCTCTATGGGAAAGTCTTTCTTATGGAAAGTGGATTACTCTTGTGGTTGCCGGTATTGGCTCTTTCTGTCTAGTATTTTCTTTCGGTCTAGACCTAATTTTTGCTTGTGGTCTAGTAGATAGTGTAAGTATGGCTGGTCAAATCCTAACTGGTTTTGTATTAATGTCTGGTTCTAGCGCCATTAGCGAGGTTATTGCTCGCATCAAGGGCGAAGATAAGTAAAATAGAAAGAATAAAAAGGAGAGGGCTTTTGCTCTCTCCTCTTTTTTTATTGATATAATTCTTCTTCTGTAGAAACAACCAACCAAGTCCGAATTATTTTCATAATTCCATCTATAAAAGAATTGCCACCCTGAGAGTGATAATCTTGATAAACGGCGCAAACAAATTCTTTATCATATTGTAATATTTTCTCATAAGGTAAATATTTGTAGTAAATTCTTACAATATCTTTCCTAAGCATATCATTAGAAGATTTGATAAGCATCTCTAACTTTTCATCTTGTAGACGATTTTTCTCTTCAAATGTTGCTATAATAGGAGTCAAAATTTGCTCAGCAACTTTTTCGGTTGTTTTTTGGACAATCTCTTCCTGCCTTTTCTTTTCAGCTTCGATCTTCTTTTTCTTTATCTTTTGAAACCATTCAAAGTTTCCGCATACTTTTTCTAAAACCTGCCAAAAAAGAAAAATTAGAATAAGAATGCCTCCAAGGCTATTCGCAACTTCCTGGATAGTCAAAAGAAATCCCTCCTTTCTACTTCAAATTATAAGTAGAAACGAGGGACCTTTTATCTATTTTTTTAGATATTCTCGATAAGCATTATCATTATGATAACGAGTTCGCGCTAAATAAGCATCATTTAGTAAGTCCTTTACTGAGGAAATTTTATCCATATCCCACCAAGGAATACAATAAAGAGGAATTTTATGAGAAAGACAGTAACTTATTTTTTCTCTATCTCGCTCTTGGGCTTTTAGGAAATCAGAGCGACTTTTATAAAAAATTTTTGTAAATTCCGTATGCTGACGTCCTTGAACTTCTAAAAGAATATTCTTTTCAGGGAGAAAGAAGTCAAATCTATAATATCCGTGATGAAGGTCACTAAAAGTCTTCTCTTTTATAAATTTGACTTTTTCCTTATTGAGAATTTCAATTACTTTTTTCTCATAAGATGAAACTTTATACATTTTCAAAAATTCGATACCAGTCGCATTCACTTGCCATCTTATCGTCTCTTAGGCGAACAGGGCGCGGGTGTCTTAAACCATAACTATCAGCCATAACTTCCATTGCGGTAATTTCAATGACTTTTCCAAGATAGGACTTCCAATTCAACAAAATCTCCTCTTCAAGTCCACTAAGATTTCCAACTTGGACTAATTTTCCATCTTTATAGGCTCCAATTTTTAGTGAGCCAGCACCACCCAAAAAATACATTTTTGTAATTGGTTCGATAGGGTCTCCATCACTGTAGTTCTTATAGAGCGCGCCTTCGACTTTTTCACCAGTAGATAAATTTTCCCAGTACTTCCAGCTCATAAGCTCTTTTCCATTGTAGATACGGGTTGGTGCATTAGCTCCCATAATTACTACATCCAGAGTCTCTTGAAGTTCTTTCTTTACTTTGATTGTCATATGCGCGGGAGTCCGCTTGAAATAAATTGGGCAGTCCTTCCTGGTAATTACTACCCCTTCTCGACCAGAGGCCAGGTAGTCTTGAAGATGACTCCATAGCTCCTTCCCATTATAATACTTAGCCCACTCCACATAGGGAGAAGTAAATTGAGTAGAGATTTTCTCTAAAAGCTGAAAACGCTCAATTGCTTTTGTATCTACTAAATTTACCCCATCATAGGCACAAATATCAAAAATATAAAAATGAAGTTTTTGACCGTTCTCTTGACGAGCAATGCACTTATCTTTGAGACATCCCAAAAGAGAAGTAATATTTTTTGAGCCCTCATGTCCAGGAAGATAACACTCACTTAGGAGAACTGTTCCATTTGGTAATTGCGTCATAAAATCTTGAAGCTGAGGAACCCATTCAATCTTATTTACGGCTTCGCCTTTTACATTTTTATTGCGAGCTACCATAAAACAATTTCCATCTTCACCCTTTATGAGACGCTGATAGTAGCCATCAACTTTTAGAGCGCCATAATAATCTCCACTATAAATAGCATTTACTACTTCAGACTTTCGCTTTTCTTCAGAGTAAGACGCGGGAATGCTCCAGTATTTTTGCGCCTCGGCATTAACCCAATCAATATCACCAATAAATCCTTTCACAGTTTTTCTCCTTTCAGAAATTGTTCTACAAAAATATTCGCGGAAATTTTAAGATGTTCTAAACTATAATTATTTTTAACTCTAATATCATAATGATAATTATGAATTTCGCTATCAGCATGATTTGATTGAGGCAAATTATCAACCTCTTTTCTTTCTACTATCAGAGTCCACGCTCCCATTCCATCTACAAATTTTTGGATTTCTTTTGGTTCTCGACACATTATAAAGTAAAGACATTTTTCTTCATCGTATCCAAACTGCTTCCAAATTTTCTTACATTCCTCATAAGAACTAATAATAACTTTATAAGGAACATCGTTCCATTGGGTCAAAATATCTTTTAGGTCTGATAAGAATTTTCTATCTTTAGGAGTTTTTTGACCCTTCCAACCACAAAACTTGGCAACTTCTTTTACAAAATCAACTGTGGAAATAATTCTGCAACTATAAGGGCCAACTCTTTCTTCCATTATTTTTTGAACCATTTCACAGAATGTATCTTTTCCCGCTCTTGGCGCGCCATTTACAACTACTATCATTATATATAATTATACTCCTTACATATAGTCTATATAGGGCTTCTACCTATTTCTTACTCTATATCTTTTTTGTTTCTTTTTATATAAAAAGAAAATTTTCCTGCTTACAGGTTTATTTATATCACAAATCCAGATAGAAAGCAAATTTTAGATTTGTTTTCGGGCTTCTACGGCTAACTTATCAACTTCATTGTTCCAATCTTTTGCCCCTGTATGTCCTTTTACTTTTTCAAAAATAAAATTAGTATTTTCAAAGAATGGAATAAGTTGAAGCCATAATGTCTTATTAGCAACTGGTTCTTTTTTAGAATTTTTCCATCCATTCTTTTGCCAATTTTTATACCACTTTTGAGTATAACAATTATGACAGTAAGCACTATCGGTTCGAATTGTAATTTTTTCAAGTGGATAGACTTCTTTTGCCCATGTACATCCTTCAATAATGGCTATCAATTCACAGATATTATTTGTAGCTTCAGGAATCGGCATTTTCCATTCATAAATTTTTTCTTCGTTCTCCACCGCAATAAAACTTGAACCACCAGGGCCAGGATTCCCACTACAGGCGCCGTCAGTATAAATATAAATCATTTATAATACTCCTCCCAAATTTCATCTGGTGTAGCTTCAATTTCTGTAAAGGTAAAATCCAAAAACTTCTCAATGTCGATTCCCTCGGAAAAAGACCTCGCGCGCTTAGTACGCCGAATATCTTTGGGAGAAAATAGATGTTTCCAAAAACCCATTCCCAAAATAATCTTCTCACTATTATTGATGTTGCTTACAAGGCGCGCGACTTCAAAAATATACATATGAGTATGATTAGTGGGGTCAAAATTTTTGAGTTCGATTTTGTTGTCGTGCCGTTTTGCGTAGGACATTAGGTTTGTAGCTGTTCTACTCACAGCTAAATCATACATTTGAAAATCTACCATAATATTTCTCCTTTTACTTTTTATATTATAATTATATAATAAAATAGCCAAAAATTCAAATTTATTATATGTTAATTTGACTTTTGAGAAAATTTGTGCTATTTGCGAGCGGGCGCGCATTTTATATAAAGGTATAAGAAAAATTTGATTTTTTAGATTTTTTGAGGTATAATTTTTATAGAAATGAAAGGAGTTGAAATATATGCGAGTTTCACCAGAAGACATTATTAAATTTAATGATTTATATTTGGAATTAAAGACTTATGCTGGAGTGGCAAGAGAAACAGGATTTTCCGCTTCAACGGTAAAGAAATATATTATAAAGGATTATACCCCTGTTGAAAAGGTAGAGACACAGAAATTTAGCGGGGACCTTCCTGAGTTTGTGCCTGAGACTTTTCGCAAGCAGGATTGGACTTCTTTCTTGGATATGACCGAGGCAGAGTATGATGAAATAAAAGAACTATGGAAGGAGATGTCTCTATGAAGAAATATTTTTACTTAGAGGAAAGTCCTTATATGAAGACCTATCAGGCTATCTATCTCAATCATGGGAATTTTCCTTTTGAGGGAAAGGTTTATGGTTCTTTCAATCTGATGCCTGCGCGCCTTTTGGGCTTGACTTATGCTCAGTATCTTCGTTTTTGTAGAGATGTACTCGGCGCGACTTTGGTGGGGAAAAATAGTAAGTATCCGGTAGCTTATTTTCGCCTTACTCCGGAAGTTCAGCAGTTTGTAAAGCTTTTGAATAAGCGTGCGGAAATGGCTGTTTTTGAGCATGACCATCCTTATGATTTGGAAGTGAAACTGGATGGGACAATTGTGAAAAAAGGAGAAGATGAATGATTTTTTCTATTGATAAGTTATCAGGAGTCAATGATTATAGAGGTTATAAGAAGCTTATAGAAAGAACAAATTTTCCAAAAGAGCCAATGGAACTCATAGATGCTATGGGGTGGGTTCAGAGCCACTCTTCAAATGAAGAAAAAGTATTGTTTTCAGAATTATTTAGCGACTGGCGCACTTATGTAGGGATGATACCTCTTGAAGTAGAGAAATTTGAAGAAGTTTTTGAAATTACAGATAGTCATATAATTTTGAGTAGTTTTTGTATAGATTCTAGTTCAAGAGTTCGAGATAGTGAGAACGTATCTAATTCAAAATATATAGCTTTTAGTAAAGATATTAAAAACAGTGAGAGAGTCTATGCCTCATCAAATGTAGAGAATAGTCAGTATATTAGCGTTTCTTTTAATGTCCTGGGGAGTGCCGAAATTAAAGATTCCTCAAAGATACAGCAGAGTCAAAATGTTTTCAATAGTGGTGAAGTTTTAGATTGTTATGGAGTTTATTCTTGTAAAGAGGTAGAAGGTAGTTTAGGGATTTTTAATGTTTCTACTGGTAAGGGAATTTATTTTTCTACTAATTTAGAAAATTGTTCTTATTGTCTTTTTTGTAGCGGGCTAAAAAATAAGAAGTTTTGTCTTTTTAATCAAGAAATTGGTTCAAAGGATTGGTTTATAATAAAGGAACTACTATTGAATAAATGGACAGAAGAAGACAAAAATCTTTACAAAGTTATTTCTTTTAAAGATGATGACAAGAAATGGTATGGTTTTAAGACTTTTAATTATAGTGCTATTCTTTCTTATGTAGCTCAGAGAGATTTCTTTCAAAGTCTTTCTTCAAAATTTTTGAAATATATTCGTTCTATGCCTTATTATAATGATTGGCTTCTTTATCAGATTACCATGAATCCAAAAATTTTAGAAGAATAATAATTTGAAATTTTTTCTAAAATAAAGTATTATATATTTGTAAAGTTTGAGAGGAGAACTTACTTAGAAATACCGAAAAGCGAAAGTTCTCTTTGGAAGCTTTTGGGAGAGGCGGATGCGTCCAAGTCTTCCTTATCCCCAACTAGCTCAGTTGGTTAGAGCACCCAACTTTATCGCATAGTTTAAAAGTAAAATAGCTGTTCTAGTCAGAAGATGTAAGGGCAGGACTTACTGCGATAGCCAATAATTGGGAGGTCCTGTGTTCGACTCACAGGTTGGGGACCATTTTATGCTGATGTAGCTCAGAGGCAGAGCAGCGCACTTGGGTAGTTTCGTCTAAGAAAGACACCTAATAAGGAAATGTGAGTTCAAATCTTACAATTACCACAATAATGCGCAGGTCGAGATTTCGAAATTCTCCATCAGCTCCATTATTTGCAGAGTAAACTCAGAAGGTCTGAGGCTCGCCTGCTAAGCGATGCGTACTGAAAGGTATCAGCTTCGAATGCTGTGCTCTGCGCCATTTATTTTATAAAGAGGAGGAACGTTTATGGATATTGACGATTTGATTTTCGAGTCCGAATATGATTGGAAGAAACATAGTACAAAGTAAAAATTGGATAATACATAAAAGTATTGTCCCCTTTTATATAGGGAGTTAGTGGACAAGTGGACACAATCGGCTTTGACCCGATAGAAAAAGGAGCGTTACCTTTACTCCCTGCCACTAAAAAAATTTGAAATTTCTATAAAAATAATATATACTTTTTATAGAAAGTAAGAAAGGAGATATAAAATGTCTCAATATCTAAATATTTTTTTGAAGTCAGATGGGAAGTTTATTCCTATCAAAGATTATTCTCGTTCTACCTATCTTTATGATGAATTTCATGCTCCTTATGAAAAGATTTGTGAGTATAGGGCCGAGAATCTTCGAGAAATTGGCGCGCGACTTGAAAGCCGAGCCAATGACATTGAGAAGTATATCCAGAAACTGGAGAGTCTAATTGCTCTTATTCCTAATTTCCAGGGGCAGGAAATGGAGGAAAAGATTTCTGCTATTTTGGATTATAAGTCTCAAATTGAGGAGGAGAAAGAAGAGTTGAAGACCCTTCGTTCACAGACTTCTGTTTGTTATTTTCTGGCAAGCGTTGCAGAAGATTATGTTCCTGTTTATGCGGGAGTTGAAATTGCTGACCCGACAGACCAAGATATAATTTGAAAAAGTTAGAAAAATTATATATAATATATAGAAAATGAGAGAAATCTTACTTTTAAATAAAATAATAGTTGGAGGAAATAAAATGGCTTTAACTGAAAAGGGTCTAAATGCGTTGGGTCATGTAAAAACCTATTTTCCGATCTGAGATTTAGATTGAAGATGTTGTTAAGGCTTATGGTGGTAAATAGAAAGTTGAGAGGAGAACAAAAAAATGATTCAGAGAGATAAGCTTCATTACGAAAATCGTCTGGCTCGTCTTATGACCAATCCTGTAGAAAATGCTAATCTTATCCGTAAGGTTCGGCGCCATCTGCGAAAACAGAAGTAAATAAATATGCCGGCGTACTCAAGTGGCTGAAGAGATTTGTCTTGAAAACAAAGAGGGGTGTAAAAGCTCGCGAGCGTTCGAATCGTTCCGCCGGCGCGGTATCATAGAGAAGCCTTCCCGTGGCGATACTGTTTTGACTAATTCTCTAATTTCATATGGGTCAGTAGCAAATCGGCAACTGCGGGGGTCTGTAAAACCCTTTCCTTCGGGAGTAGGTGGGTCGGCACCACCCTGGCCCACCAAATGGTAGTAAGTAGTGCAAATAGAAAAGATAAGAACGAAATAGTACCTTGTATGGTGGATAAACCTATTAATCACTTATTGAAGCTATTGGAGTCATGCACGGCTCCGCTTGCTATCATTACCACAGCCGCCTGATGTGTGCCAGCGGTATAAAAGTATGGTAAACATCCTTCAAGGGTAGGGGATATGAAAGGTGAATCCAGCCACTTGGAGTGAGTCCTATAGCCCATGGTACTAATGGACTATGCGTGAATGGATAAGGGATTACATCCAAACTCCTAAAAAGTACCTGAAACGCTAGGCAATTGTGAAATTCAAGTGTGTCCACCATTGGGCGCACCGTAATAGCCGGTATAATATAGTATAGGCCAGTAGCTCAGTTGGCGAGAGCAGTAGCCTTGGGGGTGTATTCAGAAAAGCTTTTGCAAGTAGGGGCAGCACCTGCCATTCCCACCATTAAGCTATTGGTCGTGGGTTCGAGTCCCATCTGGCCTACCATTCAACAACAAAAGAAAACTTGAAAGTTTTCTAAAAATAATATATAATATATACATAAAGTTGAGAAAGGAGTAAGAAATGAATTCTAATACTAATTCACCTAAAAAAATGACTCCTTCCCAGCTTGAAGGGTGGCTTGCAATTCGTAAGAAATGCGCACCTCAGAAATCCAAGAAAACCTATACTCGTAAAGAAAAGCACAAACAAAAATTTGAAAATTCCCAAAATATTTAGTATAATATATATAGAAAGTCGGGAGAGGAACTTCAAACTTTATTCCTTTCTTTTGAAGATTCCTCTCCCACCAGGCTCGTAATGCGACTTATGACTGTTATTAGGTGTAGTTTAAGGGTAGAACAACCCAAGCGTCGTGTTGGGTATAAATGTTGGTTCGATTCCAGCCTCCGGATAAAAGTCATAAACGGTCCCAAGTCCGTGAAAACGCAGAGGGCGAAACTAATAGCGAGGATATATTAGCGCTGATATAACCTCCAAATTTTTTCTCAAGGGTGTAACTTGAACTGGTAAGGAAACCAGTATAGAACACGCCAGATATGGGTCATCACCATAGGAATCAAATGGAACAGGGGACTGGTTTGTTGAAGAAAGAATTGTTAGCTTCGAAAATATGGGGGTATGGTGGAATCGGTCTACACAGCAGACTCAAAATCTGTGCTTCGGCATACCAGTTCGAATCTGGTTACCCCTACCATTTGCGGATGTAGTATAAAGGAAGTATATCAGTTTTCCAAACTGATGGTGCGATATCGTAATTCGTCATCCGCTCCAAAGGGTTGTCTCGCCCTTAGTTAAAAAGAGACTATTTAGAAAGTTAGAATAAACTTTCCGCTTCCTATTTCCGAAGAAAATGGGGTCCTTTTCGGTGGCGACAGGGGAAACCGGCACTTAGAGATAGTGAACTTCTCTCCATAGTTAGTGGTGCTAACTCGCAGACAGTGGAAAGCATCCTGTGTGAATTTGAGGCTTTCTCGGCACGGTCATCTGGTCGTTAGAATAGATTGACTATCTATTCGCTGGTGGCTTGAAAGACTCTTTTCTAATTTCTTTGAGGGCGCGGTGTCGAAAAATTAGACGAAAGTGGAGCTATCGTATAATAAGTCGCCTTGGACTGCTCCGGTAGTGGTTGCTGACAAATGCGGGAGGGCACTCGCAGTAAATGACATGGTAAGGGACAAGGACCAACTAACTGGACATTTACCTAATCAAAACTGAGGTGCGGATTTTCTACTCAGTGGCTACAACGACCAACTCAAGAGTGTCGGGTGTAAAGTAGGTTTTGATTAGGTTAATATGAGGAGTGAGTAGATATTTGGCGCTATGGACGAATTGGTAGAGTTACCACGCTTTCACCGTGGAGTGTCCGGGTTCAATCCCCGGTAGCGTCACCAAGCCACCTATTGGGGTTCTCGCGTGAATATTTAATAAGCTACCGAAGATGGAAAGCGACTAACGATTGACCCACAATCGTAAAGAGAACGAGGCTTACATAAGCAAAAAGTAGGATAATGCTTATAACAATGCTCCCGTAAGAGACCTGGTCTTATATTTCAAATTCATCAAGCCGAGGTACAGAAAGGTTTGGAGGAGGAGTGAGGCTAGCTCATGTAGGCTTGAAATTTGAAATTTTTCTAAAATTTATGTATAATATATACATAAAGTTGAAAAAGATATTGCGGTATAGAGAAGTGGTTATCTCGCTGTCCTCATAAGTCAGAAATCGCTAGTTCGAATCTAGCTACCGCAACCATGGACCCCACAAGTCCAGATAAACTGTGGGCTCTCGTAGAGGATTGATTCATAGGATAAACTACCACCGGCGCCTAGTTTGGGTGATATGTGGCTTAGTCATTTGCAGAGAGCATACTAAATAAAAACGAAAGTAATCCTATAGTTGTACTTTGAAAACTAAACAGCTTGATTATAACAATAAGGCACCTCGGTGAAGACACAAGACCATGTGGCCGAGACATTACCTTCGCTTTTGGGCGTACTACGCATTTCTACTTAGAGGGATACCTTTGTTTAGATGTGCTTCGGAGAGTCGTGAGATTTTCTGATTGCGGAAGGCTGAACCAACCGCTGTTAGAGGTAATGGTGCTGAAGTAATTGCTGATAAAAACATTGTCTCATCGCTATCGCAATAGAAAGCTAAGCGTTAAAAGCGTAAGCTGAATCCAAGTAAGGGTATAGATTGGTCGTCTATATTAAACCTTGGAAAAGACCAATAAGATAGTTTGCTGTGATGGTATAGAAATATACCTATAAGATGAGGTCAAAGTCCGAGTAGCTAAAAGTAGAGACTCTTCTTTACAAGATATTAGTATTGAAATTTCTGAATGGTTAGTGAAAGGTGCGAGTAGCCAGTCTCGTATAGGAATTGATACTTGGTATTGGGGCAAGAACTTATGGAGCGACGGCTCTATGGGTCAGACTTGTCTCCCTATTGGTTGAATATATCAGAAAATTATGGAGGTAGGGCGAAGGTCCGCCTTGTGGTTATAATCAAGTTGTTTAGTTTTTATTTTATAAAAGAAGGGATTTTAGTATGAAGTATTATTCTGAAACACTAAAGAAGATTTATGATACTCAGGAAGAGCTTATTAGCGCTGAGAGCGCTTATAAGAAAAAGCTCGACGAGCAAAAGAAGAAGGAAGCTGAAAAGGCCGAGCGTCTAACTAAACTAAAAGAAGAGAGGGAAAAGCGCCTTCAAGAAATCAATGAAGCCAGAGAAACTTACTATAAGCTACTGAAGAGCTATTGGAATGATTATGGAGATTATAACACTAATAGTATTTTTCATAGTCTATTTGATATTATTGGTTTTGGCGAATAATTTATAACTAATGGGTCGGAACCTATACGGCGCCGACCCTCTTTTTATAAGAAAGGAGCTAAAATGAAAGTTTATTTTGAAAATTCTCAAGGAAAGAAAAGAGAAATCGGGCAGGTAGATAGTAAAGAAAAAGCTTTTGAGATAATTGAAAATTTTCTTTTTGAGCATAATTTTACTTCTTATTATACTCGATATTGGGAAGAAAATGGTTATTTGAAAATTGACGTTGGAAGTCATACAGAATTCTTTTATATAAGTAAAGACTAACTTAGTAGAAAGAAGGATAGAAAAATCTACTTTTGAGTAGAAAGGAAAATCTATCCTATGGAGGATATTTTATGAAGAAATGTGAAGAGCAGATGGTATTACCATTAGTCCAGATTCCGGAAGGTGCGAATTATTCATTGCCGGATGAAACTCTTTTGGCCTTTTATCATGATTTGGACGAGAGAATTTTTTGGATTAATGATGAAATTAGTACGTATACTCTAAATCTTGCTCATTATATTTTGAAATGGAATCGGGAAGATAAGGATATTCCTATTGTAGAAAGAAAGCCAATCAAGCTTCTTATTCATTCTCCTGGTGGTTCATTAGATGTGCTGGGGGTTCTTTATGACCTAATTCGACTTTCAGCTACTCCTATTATTGGAATAAATATGGGTCAGGCATACAGTGCTTCTGCTATGATTCTATTAGCGTGTCATAAACGCTATGGTCTAAAAAATTCAACAGTCCTTTTTCATAAAGGTAGCTGTACTGGAGCTGGAGGGTCGTTTGAGGAGCTAAAATCTTTCTTCGATGAATATCAACGTCAGGTCGCGCAACTCTCAGATATTATTATAGAGCGCACTATTTTCGATAAAGAAGAAGTAGAAGAAAAAATGAAAAGTGACTGGTATTTGAGTGCCGAGAAATGTGTAGAAAAAAAAGTCTATGATGGAATTATTACTTCTATTTATGACCTAATCTAAGGAGGTACAATGAATTATACTGGAATTTACTACTTCTCTTTGCCAGAAAATGATGACCTCGCGCGGTTCTATGAAAATCCTAATGAATTTGCAGATAGACTAATGGAGAATCAGTATTTGATTCTTGGAAATGATAAGTGCGAACCCATTGACTTTTACAAGAAAAGAAATGGCTGGCTTGAGAGAGTTTCTTATCCAATTTTTGAAAGTCAATTTTGTGGAGTAATGAAGCCCAGAAATCCTGAGCAAAGATGTGCTATGGACCTTATTCATAATGATGTCTCTATCAAGCTCATAACGGGCCCATTTGGTAGTGGAAAATCAATGATTATGATTGAGGGAATGATTGAAGCTCTTCAAAAGAATAAGTTTGAAAAAATTATCTTTATTCGAAACAATATCCAAGTAAAAGACACAGATGCACTGGGCGCCCTCCCCGGTGATGAGCTTGCAAAGACCCTTCCATATGTAATGCCCTTGGCTGACCATTGTGGAGGCATTGAGGGACTAAAGACTTTGATTGATACGGGGCGTCTTGAGGTTATTCCTCTTGGATTTTTGCGCGGGCGCAGTATTCGCAATTCCATTCTCTATTCTATGGAAAGTGAAAATCTTACAAAAGAACATATCCAACTAATAATGGGCCGTATTGATGAAGGCTCTCAGCTTTGGATGGATGGAGATATTAAGCAGAGAGACCGAAGTTCTTTTGAGAAGAGCCGGGGTCTTGAGATTATGATTGAAAGATTAGCTGGTAATCCAAATTTTGGGTATGTAAAATTAGAGAAGTCCGAGCGTTCAGAAGTCGCGCGCATGGCAGATTTATTAGATTGACCAGGAGTTTTTCTGTTTATAATATATGGGGAGGGCTTCGGCTCTCCCTAACTTTTTAGGTGGTGAAGTATGGCTACTCCTACTCAATTTCAAAAAAAATATGAGCGTAGCAAATCTTTAGCTGATATGTATGTTTATTATGAACGATTGAAGCAAGATGGCTATACTCAATTATATCATACAGTAAAGAAAAATTTAGGGATTCAAAGAGGTTCGCTAAAAGAGCTTCAAAAGACTTCAGAAAACTTGCGTCGAATGGGAGCGATGGAAAAAGCAAAAGAAACCGCTTTTATTCAAAAAGTTTTCCGCAAACCAATAAGTGTAGATTTTGATGATAGAAAATCAGTAAAAGAATTTATTGACGTTTTAAATGAAGCAATGAATTTCAAAGACCTCTATAAACGGAATCTTCAGCTATTACTAAAAACAGACAAACAAAAAACTACAATTTCCTATTTTCCTTCTTATTTTATCCAGGCTTGGAACGATTATTCAGATACTTTATGGGAAAAAGTAGAAAACGAGTTTGAGCGTACTGGGCGCTCATTCGATATAATTTTTGAAGAACAATTAAAAAAAGATATGAATTTTTTAGTCGTAGATAGTATTGAGAGAATGTTTCGCGCGCAACCAGAGTTAGGTCAAGAAGCTCAGCAATATGCCGACGCTTATAAAGCTCTATTAGGAAGTATAGGAACTATTGATACTCCTGGTTCTTTGGCTCAGCAATTCAAAGATATTTATAAATTAGATGCTCTTGGAGACAGTTTGAAAAAAGCATTAAAAGCTGAAAAAGAAAAAATTAGTCTTGAGAGTTACAAAAAAGCTGCTGGGTCTAAAAAATTCAAAGACTCCCTAAAAGCCCAACAAGGACAACGAGGTGGTATCGCCTTAGAAGCTATAGAAAATCTTTGTGTTCAGGTAATCTCTCAAATGAAAATAAACGGAAAAGTTGAAACTATTGGTAGCGGAAAATATGGAATAAAATCAGATAATACGTACCTCTATGGTATAGATGCCGGACCTATTGTAGATGTTCTTGAAAGAATAAAAGATACAGATAGAGAGCACAATATTGAAAAAGCAAAAGAAATCAATAAATATTTACAAACTTTAGATGATGGGTTTATTATTTACTCTAATGCCAAAAACTATACGATGTCTACCAAATTTTTCAAAGAGTCAGGTTTTTCTGCGGGTGCAGAAATTTCTGCTCAAACTTATCTTGAAGTAATGAAAAAAGTCAATAAAAATGTTAGAACTTTTATTGGTGTAATGATAAATAGTATGAAGGGTGCAGTTGGTGAGAATATGGACCTTTATGATACTGTTTGTCAAAATTTGGCGCAAGATATAGCGATGATGCTTTTTGATGATTATGAAACAGTGGGAAAAGACCTTAGAAAGACCGGAGTAAAATCTATTCATATTATGGATTTGAATGGAGTATTTTTACCACTCTCCTTTTTCTTGGATTTGATGGCGCGCGCTATTGATGAAATTGGAAGAACTCCTGAAGGATTAGTAAAAGTCGAATATAAAACGCCAAAGAAAATAAAGTATGATACAAATGAAGAAATTCGACAAGCTCGCGCGAGAGGTGAAGCTCCTTGGGCGCTCCAAAAAGAAGAAGCTCTTCGTGACACAAAAATCTCTTATCATTTTTTGAAAGATTTTCGTGATATACTTTCTCAATATATGAAATAATAGAAAGGCTCGTCTTCGGACGGGTCTTTTCTCTTTATAATTTGAAATTTTCTTATATTTATAATATAATATATATAGAAAGTGAGAAAGGAGTAAATAAAATGGATTTTCCCTCTCGTCAAACTATTCATGAGGTGGTGCGGGTTCTAAATGAATGGGGAATTACCGATTTTTTCGAGGACACTTATAATCAAAATCTTAACCGTTTCAACATTTGGTGTTTGGAACTTTCCAAAAATACTAACCTAAAAGTATCGAATGGATATACGAAGATTGTTGTGAAGTTTGGGGATGATGATTGGGTTATAAAGATTCCTTATAAGACGCAAACCAATTATTGTCATCTTGAAGCAAAAAATTATGCTCTGGCTCATAAAGCTCATCTCACTGACTTTTTTGCTCCTTGCTATTTCTATGGAGTAATTGATGAAATTCCAATTTATCTTCAAAGACGAGTAGATAAAGATGATATGACGATTAGTAGTGAATGTTGGAATTATGCGTATAGCAACAATCCTCAAGAAGAAGAAGAAACTGATGAAGATTATGCTGATAGAATCAGTGAATATGTTGAAAGTGACATGGATGATTATGAAGTAGTTAAGGCCATTATTGGAGAAAATCGAGAGCTTTTAGATTTTATCCATGAACATGACATTAATGACCTTCATAAAGGAAATTTTGGATACTTAAATGATTCGCCGGTTATTTTTGATTATAGTGGTTTTTAATAAGAAAGGAGAATAAGAAAATGAATTATGTTTATGTCAAGTTTAGTGGTACGGTGAAGGATTACCTTTATAAGACTAAGTTGAATCTCATTAAGGGCGCAACCTATAAGATTGTTGCCGATGGGGTTACAACCTATGCTAGTCCTGTAAAGGTCTGTTCTATTGTTTCTACTCGGCCTAATTTTGACGGTGTTATTCGTGAGATTACTACTGCTGAAATTGTTACTGCTCCTCCTCGTCCTAAGACGAATGCGAAGCTTGTTATCAATAAGGAAAAGGGTACAACTGTTGCTCTTTGGAACGATGGAACTAAGACTATTGTGAAATGTCAGCCTGGAGATTCTTTTGATGCAGAGAAAGGCATCGCAATGTGTTTTATGAAGAGATATTTCAATAATCGTGGATGCTATAATGAGTGGATGCGTGAGGTTCTGAAAGAGAATGGCTTGGTTGAAGAGAAGTGAGAAGGGGTATTGCCTTCTTCACAACTGTAAACTCAGTCCGCGCCAAGTACATGAAAAATGTACGAATCCTCATCGAGCAGGTTGCACAAATGGGAAGAAATGTACTCATTTATTAGTTATAAGAAAGGGGATGAAGACAAAATAATGTCAGCATTAGTTATGTTGATGGGACTTTCTGGTTCTGGAAAAAGCACTTTGGCAGAGGAGTACGCTAAGCTGTCTGGCGGGAAGATTTTTTCTTCTGACAAAATTCGAGAAGAACTTTTTGGAGATGAAAACGATCAAACTCATAATGGAGAAGTTTTCAATGAGCTTCATAAACGAATTAAAAAGGCTTTAAGGAAAAATGAAATTTGTATTTATGATGCTACGAATTTAAATAGAAATAAAAGAATTAGTTTTCTTCACGCTCTTTCAGATATTACTTGTGAAAAAATTTGTGTGATTGTTGCAACTCCAATTGAAATTTGTATAAAAAGAGACCAGGACAGAAGTAGAAAAGTTGGGAAAAAGGTTATTCATCGACAAGCTACTCAATTTCAAATTCCTTTAGATTATGAAGGTTGGGATAGTATTATGATTTATAATAATCCTAATTTTTCTGCCTCAGATTATAAAAAGCTAATTGATTATTTTCCAAAAGCAATTATGCCGCATGATTGCGCGCCATGGCATACAGAGAGTATACAAGAACATCTTAATAGAACTTTAATGGAGATGTCTTTGCGTACTAATGAATATTATTTACTTCTTGCATCGCGATATCATGATATTGGAAAATTCTATACTAAGACTTTTTATGATAGAAGTAAAAAAATGATTACTGATAAAGCTCATTACTATGGACATGAAAACTATGGAGCTTATCTTTTTATGACTTCCTATGATTTTGTTACAAGTGGAAATTTCAAACAAGTTTTTGAAAAGGCTTGGTTGCTTATTGCTCTCCATATGGAATTTGGTTCAAGAAATAGTAAAATTTTAGAAAAAATTCCAAAGAGTGCCCGTGAAGCCTTAGAGCTTTTAAATGAATGTGATACACTTGGAAGTGTGAGAGGAGAGATTTGATGAAATTTTTTGGAACTTATGGTTGTAGTACGGTTGGTTCTATTTATAATATTGTTATTGAGGCAAAAGATGCTCAGAGTGCGCTAAAGTTTTGCTATGATAGCGCGGTAGAGGATAGAGATAGTTATGAAGGGCTTCATGGAGTTCAAACTTGGGTGGATATTGCTGAGGATGAGGGTTTTACTGTAGAGGAGATGTCTTCAAGAGAAGAAGAGTATATTGATGACCTGTATGCTGAGTCTATTGAGAATGATATTACTTACAGCATAGAGCCTTTTGATATAAATAATGAGGAGCATATGGAGGTACTAAAAGAACAAGAATGTGAATTTTGGCAAGCATAGAAAGGAGGGTAAAATGGAACTTCAAAAGTTTCTAATGGAGCATAAAGACGATTGGGAGGAAATCCTGGATAGAGAACCTTATTGTCTAAAATGGAACAAGTGGAAAGGTTTCGTAAGTTTCAAGTATAACCAAATTCGGTCTGATTTTTCTAATCCAATTGTCCGTGAAGCCCGAGGTGCAGTCTTCTTCGAAGACACTTGGGAGTGCGTGTCCAGGGCATTTGATAAGTTTTTTAACTATGGGGAGCCTAACGCTTCGGCAATTGATTGGACTACCGCGCGAGTTATGGAAAAGATTGATGGGTCGTTGATGCGTCTTTTCTACTGGGAAGGCAAATGGTATCTAGTTACTAATTCTGGTATTGATGCCTACATGGCGCCGACTGGCGATATCAATTATCCAACTTTTGGGCATATTTTTGAGGAAGGGCTTCGGAGCTTAGGATATAAGAGTTTAAAGGATTTTTGCAATAAACTAAATAGGTATCGCACTTATATGTTTGAGTTAGTTAGCCCTTATACTCGTGTAGTAATTCCCTATGAAAGTATTGGAATTTACTATCTTGGAGAGCGCAGAATGATAGATTATCAGGAATTTTATGGTCCGTCTGTTTTCCCAGAGTTTTGCCATCCTAAACTTTATAACTGTTCTAATCTTTTCGATTTGATTAGAATGGCACAAGAACTTCCTTGGGATAAAGAAGGCTATGTTGTATGCGATAAAAACTTCAATCGCATCAAAGTCAAATCTCCTCAATATATCCTCGCCCACTACGCGCGCAACAATAATGTAATTACAGAAGAGCGTCTAATGGAAGTAATTCTAAAAGGAGAAATTGAAGAGTTTTCTTGCTACGCAAGTGAATATCTTCCCAAATTACAGGAACTTCAGAAGAAAAAATCTACTTTACAAGCAGAGGCTGAGCTCCTTCGTTCTCTTCTCCAGTCCCAGTTCCATTTTACCTCCCGAAAGGAGTTCGCCTCTACTGTAAATAATATTTCCAATCCAGTAATTCGCCAGTTTTGCTTTAGCGATAAGACCTGGGAAGATATGACTAAAGACTGGTCTACAAAAAAATGGGTTGAGAAATTAAAGTAAAAGATAAAACTAAAGGAGGATAAGTCTTATGACACGCAGAAACTTAGCTCTCCTGTTGGCAATTATTTCATTTATCTGCCTGGGTTTTATGGCCCAGGCTAATTTTTTTATTACAAAAATCAATGCTATTGAAAAAGAAAATTCTAACTTGTCAGCAGAGAATACTAGTAAAGAGCAGCGAATCCAAGAGCTTGAGGAACGCAATCGTGCCTTAGAAGAAGAACTTCAAACTAAAATAGTTTATTTTGAGGAAGAAGAAATTTTAGCAAAACTTCTATGGTGTGAAGCAAGAAATCAGTCTTGGGAAGGGCAGGTATATACTTGTTCTGCTATTCTAAATTATTGTGAAAGAAACAATACATCAATATGGGATGCCGCGCATAATATAAATTCTTTCGAGCCCGCGCCGTATGTGGATGATGCTGAGCCAACAGCGATGCAATACGAAGTTATTTATTATGTATTGAATGGAGGAAGGATTCCAGATATTTGTTGGTTTAGAACTGGCCACTATCATAATTTTGGGACTCCGGTTGCAAAAGTTGGTGACCACTATTTTTCAAAGCCATAAGAAAAGACCCTACACCTTAGAAGTGTAGGGTCTATTTTTACTTTGTTAGAAGATTCCAGAGGTCATCTATTGTTTTTAGAGGAATATCATTCCCATTTTCTGTTACAGTGCCTGGCTTCCATTTTTCTCCAAAGTTTAATTCCCACATCCAATAACTAATCCAATCGCACTCATCATTGAATTGGGCTTTTAGATATTTTGTAACCTCGCTCTCAATCTCCATAACAGGACTATTTACGAAATCAATACCATAATCTTTGTATAAATTACAAATATAGTCGCTGTGGTTTTTTACAGCATTGATAAGCTTTGCAAAATTTTCTTTGGTCATAAATAATTCCTCGCTCTTTATAAATTCTTTATATATTTTATTATAGCAGAAAATTCGACTTTTTCAAGTTTTCACTAAAAAGTGGAAAAAGAAAGTTTCTTTTCTAAAATCTTGAAAAGAAATTGAATAGTTTCTACTTATAATTTGAGGAATGAGTAAGGAGGAATTTATATGCGATTACTTGATGAACGCATCTACGCATTCCAATGGGATAGCAATATCTATGTTGTTCTACCAAAAGCAAATGTAGGTGATGAAATCCATTTTGCTCATCGGAAGGATAAAAAATCATTAGTAGTAATAGCAAAAGAGATTGACTCAACTGTAGTCGCAATGGTTCCTAACTTGCTATTACAAAAAGCCGGCTTCATTCAGATTTATCATTTTATAACTGATGAAAAAGGAAACAGAACCGTAAATAGGGAAGAACTGAAAGTCCTTGAAAAAGAGAAACCCGATGATTATTTATATGAAGAATCTCAGGTCTTATCTTGGGAATATTTAGATAAAAGAATTACGGCTCTTGAAAAAGGTGGAGCGGGCTCAGGAAGTATTGGAACGGAAACCACTGTTGGTGGAGTAAAAAGTTCTAATGAACCTAATAAGATAAAAATTCTTGAAGATGGAACAATGGAAGTCAATCCGATTTCTTTTGAGAAGCTATATACTGAGGAGACAAGCGATATAGTTATCTCAGGAGGAGAGGCGTAATTTTTAGAAAAGGAGGATAAATGAGTTTATGGCACCTCTAAACATCCGCATCCAACTTCGCAACGATACGGCTGAAAATTGGACTACTAAGAATCCACTTTTGCTAAAGGGCGAAATGGGTGTTGAAATTGATACTAGAAAAATAAAAATTGGTAATGGTACCGACCACTGGACAGCTTTGGAGTATTCTGGCGTAGATGAGGATACTATCAAGGGAATTATTGATAATAATCGTGATAACTTTACACGGGTTGAAGCCACAAAAGAAGAAACTGATGCCCAAGCACTAGCTCGTATGATTACTAATCCTAAGAAAGGAGATATGGCAGTTGTAATAAGAACTTTTGCAGGAGATAAAAAGTCTTATACCGCTTACATTCATAATGGTACTGCTTTCGCTGCTATGGATGGTAACTACTCTGCGGATAATGTTTATTTTGATGAAGACCTCACTTATACCGTTCAGTTCGGTACTCTTGCTAAGCCCGCTGGTTCAGCTAAGTTCTCTGCAAAAGGGAAAAATGTATCCCAAGTATTTGCCAGTCTAATGGCCCAAGAAGCTAATCCTAGCAAGACCAATCCTGCGGTATCCTTTAATACTCAAACTGGCTTTGGCACTTTCGAGATTGGCACCAAGAGGAATCTTACCTATGGTGCTAGTTTAAGCGCTGGTTCTTATACCTATGGTCCCCCTACTGGTATTACTGCTAATACTTGGGAGGTTACTTGTACTGGTGTAGCTGGTTCAAAGAGCACTGCTACTGGAACTTTTGAGAATGTGGTTGCTGAAGCGACTGCAAAAACTATTACTGCCAAAGCTACCTATGGTGATGGCGCGATTCCTGTAACAAACCTTGGCAATCAATATACTGCTGGACAAATCAAAGCTGGTAGTGCTTCTAAGACATCTGATAGTTTAGTTGGTGTCCGTTATATGTTCTGGGGTCCAATGACTAACGCTTCTGCAGAACTAAATTCTGCAAATATTCGCGCTTTGGCTCATAACCAGGCAAGTGGTACTGGCACTCTTTCTACATTCGGAGCTGGCGCGGGAGCCAAAAAAGTAGTGGTAGCTGTTCCTGCTGGCCGGAAAATTACTAAAGTACTAATGCCCAGCGCGCTAAATGCTGATGTCACTGCCCTCTTCGTAAAGCAAAGCTCCCAAGTCCAAGTTGAAGGTGCTAATGCTTACGCTGCTACCGCCTATGATGTATATGTTTATCAACCTGCTTCTATTGATGCTGGTGAAACATATGCCGTAACTATTGGTTGATAAGGAGGGAAATAGACAATGGCTGTTATTATGAATGATGCCGCTTATATGGGTTTCCCTCTTAGTATAAAGCGCGGAAACCCTGCACCTGTTGATACAACTGCTGTTTGGTATAACAAAACTGAATTAGAAACCTATGCAGCATCTGGTGCTACTGCTTATGTTGGTCAAATTTTGACCTTAGTTGCTGATAATAAGTGCGAAGCTTTCATGATTTCCAATGAAGCTGGCACACTTATCAAGTTGGCTCAAACCACTGCTTCTGGCGACCTCACGCACGATGTTGCTACGCTACAAGGCCAAGTCGCAGACCTAATTTCTAAGGTCGGTGCCAAGGCAGGCGCTGACACCGAAGCTACTGGTCTCTATAAAGAAATTGCTGATGTTCTTGCCGTTGCCAATGGAAAGGTCAGTAGTGTCAAAGCTACCGATGCTTCTGTGGTAATCGGCGGAACTGCTACCGCTCCTACTATTAGTGTTCAGTTATCAAAGAGTGAAGGCAATGCTCTTACTCTTGAAGCTGATGGTCTCAAGGTTTTGGTTCCTGAGGTAACTCATCCTGAGTATTCCATCGTTGCCGACAGCAATCCTGGAGCTTTCTCCGCGGTCTACCATCTAACCAAGGACGGTGCGAACATTGGCGCCGCAATCAATATCCCCAAGGATATGGTTGTCAAGTCTGGTAGTGTTCAACATTTCGAATCAGGAGAACTACCTACGGGAGTCAACACGCCTGGTACTTATATTGTTCTTACCCTTGCTAATGCTACAAGTGATAAGCTTTACATCAATGTTGGCGACCTAATTGAGTATGTGACTGGTGCTGCGGCAGCCGATGGCATTATCACCACCTCTGTTGATGATAACCATGTACTGACCGCTACCATTGGTGATGGAACTATCACCAAAGCGAAACTGGCCGAGGCCGTTAAGACTTCTCTTGGCAAAGCTGATACTGCACTTCAGGCCGCTGCTCTTGACCCTTATGCCAAGACCGCAGACGTTGCTGCTGGCTATGTGGCTAAGAATGGTACTGATCGTCTAATGACTGCTGACGAGGGCACTAAGCTGGCTGGCATTGCCACTGGAGCTCAGGTCAACAAGATTGAGAGCGTCAAAGTAGGCGGGACCGCTTTAGAGATTACTGAGAAAGCAGTAAATATTTCCCAGATTTCTACTGGCCTTTTGGTAAATGGTAATGAGCCTTTGATTCTAGTTTGCGGAAACGCTAATGAGTAATTGTATAGGTGGGGAGTTTCGGCTCCCCACCATCTCAAAACTTGAAATTTTATGAAATTTACGGTATAATATAATAAAATAGGGAGATAATTCCCAACTGGTTTGAAAGTGATAACCGGTATTTATTGCCTTGAAATGATAGGTTAGAAAGAAGCAGACTTCAAGCCAGTTTTAGGTGAGGTCTGTTTATTTTTATGCCTATAAGGAGGTAAGAATGGCGAATAAGGAAATAAAAACCAGGATTCAGAATAAAAATGATACCTCTGAAAACTGGGCAAAAGCGGTAAATTTTGTCCCTCTAAAGGGAGAAATCATAATTTATAATGATTTAAGATTAACAAAAATTGGCGATGGAGTTACAAAAGTTAATGACCTGCCTTTTGAGGCCGCGCCGGAGCATAACCACGCTACTATTTCAATCGGTCCATACTCTTACGATGGAACTCAAAATGTTACTATTCCTATTTACGATGGTGAAACAAATACTTAATTTGGAGGTTTAATTTATGGCAATGACTGTTGATACTGATGGCAAATTTCTATTAAGAGAAACAGCTACTTCTCAAAATTTTTCTAAAGAGCTAAATACTGGTGGTAAATATGTTGACCGCAATATTAAAATTGATGTTTCCGCGCAGGATGGCGCCCTTTCTGCTGATGTAGATGTCACGCCCGGTTCAGCTTCAATGGGAGCTACGGGTTTTACCCAATCTGCTGAGGCAACTGATTACTATGTTTCTCTAAGCACTACTAGTGGTTCTGCCACAGGTAAAGCCAATGTCTCTACTAGTGGTTGGGTCGATTCTGGAGATGAAAAAACTTCTGGAGCGAAATCTGTTTCTGTAACTGGTAATGGTAATAAAGTATATATTCCGAAAGCTACCATTAATGGCACTGTAACAGGATTAGTTGCCCCTTCTGTTGAAGTAAGTGGAACTCCTACCGGTTTCACCCCATCTGGTTCTGCTACCGATTATTATGTAACAGTCAACGGCGCAGGTACTAACGGTGAAGTAAAAGCAAGTGCAAGTGTTAGCGGCACTGGTATGGTAAATGCCTCCGACGTTTCGGTTTCAGGAGCTTCTTCAATTACTCCCACCGTAACGGGCTCTGGAACAAAAATCTACATCCCCGCTGGTGATTATTCTGCTACAGTAGCTTCTCACACTATTTCTACTGTTCCAGAAGTTACTCCTTCTATTGGTGGTACAGCTTCTTCAATTTCATCTACAACAAAACCTTCTGGAACTGATGGAGCGGATTTCTGGACTCTAGACCCAAGTGGTTCAGTTACCAAAACAGGTAAATCTACTGCCAGCGGAAAGGCTGTAATTGGTACTTCTGGCTATTTACCTGCTAATAGTACTGGCAAGACCTCTGCTGCAAGTACAAAAGATATTACTCCCAGTATTGCTGCAGGAACAAATCGTTATATTTCAAAAGCTACAACTTCTACAACTAATGGTACGGCCACTGCTACCGCAGGTACTGCTTCTACCGAAATCACTGGTATGATTACCACTACAACCAATACTGGTTATAAGGTAACCGCTTCCGCTACTGGTGGTAACGCTTCTGTAACAGCAGCAAGTGCAACGGTTGGAGTAGGTTACAACCCTAAAGAAGTTACGGTAAGTACTGCTGGAAAGTCTGCTACTGGAGAAACAAAAACTGAGACTAAATATATTCAAAAAGGTGCGTTAAGTGCGGGAGTTAGTGGCAATATTACTTTTACTCCCTCTGTAACCACCGAAATGACCACTATTTCCAAGCCATCCTCTGGTACTCTTGGAACTGATTACTTCTCTATTACTGGTTCTGGTACTAAAACAGGAACAGTAACCGGTTCTGCTAGTGTAGCCACTGAAGGTTATGTTAAATCTGAAACAGCCAGCGGCGGCTCTGCTACCGGTACTATTGGAGCAAATGCAGTTAAATATATTGCAAAAGCAGGACTAAGCGCTACTGGTTCCGCTTCTGCTACCGTAAATGTTGCCCCTGGCGCGGTGACCATTGGGACCAATGCCGCAACCATTGCTGGAGGAGAAAAACTAAGCTTAACTCCCATAACGGATACCTCTTCCATCAATCAATACTACATCCCCTTAAAAGCGACTGCGGCAGCCAATACAACAGGGACAACTGGTTCCATTAGTGGTACCGCAACGGCTAAAGTCACAACAGCCGGTTATGGCGTGAAAGACCAATCTGCTACGGGCAGTATTACTGGTTCTGCTACGGCAAAGACTACTGAAAAGAGTAGCTCCGATTATTATATCCCTGTAGCAAAAACCAGTTATTCATCTGCGCTACCAAGTGGAATGACAGAAGCTCAATTTACAGATATTTCTGCAGAAGCTCCATCTTTAGTTAGTGGAAGTTACCTCTACATTAAAGAAGGTTATAATAAGAATCAAAAAATTAGCCTAGCAAAACTAGTACCTGATGGTGGCTCCATTGTAGGAACTTCTTCTAATGCTATCGTCTCTGGAGAAAGCGCTTATAATAATGATGGTGTTTTAGTTAGCGGTAGCTTAGCAAAAGCAAGTTTGAGTGGGGCTCTTCATGCAAATCAAACCACTACTGCGGGCTATGACTTCTATAAGGTAAGTATGAGTGTAGGTCACAATAGAAATGGTGATGTCGCACCTATCCAAATTCCTGTTTATCAAGGAGATTGGGTAGTTTAAGAGTGAAAGGGGGTTTCTATGGCAAGTAAACTTACGAATGGAACAGCTTGGAGGGGTTCTGCTACACAAACAACCCAATCAAAAAAATATACTTTTTCAACCAAGGAAAAATATCTAACCAAGGATATTGAGCTCACGGTCAATGCAGATATTGTGTTGACCGTGGGGTCAATCCCCACTTCAAAGCAAACTTCCATTATCTATAATAGTAGTGATGGAAAATACTATTTATGGAGGTAAAAATGGCTTACGAGGAAATTTTAACTGTGAATAGTTCAATTCAATCAAAGCGAACCACTAAAGCAACAGCTAATAGTAGTACAGAAGTTCTAAAAGATGGAGAACTTCTGATTGTTAGAGATGGAAATAACCCTCCTAATCTACGTGCGGGAGATGGAAATACTCAAATTAAGAATTTAAAAGATATGGTTCCAGGAGTAGCCTCCACTTCAACTGCAGGTCTCATGAGTGCTTCGGACAAAACTAAATTAAATGGCATTGCCACTGGCGCTAACAAAACTATTGTTGACTCCGCACTATCTTCATCCTCTACCAATCCTGTTCAAAATAAAATTGTAAATGCTGAGCTTGAAAAAAAGTTACCTCTCTCTGGTGGGGTCTTGACGGGGAATTTAACTATCAGTAAAAAAGCAAATCCATTTTTATGTATTTGGCAAGGTACAGACGAAGCAGGATATGTTCAAATTAATAGAATCAACAACGTATTACAAATGGGTATGGGGTTTGGCCCTTCAAAGAATATAGCAGTAACTGAAACCGGAGGCTTGAAGCTATCGTCAGCAATGTATGGCCCGACGTTACCAGACAATCTTGTGGCAGATCAGGTATTTTTTCAAACAGCAGGCTCTAATTTTGTACTCGATAATGTGTACCCAATAGGCGCTGTTTATATGTCTATGAATAGTACGAATCCGGGAACATTATTTGGAGGAACTTGGGAGCAAGTTCAAGGAAAATTTTTACTTGGAGTTAGTAATGCTTATCCTGCGGGAAGTAGTGGCGGTGAGTCTGAGCACACGCTAACGAGAAATGAAATTCCAGACCATACCCATAGCTTCAAATATAGTGGCCAATCTGTAACGACTGGTGTTAATTCTATCCGTCTATATCAGGCGGCATCTAACCAGTATAATGCCTATTCCGGTGGTCAGTCGTCCAACTGCGGCGGCCAGGCCCACAATAATATGCCTCCGTATCTGGCCGTCTATATTTGGTATCGCACCAACTAAAAGGAGGATGTAAATGGCTTATTTTGACGGCCCTAAATCCTCAACAGGATGGTATGCTCGATTAGAATATAGTTATTCCCAATCTACTACAGCAACCGCAATTAATTTGACTTTGAAGGTTTATAATGGAACTGGTGAATCTTATAATAATAACAATAATTCTGCTTACTATGTAATTCAAGGTACAAAAACTTATCAAAAATATAATTTTAGTTCTGTTGGATTTTATACTATTGGGAGTAAAACAATAACAGTGACAGATACCTCTGCAACTTCGGTGGATGTTTCTGCTCAATGGGTATCAGGGAATCAAACAGCTTATACTCCTGGTTCTCTATCCGTTTCTGGAACAGTAACCTTTCCTCAAATAAAACCTCCTGTAAATACTATAACTGTTAGCAGTATTCCTGGCTATAAGACAGGATATGACGGAGATAATGTGTCATTAAAGGTTACTGCTCATGGAGGAACGGGTTATTCTTATAAGTGGTATAAAAATGGCTCTATTGCTAGCACTTCACAAACATATAGTTGGAAACTATCACATAGTGAAGATGACAATAAGGAAGTTTATTGTTTAGTTACTGATAGTACGGGAGGCGGCGCCACTACAAATAGGTGCCAATTAAGAGTAGGAATTTCTGAAAGTAAAATCCCAGTAGCGTCGCATCAGATTCAGTCTGTAAAAATTTATGATGGTTCTAAAATAGTAGATAGTATATCTTTTATAAAAACTTCAACTGGTTTAGTATATTGTAACTGGATAGTAAGTAATAAAGATATTGACGAAAATACAAATATTGCTGATTTTGCGGTTGTTGATAAAGCAATTGCGGGATAAAGGAGGAATGTAAATGGCGCTTACAAAAAAGAATTATGTGAGTGGAGAAACAGTTATAACTGCCGCAAACTTAAATGATATACAAGATTCGATTATTGCTTTGGAGGGGAAAGGCTTTAACAAAAGAAGAAGTTGTTGATGCATTGGAATATACGCCTGCAAAAACTAGTGATATTCCAACTACTGATATTTCTGCCAATACGGCGGCAAGACATTCTCATAGTAATAAGGATGTTTTAGATAACATAGCTGAAATCACAAGTATTTCTGGCGGAGCAATTACTGGTGGTGCTAATGCGCTTGTTACCAAAGAGGTACTAGATGCTACTAGTCAACTGATTACGGATGAGATCCCATCAGAGTTGAAGAACCCATATGCACTTACTTTTACTGGTGCATCCTCTGGGACTTATGATGGCTCAAGTGCAGTTACTATAAATATTCCTACCGGTGGTTCATCAGTTACAGTAGACTCAGCACTTTCTGCCACATCAACGAATCCAGTTCAAAACAAAGTTATAAAGTCTGCGCTCGATGGGAAATTATCTACCTCTGGCGGCACTTTGACTGGTAACTTAACCGGTAAATACATAACTGGTACCTGGCTTCAGACTACCGCGGCGACCGAGCTTTCGGCAACTCCAACGAAGATTCCTGTTTTAGATTCTAACGGATGGATTTATTATAGAACCTTGGAG
>ERZ780044.11-NODE-11-length-103745-cov-4.37644_pt1 | contig 103745 bp, 96 predicted proteins | sample MGYA00511849_ERZ780044 | MGnify/ENA primary metagenome ERZ780044 (study PRJEB29588, sample SAMEA2152467) | human gut metagenome | biome: human gut; feature: human-associated habitat; material: faeces | place: Denmark | collected 2008/2010 ...
ATTTATATACTTTATCAGAGATACCCCATTTGTTTCTTCATTTAAAGATACTCATGTAGACATAGCTGTAGGGCATTGCAGAAAGGCTTCAGTTGGAACAATTGGTCTTAGTACCGCTCAACCTGTTGAGATCAGAAATGAAGATACCAATGAGATTGAATTTGTATTTACTCATAATGGGACTCTTTTGAATCATCAAGAGCTGGCTGATAAATATCTTAGTAAAGTTCCTCAACATTATACAGATTCGCAAATTTTGGCATATATAATTTATCATTATGGGCCTAAAGTTTTGCTAGAATATAATGGTGCTGGAGCCTTTGCATGGGTTGACTATAGGCCTACTGATGATGGTGACAAAACTCCTCGAACTTATCTATTTAAAGGAGAATCAGCTAACATTCAGTATGGTGCTTATACCAGCGAGGAAAGACCTCTGTATATAATTCATACAAAGGAAGGTATCTGGTGGTCGTCTATAGCAGAGTCACTAAGTGTGATTACTTATGGAGAAGGAAATGTAATAGATATATTTACTAATACATTATTCTGCATAAAAGAGGGTCAAATAGTTTCCAAGGAGGTATATGATAGGAAGAGTAAGTATCAGGCTGTATCTACATTTAATAGGTCTTACTATCCTAAGGCAAGCGTTGCTAAAAAAGAAGTGGCTTGGCAGTACACCATCTCCCCTGATTGGGTAGAGCCTACCATAGCAGATAAAGGTTACGCTGCTGGAGATAAGATATATTTTATGGATGGCTTTTACTACTATAAAGGACAAAAGGTTAGTGGTGAAAAGGTTCTGTATAGTACAGGATATATTGGCTATTCTGGCTCTACAGTTGGAAAGAAGTTCTACTTTTACAAGGGAAGAATGCTTAATAGCTTATATGCATATGAGATAGCTAAAAGATTAGAAGAAACTCTAGATAAAGGAGAGCAGTGGAAAGATAATTGGTTAGCTTCTTTATGTTATCAAGGAATATACTACAGTAAAGATCTGGATAAATTCTACGAATGTGAAAAATATACATCTAGTCTTAAGATTTTTACTGGAGATTTCCAAGTGTTCTTTACCTTAGATCCCATAATTTATAAAATTAAAAAAGGACGTATTGTTGGCCACAGAGTTCCTACTGAAAAATGGCCGTCCTGGACTGCTTATGACTCTTATGTAGCTGAAGATGATATGGACTGTTATGTACAAGAAACAGCAAACTTAACCAGAGAAGATATTAATGCAGTATTAGATGTGGAAATTAAAGAAATTAAAACTCTTACCTATTAATTTTATGGAAGAAAACGTAACAACTCTTTCACAGAAATCAGTAAATAAGTCCGATTGCATATCCATTGATGGTTACTGGTATATTAAAGAGATCGAGGCTGTCAAACTAGGAGAATTTTGGTATCCTATATCCTCTCCACTTATTTATCAAGATTATAAGACTGGTAAATATGTTAAGAAGAATAGAAACACAATTAAAGGTATAGTAGATTATACTCCAAAGGGTGGTTGTATAAGATCATATTTTCAGAGTGATGTAAATGGCATAGTCTTTCTTAAAAAAGCTAATGGATCAGGAGAAGCTGTTATTAATGAAGAAGTCTTGAACAAGATTCCAAGAGTCTTTAATAAAACTCTCGGGTGTGATGAAGTGGTAGAAGCAGCTAATTCTGATATGGAGAAATGGTTAGGTAGCTGTATAGGCCGCAAAGTTAACTGTTATTCATTTGGAGAGCATTATAGTAGCCATGAATTAATGCCTATTTTCCTCAAGGATAATCATAGGAAGGTAATTGATAATGTTACTTCTACAATTCATCCTAATTACCTAAAGGAGTGGGGAGATCTTACCTTCGGTATAGAATTTGAAACTTCTGCTGGTAATATTTCAGAAGCTGACTGCCATAGATATGGATTAATGCCTCTAAGAGATGGTTCTATCAAAGGACATGAATATGCTACTATTCCATTAAATGGGACTGAGAATGATTTCAAGCTGTTGCTCGCTCAGTTAAAATTATTAAGAGAAAACTGTTTTTTTGATAAGGATTGCTCCATGCATGTTCATATAGGAGGATTCCCAATAAAAGAAGCAGAAATCTTTGCTCTTTATAATCTATGCCTACGTCTAGAGGAGCAAGTTAGTAGAATGTTTTGTCGTCAATGTATGTGTACATCTTCTTTCAAAACAAAAGCTAAGGATTTTTGTAATCCACTTCCAGGGAGGTTTAATTCCTTTGATGATCTTTATTATTTTCTTTCTGGAGGAAATACCAGATATCGAAGTGACTTATATAAAAATCATCCTCAAGACAATGAGAATAGGGCTAAATGGAACATGGGGCACAGATACTTGTGGGTTAATCTTATAAATCTATGCTTTAAAAAGACAGGAAAAACTGTGGAGTTTAGACTTCATGAGCCCACCTTTAATTCAGAAAAGGTGATAAATTGGTTATTTATCTGTGCAGCATTTCTTAAATATGCACAGAAACATACTAATGATATCCTCAACAATGTATTTCCAAGAGGTCTGGAAGATATGTTGTCTTCAATCTATTCTAGTGAATTAGCTGCCGAGCTGATAAAGTATTATAAAGCTAGAAGAGAATTTTTTGAGTTATCTTATAGAAGATATAGTGATGGATATGGCCATTATAATCTTCAACTTGATCCTAAGATAACTTATGGTACTAATCTAATTATTAATGTGTAAAAATGGATGGAATCAAATTTTAGATAGTCCTATAACTAATAAAATTTTACATTTTCTTGAGAGGGAGTATAAGAATAATATTCCTATATTTCCTACTCAAGAAAATGTTTTTAATGCTTTTAAAGAATGTGCTTACAAAGATCTAAGAGTAGTTATGTTAGGGCAGGACCCTTATCCACAACCAGGTTATGCCACTGGATTGTTATTTGCTAATCCAATAGGAACTAAGGAATTAAGTCCCTCATTAAAGTTAGTAATAGATAGAATCTATAAAGATTTCTATCTAACAGAGCCTGAGAAATTTCATTTTGACATAACTATGAAAAAATGGGCTCATCAAGGAATTCTATTACTTAACTCAGCATTAACTGTAGTAGCTAATACTCCTACTAGTCATAGTACTCTGTGGTTTCCTTTTATTAAGGATATGCTAGTCAAATTAAGTAGAGATGCCTCTGGTATTATTTACTTATTAATAGGATCATATGCCAAATTATTTGAGCCTTTTATAAATCATAATACTAATTATGTTTTATGTTATAAACATCCTGCTTATTTTGCTAGAACTAATTCAGAGTTTGAATGTGATGGATTCCTGAAAACAAATGAGATTCTCAGTAAAAACAATGGATTAACTATAGAATTCTAATGAGAGCTAATAAAAAAATTATTAATGCTACTCCTAATCAATTAGATTCTATAAAGTTTAAAAGTAGAAGTGAGGCCTTATGCTATAAAAGACTTATAGAGTCTGGATTTAGTCCTAAATATGAAGAGGAATCATTTGTATTATTTAATACTTATAAACTAAGAGACAGCAGTTTATTAGTATTTATAGGAGATGCCAGAAGCAAAACCCTAGAAAGATTTGATAAGACACTGAGAAAGTCTGTATATACACCAGACTTTACTTTTGACTTTAATGGTTATCACATCATAATTGAAGTCAAGGGTTACCCAAATGATACTTATCCTTTTAAAAGAAAAATCTTTCTAACCAATTTAGGAAAAGGTCTGTACAATATTCAACAGCCAGTAGTTTTTATGGAGATTCATAGTACCAAAGAACTAATACAGGCCATAGAGATTATTAAAACTTTACCTTAATGGATTATGTAAAAGTCTTTAGAACCTATAGTACAAAAGTCTTTCAAAATAAAGACCTGGTATTATCCAAATCCTTGATAGATTCAAGAAGATTTGAAGACTTATATTCTCTAGTAAGATCAGAATGTATTAGAGAAAAATCTAAACAAAAAGAACTTACTGAAAGATATAAGTTGTTAGTAGAGTTTGAGGGATATGTGAAGAGCTATTGTCAGCTTTTAGATATAGACACTGAAGTTGACGATAGTGAACAAACCTCAATGGATGATTTAACATATGAAGATGAAGAGTATTCTTGATCTAAGCTGCAAAGAATGGGAGGAGAGATCTAATAATAATCTTATTTATTCCTACTCAAGACTTGCAAGACTATGGAGAGAAGGCCCAAAGAGCTTAATCTCTGAAGAAAAAGCTGACTCGGACAGCTTAAGATTTGGATCTTTAGTAGACTGTCTACTTACATGTCCTGAGGAGCTTAAAAATAAATTTGTAATATCTGATTATGAAAAGCCTTCTTTTGCTGTTATTAAAATTTTAGATCTCATTTGGGATAAATGTGATAAGAGCACTTGTGAGCTTAAAGATATAGATGCAGCATTAGCCTTAAAGATTATGGACCAGGAAAACTACAGAACTAACTGGGGCATAGAAGCTAGACTTAGGGAATTAATAAAGGCTGGAAGTGGATATTTTAGTCTATTGTTTCTAAGTAAGAATAAAACTTTAGTCAGTCAATCTGAATTTGATGCTGCAGAATCTTGCGTAAGAACTTTAAAAGATTCTCCATTTACCTCTAAGTATTTTAAGGAAAATCCATTTCAAACTGATGTAGATCATTTCTATCAAGTTCCATTTACTGGTGAATATGATGGTATAAAGATTAGAGGAATATTTGATAAGATCATTGTGGATCATAAGAATAAAGTTATAGTTCCTATTGATCTTAAAACTACTGGTAAAGACGAGGAGATATTTCCTCAATCCATAGTCAGTTGGAATTATTATATTCAAGCTGACATGTATATGTATATGCTTTCTCAGGCAACAACAAAGGATGATTACTATAAGGATTTTAAAATATTGCCTTTTAGATTTATAGTTATCAATAGGTATAAGAAAAGTCCAATAGTATGGATCCTTAAGACTGATAATCTTGAAGAAATATTGGCCAAGAAAAAAATTAAATCTTGGAAAAGATTACTAATGGAAGCTAGTTGGCATGAAAAAACTCATAAGTTTGATTATAGCTATGAGACTTATATGTGTCAAGGAGAAAGGTATGTAGATTTAAATGAGGTTTTATGAAAGAAGTGTTACACAAGGAAGAAGTGCTTGATAGGATAGCACCTTTATTTTCTGATAGATTGGCAGCTGAAGTATGGCTTAATAAATATGCGGCAGAAGGGGAGCAAGATCCACGTCAGATGTTTACTAGACTAACATTAGCATTAGCTAGGAAGGAGTTTGAGTACTATAAAAAGGCTAGGAAGAAACTAATGTACTGTCCTTGGCTCAAGAAAAGAGTCTCTAAGGAAGGTCTAGATTATTATAGCAGAAATCTACAGTTTAAAGATCTCTGTCAAGAAATTATGGATCTATTAAAAGGATTTAATTATGTAATCCTTGGAGGATCTATGATGGCCTCTCTTGGTATTAAAAACTACAGTTCAATTAGTAATTGTTTTGTAATAGGTCAGCCGGAGGATTCCATTAATGGTATCAATCTAAAAAGAGCTGAACAATCTAACCTAATGAAGAGACGTAAACACCACCACTGCGTCGCTATGTAGTGATACATAGAAAAATAAACTCTATTAATTGCTGGAAACTCCTAAAGAGGTAAAATACTTGTCTATATTTTTGGATAAGTGAAAATTTTTACTTATATTTACAATTTAACTAAAATTGTATACTATGGACAATCAGCAGCTATTAAATGAAATTTGGAAGGATATTCCAGGTTACCAAGGTTACTATCAAATATCTTCTCTGGGCAAGGTTAAAAGTCTTAAGAGATTGGTAAATTCTTCAAGATCAGCTATTGGTCTAAGAACCGTAGGGGAAAGGATTTTGAAAACTAGAATAGATAAATATGGATATGAGACTGTTATTCTTAGAAAAAATAATAAGGATAAACATTATACTATTCATAGATTAGTTGCTTCAGTTTTTCTAGACAATCCTGATAATTTACCAAGTATTAATCATAAAGATTTGAATAAATTAAATAATTACTATTTAAATCTAGAATGGTGTTCTACAGACTATAATAATAAATATGCTGGAAGACAAGATTTGATAAATGCTATTCTTAGAAACAAAGTCTTTGGTAATCCTCAAATTAAGCAGATCAATCTAGAAACTAACGAAGTATTGGTTTTTAAAAGTCTTCATGAAGCTTCTAAAGCAACAGGTTATTCTCGACAAGAGATTTCTAGGTGCTGTAGAAAATTAAGAGGACCTTATAAAAATTGCTGTTGGGAATTCATTAATAGTTCAACGACTATTCCGAAAGGAAGTACACTTAAGCAAGTGGAAACATAGAGCATCCTACTTAGGATGAAGATATAGTCTAATCTTAAAGGAAACTTTAAGCAGTTCATAAGAGAACGCACTTAACCTAGCGAATTAAGTGGAATATTATTGGGTGGAGTAGGGAAGGATCTATCCAAATTAAGACCGCGTTCTGCAGCAGTTAAAAATGCTGCGAGAACTTCTACTGGAGCTGTCTCTTTTATGAATGTGGATAGTGAAATCACTAGAGAAATTGCTCAAGAGGGTAGAAGAGGAGCCTTAATGATAACACTTAGTGTTAAGCATCCAGATATTTTGGAATTTATTAATGCTAAACAAAATGAATCAAAAATAACTGGTGCAAATATCTCAGTAAAAGTTAGCAATGATTTTATGCTAGCTTTGGAAAGAGAAGTTATTGAGGATAATAAGAAGGTTCCTGAAAATACTTATTTCCTAAGATACCCTGTTGATTATACATTTCCTTTTGATTCTATTAAGAATGGTATTGAATATAGAAAAGAAGTAGAAAAACTAGGTCTTTTGCAATTACCTGTGAATACTTTAATACCTATTCACAGGAAGGGACAAACTATCTATGTAAAAAAAGTCAATGCCAAGGAAATATGGGATACATTAGTTCATTGTGCCTGGAATAGAGCTGAACCAGGAGTAATGTTTGATGATATTCATATTAATTACTCTCCAGATGGAGTATATGACCAATATAGAGGTGTAACTACAAACCCTTGTTTTCATCCAGATACTTTGATAGAAACTGTAGAGGGTAGAAAAAGAATTGCAGATATTACTGAACCTACTTATGTTTATAGTATGAGTAGAGAAGGTAATTTATGTGTTGTTCCTTCAAGTGCAGCATTTAAAACACAACTTAATGCTAAAACTTTAAAAATCACTCTCAGAAATGGATCTTCTATAATGGTGACTCCTAATCATAAGATGTATGTTCAGGATAGAGGATGGGTACAAGCAGAACATTTACTAGTTGGCGACAGAATTGCTCATATATTGAGAAGTAGAAGAGGTAAGAAATATGTAGGAATTAAACTTACTACTCAGGGCAATAGAGACTATAGGATGGAGCATAGACTTGTATATGAATCAGTATTTGGTTATACTAATCATGATATTCATCATATAGATGGTGATACATTTAACAATAGTATCACTAATTTGGAGGCCTTACCTCACACTGAACATTCAAAAATAACTGCTACAGAGCAGAACCCACAAACTCACCAAGAGAGAGATCATACAGGAAGATTTGTTAGTTATAAGGAAGATAAAATCATTCAGGGAGTTAAGAATTTGCCAGAGGATCTAGCTACTAATTTTAAAGGCAAATTTGATAACTGTATTGTATCTATTGAAGAGGGGCAACAAACTGATGTATATGATATACAAGTTCCAGATACTCACTGTTTGATAGCTAATAATATGGTGGCTCATAATTGTGGGGAAATATTTATGCAGCCCTATGATAGCTGCAGATTACTTCATCATAATTTATTCTCTTATATACAGAGAGAAAGAAATAAAGATGGTATACTTTACGGATTTGATTTCAATAAATTTAAAAAGAATGCATATTTAGTTTCTTTATTAGCTGATGATTTAGTAGACCTTGAAGTAGATGCCTTGGACTCTATTATCAATAAAATACAGTCTGAGCACAATCCTTTGGATGCAGATGAGCTAGAAATGTGGCAGAAGCTTAAGGAGAATGGATTAAAGGGAAGAAGATGTGGTATAGGAATTACTGCCTTAGCTGATGCCATAGCTTATTGTGGATATAAATATGGTTCACCAGAGGCTAATACACTAGAGGAATCTATATTTTCTAGTAAACTAGATGCAGAGCTTAAAGCTCAAGGAGATATGGCTGTTATCAGAGGAACCTTTGATGGATGGGATAGAAGTAAGGAATTTAGTCTAGACCAAAATTTTCAATTAAAAGGAAATAATGATTTCTATCAATTCCTTTGTGAAAGAGCTTATCCTAAAACTCTAGAAGAATCTAATGAAAAATTAGATAGCCTCTTAAGGATTTATAAATATGGACATAGAAATATTTCGTGGAGTACTGTTGCTCCTACTGGTAGCGTTAGCATTTTGGCTGGCACTACCTCGGGCATAGAACCATTATTTCTTCCTTACTATACTAGAAGCAGAAAAGTTCTTGAAGGGGAACCTAGAGACTTTACTGATAGTAATGGAGATGGATTTATTAATTATCTTGTTGTACATCCTAAATTAAAATTTTGGATTAAAGATCATTGTACTCCAGAAGAAATACAAGCAGTTGATAACAATGATTTTAAAGTAATTGATAAATACTTTAAAGAATCTCCTTATTATCAAGCAAGTGCAGCAGACCTTCCAGTTCCTGAGAGAGTAAAAATTCAAGCTATTGCTCAAAAATATACTACTCATTCTATTAGCTCTACAATAAATCTAGCTAAAGAAACAACAGTTCCAACAGTCTCAGATATCTATAAGCTAGCCTATTCCAATAATCTAAAAGGAGTTACTGTTTATAGAGATGGGTGTAGGCAAGGAATTCTTAATTCTATTAAACCTAAAAAAGAGGAGTTCCCTCAGTATTCAGCTCCTAAGAGACCAAAGGTACTTAAGGCAGAAGCTAGAGTAATTAAGAATAAGGGAAAATTATTTAAAGTAATTGTAGGACTCTTAGATAATAAACCTTATGAAATATTTGCCTCTGAGACTGAACAGTCCAGTCCTACCCAGCAAGGAACTATTACAAAGATAAAGAAACATGTGTATAAATGGGAAGGTACAGATGGAGAGGTAATTGAGAATATTAGATTAATGTCTAATAATTTTGAAGAAAGGGCATGTACATTATATCTCTCTATGCTTCTAAGACATGGAGTTAAGATTCCATATATTATCAAAACTGCACGTAAAGTTGATGATAATATTGTTTCCTTTACTTCAGCAATTTGTAGAGTTCTGGGTAAGTATACTAAAGAGGAAATCTCCACTGAAGAAGTTTGCCCTGATTGTGGTAAGCCACTAATTAGAGAGGGAGGTTGTATAAGATGCTCTAATTGTTCTTATTCAGCATGCATGTTATTAGCTAAGCAATGAAAATTTTAGTACAGGTAAAAGATGATAAGTACTTTCCAGTTATTAAAGAAAAAGGAGACTGGATTGACTTATATGCAGCAGAAGACATAGAGTTATTGCCTTCTACCATGATAGATCCAATAACTAATACAATATCTTTTCGATCTGTTAAGATTGACCTTGGAGTTGCTATGGCCCTTCCAAAAGGATTTGAGGCCTTAGTAGCACCAAGAAGTAGCCTATTTAATAAGAAAGGATTACTCTTAGTTAATAGTATAGGAGTGATTGACAATTCTTATAGAGGAAATGAAGACTATTGGGCTTTTCAGGCTCTTGTAACAAGAGTCTCAAGTATCAAAAGAGGAGAAGCTATTTGCCAATTTAGAATTCAGCCTTCTCAAAAAGCTACAATTCTAACTAAACTTAGATGGTTATTCTCTAATAGGATTATTCTTGTTAAGTCTAAATTAGGCTCTAAGAATAGAGGGGGATTTGGATCCACTAATGGATATAAAGACTAAATATGATTGGTATCATCTTCATTCTATTGGTATTAATAGTTCTCTACTCTTTTATGATTAGAGATCTTATCAGTAGAATCCACACTCAGTCTTTTGAGTGTACCTCATTTAAGGAGCTATATGACAAAGCCAAAATGCCTATAGTTCCATTGAATATTTTTGGCAAAACTTACCACTTTATTATTGATACTGGAGCAGATCTAAATTTGATAAGGACTTCTTTTGCTAATGATTTACCAGAAGGGTTTCTATATGAGATAGAGGGCTCTAATGTAACAGGAGCTGGAGGTGATATTAATACCTCTCAGGGAGCAGATCTTGAAGTTGAATTTGAAGGGTATGACTTTAATGTAAATGTGGAAGTCATGCCTATAGATAATGCTTTAGATCTAGTTGGTAGTAAAGCTGGAATTGAAATTATAGGAATTTTAGGAAATCCATTCTTACATGATAATAAATGGATGCTTGATTTTTCAAAAAAATTAATTTGGACCAAGAGGCTTTAATATGATTTATGTATTAAGAGGAGGAAAGGAAATTAAACCTTTAACTTCTTTAAGTGAAACAGCCTCATGTAGAGTATTCAGAGTACTTAACCAGGATCAAAATGTTAGGACAAATTATGATGCTTTTGGATTACTAACTATTACCTTTGTTGGCTCTGAGCATACTTCTACAATAACAGTTGGTGAAGAATTAACAGCAAAAATACAACATACAAAAACAGCAATAAACTTAGGTAGAATTATTGCTGTAGACTACTCTACTGAGGTGGGATATTTAATTATCACCAAGGTAGATGAGATTTCTAGTAACAAATCAGACTCCTCTATTTAGAGAAGCTGAACAATTTATAATAGTAGATCCTAAATTTTGCTTAAGGTACTTTGAGGATAAGAAGATTATTGGTTTAGATACTGAAACTGAGGGATTTGATCCATACACAAAGAGGATTCTACTATGTCAGCTTGGAGATAGTCATAATCAATTTGCTATTGATTATACAGTTGATCCAAAATTATTTAAGGATCTACTGGAAGATACTGAAAGATTATTTCTACTTCATAATGCAAAGTTTGACTTGAGGTTTTTTCTACACCAGAACATAGTTATAACTAATGTATATGATTCTTTCCTAGCTGAGAAGCTTCTATGGCTTGGATATCCCCCAGGTATCCATAGTATGGCATTAGATGCTTGTTGTGAAAGATATTTAAATGTTAAGCTAGATAAATCTATTAGAGGTCTTATACATAAAGAAGGACTCTCTGATAGGGTTATCACATATGGTTGTAATGATGTTAAGTATCTTCTTCCACTGAGAGAAGCACAACTCCTAAAACTAAAAAAGAATGGATTAGAAACAGCTGTAGAGGTAGAAAACAAATTCGTAATAGTCTTAGCTTATATAGAATATTGCGGAGTCAAGTTAGATCCTCAAGCATGGAGAAATAAAATGCATAGGGATCTTGCCAATTTACAGGAAGCTGAATACTCCTTATCTAAGTGGGTAGTAGATAATGGTCCAGAGCAATTTGTTAATAAGATTGTGCAAGGAGATTTATTTGCCTCCGTATCAGGAGAGCCTACCTGCAAAATTAATTGGGCATCCTCTAAACAAGTAGTTCCATTCTTTAAGTCTTTAGGATTTGATCTTAAAGTCAAAGACAAGCAAACAGGTCGTCTTAAAGATTCTGTAGATGCTAAGGTTATTAAGCCTCAGTCACATTTATCCCCAGTAGCTACCTTATATCTTAAGTACAAGGAGTATGCAAAGATTGTAGATACTTATGGGCAAACATTCTTAGATGCAATTAATCCAGTCTCTCACAGGATTCATACAGTATTTAATCAACTAATGGATACTGGAAGATTATCTTGTGGAGGAGGAGTAGATAAAGATAGTGGACGTAAACTACTAAATTTACAAAATTTACCTAAAAATCCTGAGACAAGATCTAGTTTTATTCCAGAAGAAGGTAATGTTTGGATCTCTGCTGATTATTGTAGCCAAGAAAGTGTAATTATTACCAATATATCTGAAGATCCAGCCCTAATTAAATTCTTTCAAGAAGGTAAAGGAGACATTCACTCTTTAGCTGCTAAAATGGCTTTTCCACAAAAGCTAGCTAATATTCCTTTAGAGGAAGTTAAAGAAAAAGATCCTCATACTAGAGATCTAGGCAAAAAGGTAGAATTTGCTATTAACTATGGTGGCAATGGACTCACAATTAGTCAAAATTTGAGTTTACCACCAGAGGAAGGGAATTCTATCTATGATGCTTATATGCAGGGTTTTAAAGGTCTAAAAAGATATCAAGATTTTTGCAGAAGAGACGTAATGCAAAAAGGTTTTATTCTGCTTAGCCCTATAACTGGACATAAGGCCTATATCTATGATTTTGATAAGCTTCAGCAGCATAAAGAGGAAATGAACTCTCCAGGATTTTGGGATGCTTATAGAGCTGATAAGGCCCTAGGAGTAAGTTCAGAGAGAGTGGAATTAGTTAGGCATTTCTTTAGAAGAAAAGCTGATTCTGAGAAACAAAGTATTAATTACAGGATTCAAGGTTGTGGAGCTTTATGTTTTAAATTCGCTTCTATTAAATTCTATAACTATTTGTTAGATAATAACTTATTATTCAAAGTAAAATATACCATTCCAGTACACGATGAAATAAATGTGGAATGTCCAGAAGAGTTAGCTGATACTATCTCTAAAGAATTAGTTAGATGTATGAAATCAGCTGGTGATATATTTTGCAAGATAATTAGGTTAGAGGCTGATGTTAACATAGGAAAATGCTGGATTCATTAAAATATAAGTATAATAGAAAATAAACAACACGCTTATGATTATAGGAATATCTGGTCATAAACAGTCTGGTAAAAATACTGTAGCCTCTATGTTACAGTATATCTTATCTAATAGGGGTCATTTTTGTGATCTTACTTATGAGACGTGGGACTATTGGAATTCCTCTATTAAAGAGGGACATCTTTCAGATGTAGATCCCAATGACCTATGGCAAATTAAATCTTTTGCACAAAAACTTAAAGCTGCCGTAGGGGTATTATTCAGTGTAGACCCAAAGCATTTTGAAAAAGAAGAATTTAAAGATTCTCATATACCCTGTCAATATGGTAATTATACCTGGAGAGAAATCCTTCAGATAGTAGGTACAGACCTTTTTAGAAATCAGTTTCACAAGGACTTTTGGGTAAACTCTACTCTAGCTGATTACACCACTAAACAGAAATGGATAATATCTGATGTAAGGTTTCAAAATGAAGCCGATGCTATTATTAATTTAGGAGGGGTAGTTCTCAGAGTAGAGAGAGGAATACATGATAGGGACTTACATGAGTCAGAAACAGCCTTAAATAAATATCCCAAATTCTTTCAAACTATTGATAACGATTCTACTTTGGTAGAACTATTTAACAAGTGCTTAACATTATGTCAGAATCTACGGAAGATTTAGAACGGATTGATAGATATATAGAATCATACGGAATAGAAGGAATTTCTATGTATGATAGTTAAAACTTATAAAGCTTGGCTGGAAAGTACAGGGGAGTCTTTTCTTCACAAAGAAGAGAAATCCCTGTACTTATTTGGTATTAGAATATTTAAACATTCTTACACCACGGATTTTATTAAAGATATAGATCTCCACAGCAAAGTTACCAGATCTAGAAAAAAAATTATAGGATACACTAATAAAACTAAGAATGAAGAGAACTGATTTAGTAGAAGCTTTAGTTAACAAGATGCTAGAAAAGTATGGAGTAGATTATAATTTTGTTTTTAACAATCCAAGAATCAATGGAATAGAGTGGTTTAGGTATTATTCATTTACTCCTAAGGAAGATGAAGCATTTAAAGAATGGGCTATTAAGTTCATAAAAAAACATCAAAGATGCTCAATGCATTATGCTAAACAATTATACTCTTGGTTCTCATTATTTTATGGATTAACTATATCTAAAGAGGAAGATGTAGATGCAACCTCTGAGTCACCTACAAAAGAATAAATATGAGATTAATAAAACCCTCAGTTGAGTATATTAAACAAGAGCCTGGTCTAGAGGGGTTACTTAAACACATAGAACTATGTGGCAGAGTTTGCTATAAATCAGAATCTGCAATTACGGAGAATAGTTCAGAAAAGTTTGTTAATAACCTAATAAAATCTGGACATACCTCAGTTCTGGAACATGGAAGTGTACAATTACTATACACTGCCAAAGAGAGTAACACTAATCTCAGTTGGTATCAGGACTATGGTGGTAATCCCTATTCTAGAGGATTTATTGGCTATGGTAAAACACCGGATGGTAATTTTGGACCAATAGCTAGAGTATATACGAATTATAGGGTACTCTTAAATCTAGAAAGGATGGATGATATAAAGTTCATGACTGATGTAATTCCAGAAAGTAGCTATCAAAGATTTACATTTAGGTTCACTTGTGATAGAGGAATTAGCCATGAACTAGTAAGACACAGAGTATTTAGTTTTACACAAGAAAGTACTAGATTCTGTAATTATAGTAAGAATAAGTTTAATAACGAAATTACATTTATTACTCCTCCTTGGGTAGATGCTTTAGAGGGAGATTACGGGAGTAGGGTCTATCCTAAACTTGTAAGAGATCCCAATACTGATGATATATCTCAAATATTTATAGATAATTGTAGATTCTCTGAGGAATGTTATTTTCATCTTCTTGAAGCAGGATGGCTTCCTCAACAGGCTAGGGCTGTATTGCCTAATGCTCTTAAGACTGAGCTTATTATGACTGGATTTGCATGTGATTGGGCTCAACTTTTAAAGCTAAGACTAGCTCCAGCAGCTCATCCACAGATGAGAGAACTTATGAAACTATTAGTAGAAGAAATGGAAAAAAATCATCTACTAGACGGAGCCATTTCTATACCAAATTACTAAATATTTACATTATGTGGGAAATGACAGCAGAAGAATTAGCCCAGTGTCTCCCTATCACTAGAGCTATATATCATTTATGTTTAGAGAAACATCCTATTCCAAATGAGGTTTATAAGAAAGCAAGATGCTGGGAACCTCAGTACTTTCATGATTATATGAGTTATGAAATATTTAGACGAGGAAGAATTTTTCGCCACCTTTCAACCCCTCGTAAACGCCTATTTTCCTGAGGCTCCTTATCAAGGATGCCTTTTTAATCCTATGAATCTCCCTCAGATCTCTGGATTTGTAAGAACTCATCAAATATGGACAGTTCAAAAGATAGAGACTCCCATATCACCAGAGACTAATGAGGTTAAGATTTCTTATGTAGCTATTCCAGGACTAAATCCTTTAATAAATACCATAGGATATTTTGTTACAAAAGAGAGTACTAAGGGAAATTCTGAAAGAATTACCGTTCTGTTAAGTAATCCTTAGTATATAAACAACAAACCCCCTATGGCACTTTGTGCTATAAGGGGTTTATTTTTATTTCCGCTCACTAAAAAATTTAGCCCACGGAAATTACCACTGACTTAGAACCTTATCTCCATATCTATATGTTCTTAGGGCCTGACTAAATCCTGGAGTACTTCTTAATGTTTGCATTAAAACTTTATGCCAATGTTCCTCATCCCAATCAACTACTGCATCTTGGACAGCTAAAGACCATCTTCTAACAGAAGAAATAATATTAGATATTGGTAAAATATTTTTACTGATATTATCAAATTCTACTGGATTAGTGTACAGCAATATATCTGATCTAAATCTATTACCTAAATTTATAAGAGCATAGAAATATTTTTTCTTATCATCATCATCTGGAACTAATCCTTTAAGACTTAATAATAAAATAGTTAAACCAATTAATACTTGAGCCTCAAAAAGATTGGCCCTCATATTTGCTGCATCTACTTCATTAAGTCTATCATTAAATCTAGTAGACATAAAGAAAGATTTTCTCAGCAATTGCTTAGTTGTCCACATAAGCATATTCAATGCTCCATAAGAGTCTCCATTAGCATCCTTAGCCTTAAGCATATCTACTATGGAGATATATCTTCCTTTCTCCTTAATACCTATCTGCCAATTATCCAACTCTTTACCAAACCTACGCTCAAACATTTCAGGCATCCAACTCCTAAACTGAAGCAAAGCCCTACCTGTTACAGTCTTTTTAGCTAATATTGGAGAATTAGTGTCATAGTTACCATGAGTCTCCTTAATAATTTGATTGATAGTAACTTCAATATCTAATAGTGCTTCCTTATTAGATTTAGTGGAATCTAATATATAACCATCCTTAATCTTTCCATCTTGCCCTAAAGCATCAAATAAAGAAGCTTCTTTACCATTGGGACCAGTAACCTTTTTATTCTTCATCCAAGCCAATATAATAGGCATCTGGTTGATAAACTCTGTTCTCTCAGAGATGATATAAGGATCTATAAATTTAAATTTCTTTCTAAAAGAATCACTCTTATAAAGCTCATTTATAGCCTGTTTAGTAACATCAAATACTTTATCAATAGCTCTAATCTTAGATGCTATTTTAGTGTCTAAATGATGCCCTAAAATAGTTTGTAGAACCTGCCAATAACTAGACCTTAATTGCTTACCATTAAAAAGTCTACCATCAGCAGCTCTAGAGGAATTTTCATACAGACCAGTTAACAAGTTAACTCCACCAGCTATAACATTAAACCCCATACCAAGTAGTTGAGTCCACTTCAATGCACTATCAGCTATACTAGTAGCAGTAACATAGCCACCCAACTCTTCAAGCTGCCTCTCTAATCTTTCTTTATTAGATGAAAATTCAGTCTCATCTATACTCTTATTGTCAAAATTATCTTGATTCTTTTGAATTAAATCTTCTAACTCTGCACGTCTCTTTTTTTCAGAAGGAGTATATACCTTAACTACTTTACCCTCAACAGCTCTTCTAGGCTTACCATAGAAAATATCTGTAGTATAATCCATAAGTTCAGAAATATGTTTAAGACCTCCTTGTACAGTTTGAGGATTACCATACTGATCCTTTATTTCCTTACCTGCTAGATTAGTTAAAATTCTTTTCCTAGACCCAAAAGATTCTTGAGCTAAATTAAGTATATCTTCAGTAGCAGACTTATGTTTATAAGCAAGAGCCTGCACAATATATAACCTCATTACATTGTCTAAATCAAAAGATTTCTCCTGAGCCAATTTATTCTCAGCCTCTTGTCTCCACTTTGTGATAGTTTCTCTATCAGGTTGTTTATTATTATCGTTAACAAATCCTATAGTTTTCTCAGCTATATATTTCCGTATCTCTTCTTCATTATTAATTACAAAAGAAGTAGAGCTCCTTCTTCTAAATCTACCAGTACTAAGACTTTGTTCATCAGTTTCTATTGGAGGTGCATCTTTGCTTCTAACATACTCTGATAATTTATCTATAATAGGGGCAGCTCCTAACTTTAAAGGTCCTTTAAAAAACTGGGCAATTAAAGATTCTTTAACAGTTGGTAGACTATTAATCTGCATATTCCTTCTTTGAGACTCTGGAACCACAAATCTAAGTTCTCTTAAAGTATCTAATAAGTAAGTGTATAATTCATAAACAGGGGCATTGTTTTCAATCTGTTGAAACTTAGGATCATAAAATCCTGTTTGCTTGCCATCTGAAAGTCTTACTTTTCTAGGAACACTAACATTAAAATTTCTTCTTCCACGTCTAACTAAGGTGTTACCTACTTTAACTTCTGTACCATCTAAGACTCTATCCAGATTAATAAATGGAGAATTCTCTTTTTCCCAAGCACTAAGTTGAAACTCCTGTTCCTCCAAACTTAAAGTTCCATCATCTAATGAATCTTTTTTAGCCTCTTTTAGTTCATTATACTCAGACAACAATTTTGTCTGATGATTAAGATAATATTGGTATCCTTTTTCTCCTAAGATATCTAATAATTCTTTTTTATGAGCTTCAGCTTCAGGAGTATTTTTAATAGACCCATCTTCATTGAATAGAATTCTAACATCAAAGAAAATTGTATTATCCTTTAGCCATTTCTGATAATTATCCCAATCCTTTTTATTCTTGGAATTTCTAGCTTTTTCTCGTAGTATCTTCTCTTCATCAAAGAAATCCTGGGAAAATCTATATACCAAATTACCAGTCTTGGAACCATCTCTTCTAAGTTGTACAAAAATATCTGGATTATTCTTTATAAAAGGGCTAGCAGCCTTCCATAATTTTTCCCATTGCTCAATCTTTTCATCAGCTTCTCGCCTAGCAGCATTGTTAGCTTTAAACATAGCCTTAGAAATAGCTTGAACCATAGCGTCAGGTACTCTAGATAAATCTAAGGTTCTAGATCTTAACCAACTTACATCAGAGATAGCTTTGAAAATATCTTCCTTAGTAAAATAAGGATGATTTAATGTAGATCTAACAAAGTCTAAGACATATTCAGCGGCTCTTTTATTAATTGGCCTAGAAAGAGAATCCATTTGTTCCTTATAATAAGAGAACCCATTATGTTTAGTTCCATCATTATCGGTCCAACCATATTTAAGTCTCTCAGATTTAAGCTCTTGTTCAGTAAAAATTGGATGATTATCATCTCCAATATCATTTGAAAAATCTCCAATAGCTTGCCATAACTCTATTAACCTATTAGCTTCTTCTATTTCACCAATAGATAACTCAGCTTTTTGTGATAATTCCCGAACTCTTTCAATAGCCTTATCTCCAAAATATTTAAGATCCTCTATTCTCTTAATAGCTTTAGCTAATTCCATATCTTCTTCCAGTGATGTAATTCTCTGAGTAAGATCAAGAATCTGCTTATTAATAGATTTTTTCTTATCTTCAGAAGAAGCTACTTTCCTAGCATCTCTAAGTCTACCTAATTGTCTATTATAATCATCTAATTGAAACTTCTGAGCTTTTCTTACTATTAGAAATCTATCATTAGTAAGATCTTCCAAAGCTTCTTCTATAACTTCATTGGTTTCATCAGCATCACTAGCTTGATATAAAGTTATAATACTTTCTGAAATATTCTCAGGCTTAATAGGTTCTTTTTTTAGTAGTTCCTCAGCTTCTTTAAGAGAGGGGATTTTCTCCCCTGCTCTTAAAAAAACTGTGAAAGCTAATGTCTCACCATATTTATCTACTAGATTTTTCCAATCCTGAGAGTTTTTGTTAGGACAATTTGCCATATTAACATTGTTTAGTTCTTTCTGATGCTTGTGCTAATTCTTCCTTAGAGACATTGAAATCTTGAGTTGCACTAAATAATGTAACAGTATTTCCAGCCTCTTTAGCTAGATCTAGATTAGCAATTAGATCCTTATATTCATTACTCATAGCATCTACTTTTCTAGAAGATTTAGTAGTGGTCTTTACTGCAGGTACTTTATTAGGAACCTGAGACTCTATTAAGTTAAGGATAACAGTATCCATTAATGCAGTAATCTCAGTCTGATTAATATTATCAAAAATACCTAATTCAGTACACAACTTAGTAAGTAGTTCTACTATTCTATTCCATATAGATTGACCTCTAGCATTAGTCTGTTCAGATACAAATTCTCTGAAGGCTCTGGAACTTAAGGATGAAGCAACAAATTCCTGTAAATTCTCTACAGCTTTAGTAACTTCATTATTAGAGATATTTTCTTGTTTAACTCTGGCCTTAAGCATAGTTCTAACAGAATCAAGGAGCTCTATAGATCTTTTCTGATTAACAGTTAGTTTATCAAAATTACCCTTACTATAATCAGAAACTACTTGATTCAATAATACATGAGTCATTTCATGAATCATAGTCTCTTGAATATGCCTGTCTAAGCTCCATCCTTCTGGAGGATTAACTCTAAGCAAGATGCTGTTGGTATTTACATTATATCTTCCTGTAGTAGAGATACTCTTCGTAAATTCAAATTTAGGATCCACATTTAACGCAGTAGCAGTTTTACCTAATGACTTAGTGATAGTTTGTATAGTAGGATTCTCAGCATTTCTGTAAATCTCTCTTAACACTTCAACAGAACTACTACTATCTAAATGATACTTAGCTACATAGTTTCTAACTTGTTCATTAGGAATAGCTGGTATCACAGGGATAGTATTAGTATCATTAGCTTCTTTAGTATTAATTGCTAAATTACTTTCAGTATTATTAGATTCAAGAATAGATTCAGCCGTAGCATTTGGGGTAATATCTGATTGATATTCACTCATACCAAACGTACCTAATGTTGGAATTCTATTATAAGTAGAACCAGTATACTTATATAATACAAATCTACCTCCTCCTACATAAGCACTAACATAAGGATGAAATAATATTTCTCCTCCAAAGTCAACCCCTTTAACTAATCTAGAGGGATTAGCTATATCAATGGTCTTAGGCTTAAAGGACTCTATAATAGTTCTAGGACCTTTGTTAGATTCAAGAGTACCAGTTGTTAATACCTCTATATCATTGTCTTTAGCAGTCTCTATACCAGCATCCCCTATTAGTTTAATGGGAGCTCTTCCTGGGTTATGTTGCATCCATTGCTGTATAAATCCTGTTGCATCAGTTTCTAATGTATAAACATCAAGAGTTTCAGTGTTATTAAAATCTAAATCTAACAATTTTTTGCTAAATCCAAGCTTTTCTAACAAATCCACTGGAATATATTTAACAAACTCTATTGCCTGTTGAATACCTCCGGAAAGATATGAATAATAAATTAGATCTATAGCTAATTGTCTAGTATTGATGTTATGAATTTTACCGTTAATCTCCGTCTCAATGTCTCTATTATCTAACAACATTTCAACAAATCCTTGATAAATATCACTTTCATCAAGATTTACCCCAGAGGCAGCATTATACTTAATTAAGGAAGGGGTGCCATTCTTTTGAACATTAGCAGCAAGTCTTCCCAAGAAAGGATTAGTTTTGCCATATGGAGTTTTTTGTAATGCCGATACATAAGAAGCTGTAGATATATTAGTGTTAGAATCTAAGAATAGTTGCTTCCTCATTTCTGAAGAATTCATTATACCAAACAATTCTGGTTTAGTGAAGATATAAGACTTCATTCCATCAAAGAATTGTTGGCCCAACTCTGCTTCTGCTGATGCAGAAAGGTTGTTTCTATTCATAATTTCTAATAATATATCATTAGCATTTCTAAAGCTAAGAGAATTATAAGGAAATAAGGGCTTCCCTTTTATTCCACTAAATAACTTATTAGCTGTAAAAAGGGCATTTACAATAGCTATTCCCTGTATAGTTTCAGGAATAATAGGATTATTAGAACCATCTTTATAATCAGGATTAAACTCTCCTATTAATCTATAGCCATTCTCAATACCTACTCCTGTATCTGCATAAGCTATATCATTAATTTCCATAATCTTCCTCTCCTTACTCATAGTACCTATAATAGAGGTACCTAAGCCAGCAGATTCTACATTCACAAGGTTAGAAAGATTGTTAATAGTTCTACCTACACTAGATAGTTTGAGAAAATTATCCAGAACAGCCACTTGTACTAAACCATAGTCAGGAAGTTTTGCTCCATCTTTAATATAATTTATTAACTTATCAGTAGATAAATCATATAACCTTGCAATTGATTTAGATAGTTCCTCAGGACTTAGACCTAAATCTTGAGTATATTTATCAACTAGCTTGTTATATACCTCAATTTCAAGATTAGGATTATAATCTGACAATGATGATTGCGCAGCTACTAAAGCATCAACATAATCAAAAACGATATCTTGGGCTATAATAGCAGCTACTGAATCTTCTTCAAATCCTAGAGTGACCATTGCTTTGATACAAGGGAATGTTTGTGCATTAATATTTAATTTTGAAAGAATCTGTTCTTTCTCATTATCTACAGCAGCACTTTGAAAAGCCTCCATTACTTTTGAGACTAATCTCTTCCCTGATAGTGTAGCTGATCTTGATAAATCTCCAGTAGTTATTAGATTACCCATTGCAAACTTAAAGATATTATCACCATTAACTTTTTCTACATAGTTTAGCCCTTTCCCTTGAGCATTAGCAATAAACATTGCCGCTGATGAGAAAGTAGCTACACCAGCTTTACCAGCTATAGCATTAATATATTTAGTTCTTTGGTAATCGGCAGTTAACCCATTGAATTCCTCTTCAGATAGTAATCTATTATTTCTATAAGTATCAATTTCTTTTGCTAAATTGCCTTCCTCTCCCTTAAGCTTTCCAAAAGATACAGGTGAAGCAATTTTACTTTGCACCTCAGAACTAGGATTACTCATAACTGAGAGATGTATATCTAACAAATTATTAAAATCTTTAGCTTTATCTCTGCTGTTTAGTAATCTGTTTCTAAATTCCTCTTTGTCTAGAGCCTCTAACTCAGAGATGTCTTCACCAAAGATGGCACTTAGTAATTCATCTACAGCTTCATCTTTAGTACCAGAAGATCTTTTTGCAACAATATTCTCTACCTCTTGCTCAGAGAGAGTATCTAGTCTCTTAAATTTGCCATCTATTAGTGCTAATTGATATTGATAAGTATATAATTTATCTACATCGAAATCACTACCCATCTGAATTGTAAAGTCTCTAGAAGCTATAATAAGATCTCCTACATTTTCAGGTAGGAATCCTACTATTTCTATACCTGCCATAGAGCCATGTCCCTGAGTTGGGATTCTAAATCCAAATAGCTTTAGATATTCTTTTGGAAGTTTATTCTCATCAAGTCTTAGGAATCCATCATCACCTCTCTTAGCATATTTTCTAATATCAATAAGGTTTCCCCTATTATCCCTAAATTTACATGGAGCTAGTACCTGAGTATTCCTTATAGTACCATCAGAATTTAGTCCTTGAGGTAATAACTTTCCAGTCCAGCTTGAAGTGAAAACTATATCATTCTTAACTCTATCAGAAATATTAACTTCCTCTTCTGATTTAATCTTAAATCCTTCCTCACTTCCAAGGACATAAGACATTCCAGGAATTTTAATCTTACGAACTCTATTATCTACTATAGAGAGTAGTAATGCTTCATATTTATTAGCTGAAGGTAATGCCCATAGAGGGAATTTAAAGTTTCCATTATCATCTATAGTAAGTCCTATCTTATCATTAATTGGATAATTACGTTGGATAGCCTCTTCTTGTAGAATCTTAGCTAATCTATAAGGATTTATTGTATTAGTCTCTTTATTATATTCTAAACTATTTAATAAATCATCCAGTTGTCTATCCCATATAGATTTATAAAGATTAATATACTCTTTCTCTAACTCCTCTCCTGACATTTCCTTGCCATGATATTTAAAGCCTTTAACATTTCTTAGGTTAGAGAATAGTAATTTTCTTTCTTGAGTACCACCATTAATTCTATCCTTATCCTCATGATAAGGCACTTCCTGCTGGATTTTAAAGCCTTCTCTGTTTAGAAGTATTGGTTGTAAATTCTCCAAAGACTTAGGAATGATATCTCCTTTATCATCCCAAATAGTAGGTCTATTAAGAGGGGCACCTACCTTAACAGCAGATATATAGGCAGCCCTATCTACTCCCTGAGACTCCATAGCTTCTCTAAGAGCATCTATTTGTAATCCTTTAGTTAATTGAGGAATCAAAGGAAATGATGAACTTTTTACATAGGTTCTTACATCTACATCATTTTCAGCTAAGGTTCTATTATGTACATAAACAGGTTTTATAGGCTGTAATATTACATCAAGTTCATCAGTAGTGAACTCTTCCTTTTTACTATATTTATCTAACAAATTTTTATACTGGCTCTCTGGAAGTTTACCAAAAGCATACATAACATCTAGATGCTCTTTTAGAGTAGTTAGCTCTTGAGCATCTGTACCAGTTATACTACCATAGGTCTTAGAGTTAAAACCTATAGACTTATAATATTCATTAGACAATGAAGCTAATTCTGCATCATTAATCACTGCTAATTTATATGTCTCTGAAATACCAGACCAATCCGCCTCTTGACCAGGAGCAATATCTCCAGCAAGCCTCTTACCTATATTAATATAAGTATCTCTAACTATACCTACATAATCAGTAGGTTTAGTAGATTTTTCTTTTTTATAATATAAAGCAGGGTCTCCAGTGAATAGCTGACTTACATTAGCATTACTAATAATATAATTAATAGCAAAATCAGCGGCAGCAAATCTTTGTATATAAGATTTATCTTTAGAAGCTATTTGCTTCCTAATATATCCTAAATATTTATTATCAATGAAATTAAAGCTATCATCACTTAATCCTACACCTAGTTTATTCCAAACAGCAACTTGCTGGTCAACCTTATTATCAAGTAGAGATTGTAAGGTATCTTTAATAATATTAATTAACTCTGGACTGCTATTGATATCTTTAAGTACTCTTTTATCTCCTATATACATATATAACTCCTCTATTTCATTTAATTGGGGAAATAACATAAAGAGCTTAGCCCCATCATTATAAGAAGCTACATTAATAGGAGATTCTCCATTGTTGGTAATAGTTTGCCATTTTAGGATCCTGTCAATCTCTGCTTGAACTAAATTATCATATATAAAATCTACTGTATTACTAGAAACTTCTCCCTCTTCATTCAGAGAAATATTTACTAAAGGAACAGTTAGCAATATCATAGTAGTTTTATCAGACATTGTAGGATAAAACATCTTACCAATCCTAGTCCCATCTTTAGTAACAGAACCATTATTGGTAAACATAGTCATTTTAACAATCTCATGTTCAGCAGGAGAAAGAGTATTTAAATTCCTAGTCTCTCTATAGGTTTTAGTTCCAAGTTCTTTAATAGAATCTAGAGCTAAATAATCATAGGCAAAATTCTTAAAGAATAAAGATTCTGTATTAATCTCTGCTAATCCATCCTCATTATATACATACTCTCCTAAATCGTTAGTTTTAAGTAGTTGCTGTAACCAAGATGCTTTACTATTAAAGGAAAGCTTACTTAGTCTAGTCAACAGTATAGGATCAGACATTAAATTAGTATATCTGTCTATTATGTACTTATCATTAGTATAAGAATAAACAGTCTTACTTCCAGATCTATGAGAGTTAGAGAAAATATGAGCAGTATTTCTAGCCTCTAAATTAATTAAAGCCTTAGCTATACTATCACTGAATAATACATTTCCTAACTCACCTATTCCCCCATCTGGTTGAAGTTTACTTACTAAAGTTCCAAATAGACTATTGTTTCCTTGAAACAGTTGAGGATAAGTATATTTTCTACCACCATAAGTAAATTCTCCATCTGTTAAAGTTTCCAGACTCTTAGGAGACAAGACTATTCCTAATCTCTTAAGCCAAGTATCTAATTCACTTTGAGTAGGATAATGTTTCTTCTTAACCCATTCATCATATTGTAGAGTAATCTGTCTAGTTACTTCTGGATCATATACATATTCACCTTCTCTAGTAGTTGTTAAGTCACTATTAATAAGGTTATTATACCATGCATTAGTAATAGTTTGTTGTATTGAATTAGCATTAGCATCCCACACTTCCATAGCGTAATTATCTTTATTAACTTTACGCCACATGGCAAACTTCATACTAACATAGTGCTTATTCATTGCTGTTACAAACTCCCTCTTAATCTGATCTGGAGCATTCTCAAGCTTAGCTAATAAATTAGTTAACCAAGGAAATACTTTACCATCCTGATTAATTTCAGTAAGTTTATTAATCATTGCTGCATAAGAAGGCTTAGTTCCTGCAAGCATGGCAGACAAACTATTATATACTATATCAAAAGGCTCAAACTGTGACTCCTGAGTTAAATAATTAGTCTTACCATTAGGAATAAATGAGAGGAACAACTTCATTTTAGCTGAAACAGTGTCCTTGCTATCTAACTCTAAAGAGTAGGTATCACTGAAATAGTTTCTTTCATGTTCAGAATTATCTTCTCCAAATTCAGCCAAAGAATCTATTTCAGAATTTTGTACCTCAGATACCTTGAATCCACTTCTTTTAGCTAAAGTATTCTTTACTAATCTCTCAAGATTAGACCAATGATCTAGATATTCTTGTAAATGTTCAACAACTTTAGTCTTATTAGCTTGTTTGGCTAATTGTAGTTGTCTCTCAAACCAATTTTTATTCGCAGATAAAATAGATTTAATTTTTTCAGGAGATAATGTTGCCTCATCAGATCCTATAAGAGCTCTAGCTATCTTTTCAGAGATCATATTAATAACCTGTCTCTGCATAGGAACCTTAATTATCTTAACATTAGATGTGATTAAAGTTATACCTTCTTGAGTGGTACCAAAATCTTTATAGGCTTCCTCATCCAAGAAAGCTTCTGCATTATAAACTAAATCATCATCATTTAAATTAGTTTCTAAAGCATCAAGATCTATATCTCCTTCTTGTTTAGATACTGGTGTATTCTCAATAATTTCTTTCTTAACAGGAACATTACTTCTTGCTGCTTGAGCCTTTGCTTTAGCTGTTTGGGTATCAAAGCTAACTGAAGGTTGATTAAAATATACATAATTAGGATTCTCCTCAGTTCCCAAATTCCAACTAAGTACATTTGAAGAAGTATGTCTTTTTACATAGGTAGTATAAGAAGAGGATTCAATAGCAACTAGATTATTATCTCCTATAATAGGAATATCTACTTTATCTTTATTAATTAATGTAGAATTACCATAGAAATAACAACCTTGCAAATGATCCTCTAAATTATCAAGAAACTCTTGTTCTTTTAAGAAATTTCCTGTCTGATGATCTAACTTAGCAGTAGCTATATTTATTCCTGCACCTCTAGCTAAAGATAATACTAGAGAATTAGCATTTTCTTCAATAGAAATAGCTCTGTAGTCACTAGGATTAGAAACTATAGTATTGACAAGATTCATCTTATCAGCCTTATGGACATAAGTAAATATGGAAACATAATTCTTAATACCATCAGTGGTTCTAATATCAAAATTAACATTATTTCCAGCACTGTTCTTTAGCTTAATAATCTCTTTAATTTTGTCAACAACTTGCTGCTCACCAGTATTTAGTTTCTCGCCCTTTTTAGCTTTTATAAATATTCTAATAGCCTGTGAAATACTTGATACTTGTTTAGAAGTTAATAGATTTCTCTTTAATGGAACAGCCATTGTAGAGCCATCTCTAGCTGGTAACAAAGCATAAGTATATCCCTCCTTTAAATTTTCAGGTTTATTTAGTAACTTGTCAACTTTAGTAGTAAAATCACCATTTTTATAGATTGCAAATTTAAGTTTATCATCTGGGAACGCTTCTAAAGTTGAAATATATTGATTATTAACAGTTCTTATTAAATGCCCATTACTAATATTAGTAATTCTAGAAGTTGTAATAGTACCATTATATATAGCTTCTCTGAGGCTCATTAAATTATCTCTATCAGCAGCTAGATTCTCCTCTACAACATTTTTAGAGTTAATCCAATTAATATCATGCACAAATCCTAGTGGACCCTGTACAGTCTCAATGGCTATAGGTACTAATGAAGCAATTCTTTTAGTTTTATCCTCAGGTGAAAGATTACTATTCTCAATTTCATCTTTAACAGCTCCCCAGGTACTTTTAGTTCCATTATAATATACTGGAATATTAGGGGAATCATTAATAACAAAATGAATCAATTCATATCCTCTTAATCTGTTAGGATCAAGAATTAACTTAGTTGCATCATTAAGAATAGCACTATTGCTAGCACTTACTTTAGAACCATTTTTAACTAACCATTCTCTACTTAAATAAGCCACTAATCCAGCTCCATTGGGAGATTTAAATTCCTTAGGATCAGATATATTTATGATATCATTAACTTCTTTTTCAGTATCGGCTGTTTCTATAGTAATACCCTCTTCACTAAATATATTAGAATCAGAACTAGATGCAGTTACTACCTTATCAGTTTCTAGTGGTTTATTCTGCTGTTTGAAAATATCATTAAGTCTATTTATTAATTTATTTAGCGCATCAATTCTAATTGTATTAGATTTGTTAGAAGGTCTTTTTTGAATATCTTGAATAGCTCTTTTAATTGCTCCAATACTAAAGTATCCACTGTCTTCAAACTCAGGATGTAGATTAATATCACCTTGTTGTCTAACATCCGCTTTAGTCATTTTGAAGAATCTTCTATTCTCAACATTTTTAGGAGATCTATCAAAATAATCAATTCCAGTTATTTCCTGTAATAGTTTATCTACCAAGTCATTATCAATAGGAGCTTCTTCATCTAAGGTTTTAGAAGTAGCTATAGCTTCTTTATTAGCAGTCTCTTGCTCAACTTCTTCAATAGCTTGTTGAGCTATCTCATCATTACCTGCATCTTCTTTAGCCTGATTAACTATAGTTTGCTTCTCTTCTGGAGATGAGGCAGTAGCGACAGTTGAAGATATTTCCTCTTTTACAGCATCTTTAGTTTGTTTAACTTCTTTGGAAGCTTCTTTTTGTATGGACTCTATCAAAGACTTCTGCGCTTGGAGATAATCCTTTTGATATTCTGGAGATAGATACTCCTTAAACTTCTTATCAGAATCTTTAATATAATTAGCAGCTAATTCCAATTGAGACTTAGTATGCTGAACAGCTTTATATTCATCTAAAGACTCAAGAGTCTCTCTAGCTTTATCAATATATTCCTCTGATACATTAGTCAAAAGATTAGATTTGCCAGACTCCTCATCCATAAGTTGCATCATTTCTGCAATCTGAGGATAAGCAGCATTTACTTTATCATTAAGAGCCTTTTGATGTCTAGATAAATCTTCTTTAATATTTTCCACAAACTTCATAGCAGATCTATTCATTAGTCTATTATGAAGTAATTGAGAAGCATTTGGATATGCTGAATAACTCAGATACATTTTCTCAGCTTCTTGAAGATCCTTGATTCTTTGCTCAGCCTGTTGTTTATAATCTGGATCATACCCTCTCTCAGCTGCTTGTTCAGGGGAAAGACTAGCTGTGTCTTGTATTAATCTCTCTAGTTGCTCAGTAGTCCCATTTTGAAAGGCTTCTGTAGCTAAAGAATTAAACACTCTTTCCTTAATATCTGCTGTTAGAGCCTCTGCATTAATATCAGCTGCAGCTTCAGTTCTATTGATTTCAGCAGTTACTAAATCACTTAGATGAGCCTCAGTATAGGAATCTAGAATCTTTTTCTGCTCAGCTTGAGCTTTAGCATACTCTTCCTTTCTTTTCTTACCTAAAGGATCTCCTGAGATAAGATCACCAGCAGCTCTCATTACATTTCTTTGTATACCACCAGTGATAAATCCCATAGCACCTTCAACTAAGGCTTGTGTAGAAGTACCAAAGTTTAAAATTCTCTCAGTAAGAGAGAGCTCTGCATCTTTGGGAGATAAAGCTCCTCTACTCTTATTAACTTGGTACTCTGCCTCAGATTGAAGAATATTTTGACCTATTTCTTCAGCTCCCTCTTTAGTCATTTGTAGAAGGAAATTATCTGAAGAAAGAGTTTTTAGATCTTTAATTGCTTGAGCAACTCCTTTATCCTTCAGTAAATTTCTAGTTTTACCTATACCTTTAAATACTCCATGTATACCAAAGGCATCAGAAAGCATAAAGATTCTATTCCTATTAACAAACTCAGTCTGTTCCTCAGCTAATTTGTTATTAAAATCTACATCATTATCCATTAATTCTTTAGCTTCTGCTAAAGCTTGCTCTACTGTATAATTAGGAGTATCTTTATTAGCTTCCAATAGCTTAGCTGCATTATCACTAACATACTGCATTCTGGCATTATCTGCTACTTCAAATGCCATCATTTTGCCTTCAGCATCGTTAGTTAACATACCACTAACTAATGAATTAACTACTTCTCCAGAAGGCCCAGTTGTCAGGAAATTAAGGCCTTTATCTAGACCTTTAGCAACCTTATTAGTTTCTGCTAGTTTACTCAGATAAGCTGCTGCTCTAGAAGCTCTTAGAGCTTTGGTTCCTAGACTTAATCCTTTACTAATAGCCCCTCCCGGCACAGCAAATCCAACCATGCTATCTAGGCCACTTCTTAGAGTAGACCATCTAAAAAAGTTATCTGAAAAAGTATCTTTTCTTTCTCTTTCATATATAGGCATGGCTCCATATAGAGCCTCCTTAGCATCAACCATAGCTTGGCCAAGCCAATTTCTTTCTAGTGTATCTTGTCCAGAAAAAACTTTACCCCATTCTTCAAAGTCAAGTATATAACTAAAATCTTCTACTGCGGTAGCAAGTCCACTTAAAACACCACTAATAACAGCATTAGTAGCTTTTAATAAATTAGACTGCTGGTCTGCTCTAAAATCATTAATATTTTGTAACTGATCTATTCTAGATAAATCAGCATCATATCTGCTAAAATTTGGAAGTTGGTTACCAACAGGTGTGTAATCAGACATTTCATCCTGACTCTTCTTAGCTAATTGACTATAAGTATCTACGTCAGTCTTACCAAGAAAATCTAATAATCCCTTGTCAATATTTACTTCATACCCATCAGTAGCCTGTTTATCTACACTTTTAAGTCCTTTTAATCCTTGGGTCCCTACTTCTCTGGGATCATCTATTTCATATGCCATACTAATATGTTTTTGAAGAACTTGTTGACCTTACTGGAACAAAATCAGCCTGTTCTTTTGAAAGAATGTTAACTATAGCTTCTGATAAATCAGCTACAGCTTCTCTCCAATCATTATATATTACCTTCCCATTACTGGTGATAGGTCCTTCTGGTTTATTAGAAATAAGGTCTTTTATAATGCCATCATATTTCCTATATGTACCACCATACAACGGTTCTAAAGCCTCCGCTGGCACTTGATAAGCTTTTTCTCCATCACTTGCTACCATACCACTTTGAGGACTATATACATAAACTATATCATCGTTCTTTAGAAAATCTGCAGCATCTTTACCATGAAGTCTATTACCTTTTTTATCTTTTTTAGGAGCCCCCTCATTAAAATCATATTCAAGGAATCCTCCTTCATCAGAACTAGTAAGTAAATAGTTCCTTATCTTACTATTTATATTGGAAGAATTTGGAATGTTTGGATAGTAACCATTTTGAATGGTAACTAAATCATCTCTCTCTTTTAATAGTTTATCTTTAGCCTCTTGAACAGTTAGCTGATTAATTTCTTTATCATTAACTCCTAAAGCTTTTAATGCTTTAGCAACTGAACTTTGAGAAGTATATCCCTCCATTCCATATCCAGTTATTGATGATTGTATAGTAGGAGTATATCTCTCAGTCACACTATTATCTATTTTACTACCTGGGTCTAATTTATTCAATTCTTCTAGTGCAGAATCTATTTCTTTACCCCTTTGGATATTCTTAGAGCTTGCTACAGGTCTAGAAAATACTCCAACTCTTCTTCCAGGTAATTCAGAGGCCTGATTTTTAAGAGCTTGAGTATATGCAATTTTATTTATATCAGCCGTATAATCATCACTAATATTTCCAAACTGCTTAGTACCAATAGCTTGACTTAATCCAGTGTTAGCATATTGAATTAATCTATTTATAGCTTCAGGATTATTATTAAATAAATCATAAGCTCCAGAGGAAGCAATCACATTATCTCTAAGATCTTTAAGCATTAGAGCTCCTTCACTAGCAGTTTGGGAATCAATACCATCATCTCTCATAGCTGCTGCTACGTCGTCTGGACTAAACCCTTTTTGTACCATAGTGAAGTACTTATAGGGGAGCCCTGTCTTAGATATTTCCGGTAATTTTTGACTAATCCAATCACTGTAAGGCTTAGCTGCCATAGCTACTCTTTGAGCTATTTCATTACCACTGATTCCTTGAGGTATATATGAAGCATTATTTCTTCCTAAGTAAGCATCTATACTAGTTTGAGAAGGATCATAAGCAGTAATTAAGGATCTATCCTTGGCTGTCATTGCATTGTAAGCCTCCTTATCTTTCCTTTGTTGCTCCCATGCTTGAGCAATAGGAGCAATTTGTGCATTATAATCAGCTTTAAGTTTGCCCAAATTAGCTTTAATATTCGATGCATTAATGCCTCGTTCATTTAAGGAATTTACCGCTTCATTAAGCCTTTGTGTATATCCCTGATATAATTGAGCAGCTTTACCATTTGGATTCTCCATAGCTGCTAATTCAACTTTTTGTGCCTCACTTAATAGTTCATCTGCTCTTGCTTGGGCCATCTCATGTTGCTCTGTTAAGTATTGTGGAGCAATCATCATCTCTTGAAAAGTAGGCAATTTCAACTGAGAATAACTAGCCCTATCATACGCGTTCACAGCCATTATTTCTTAGTTTTAAGTTTACCACCTTTACTTCTACGATACTCACCCATTGTAGTATAAGGGAACATTGATTTTAAAACATTCTTATCATACATATACCTTGAAACATCTCCAAAGGTATCTCCTATCTTAGATACGGCCTCTCTCTGAAGATTTCTAGCAGCAGCTCTATTCATAGCATTAGCCTGAGTCTCTTGTTGACCAACCTGAGCATTAAACATTTGTGCCCTAAGATCATTTTGGGCATTCATTAACTTAGCCTGATTACTTCTAGTTTTACTATCAATAAATCTTCCATAGTTAACATCATCAGCTTTAAAATAAGCATCTCCAATAGCATTAAGGAAGTTTCTATCAGCTGATAGTAACCCAGCTTGTGCAGTAGCCCTATTACCTCCAGAAGTATTTATTATACCCCTTCTAGTCCCTCCAGCTTGTGATCTAATCTTATTAGCTATGTATTCCCTGTCTATAGATTTGTAAGGAAAGTTAACATCGGCTTTATCAGAAGGATCAATAGCTACTCTATCAAACCTATATTGTTCAGGAGATTCATTCATAGCAGAAGATGCTAGTCCAATATTTGTAATAGCGGGAGTAAATAATCCTAGTTGAGAAGCAAAATCACCCCAATTAAAATTAGACCTATTAGGACTGGTAACACCAGATTGATAGTGTTTAGCCAGACCGGTATCTTTCACTATAGGAGTAGTAACTAATTTTTTATCTCCAGCTAAGTTACCCATAGGTACTTTAGGAATCTTTAATTCATCTCCATTAGCAAAAACATTTGTACCCTGGCCCCCTCTGGTACCTGGAATATAATTATTAAAATGAGTATTTGGCAAGTCTCCTCCAAAAGCAAATGGAGTTATTTGATTACCCATTACATTAAATCTGTTCTGTACATTTCTAATAGGTCCTCCTAATGCATGCCACTTAGCAGCATTTTTAGCAAAATTAGCTTTCTTGACCATTGCAGGTGAGTAATTTTCTTTATTAGCTAATACTTGATTAGCAAAGGCTTGTACACTCTTACCATGCTTAGTAGCTGCTGCTGTAAAGGTTCCTTTTTTAGAAGGTTTGATATGAATTCCTCCTCCTTTAGCTAATACTTCTCCTAATTCTAACATATTAATATCATTAGCCGTGTTGTTAGTTAAATCTTCGTAGGCTTTTAAAGATTCTTGAGAGTCTCTAAGCCTTCCTAAAGAAGCATTAATCCCTCTCCTACTAATAGGATCATAAGGTCTTTCCTTTGCATCTTTAGTTAAATATTCTGAAGCCTTTGCATAACTCTTATTAGTTATTGCTTTAGGCAAATTAAATTGCGATGTAAAATCTTTTCCAGGTTTAAGTCGGTTTGAAAATATATAATTATTCCACTTAGTTTCACCTTCCTCTACTAAATTAGGATTATTCTGGTCGTCAGTACCTTGCAGAATTCCACCATTAGGATTTTCCTCATGAGAGCCTCCATTTCCAAATGTAGTTAAACCATCATTAAAGTTGCCACCATAAGCATATAAACTACCTCCATATGCTGAATAGTTTGATAAAACATTACTAGTAGCTGCAATATTTAATTCCTCATTAGCGGCATCAAATTGATCTGCCATTTGAGCATTATAACCCTCTTCTTGTCGTCTCCTCTTAGCATTACGTCTGCGGCGACCCCATCCACCAAATATGCCAGATAAAACTCCTCCAGCAGCTCCACCAATTACTGCTCCCATAGGACCAGCAGCAGATCCAGCTTGTAGTCCACTACTAAGTCCAGATAAAACATCACCAAAGCCATTACCCTTTTCTCGGCCCAGGTTTAATCCATTAAAAGAATTAATCTGATTTAAAAGATCTGCTTTAGAGGTTACAGAAACTTGTGCTTCAGGAGTTTCCTCTGTTGTATTAGACATGCTTGAAACAAGTCCTCCAGCTAAATTAGCTGCTCCCCCTATTGCTCCAGCTATTTGAGAGCCACTAGCATTTTTAAGAGAGTCTATCATTCCCTTTCCTGACCACCCTCCTAGAGCATAAATATTGTGTCTTAGTTTTTTTGCCATAGTTAATATATATTTATATTGACAAATATATATAAAATATTTAATATATCCAAATACATAAATAAAAAACTTATAGGGTATACATTCAATGATATATACCCTACAAGTTTAGATTACAGTATAGTTGACTATTATATCATGAAGAATTAATCTATTATCTTCAGATTGGTCTGGTCTATAATGTAATTTTATATGAGTCCAAGGGTTCCTAATTCTATCTAGAGTTCCCTGGCTTCTAGGTAAGGCAGATCTCCATACTCTAAATTTCTTTCTTAATTGAAACTTATCCTGATTAGCCCAATCAAATACTCCATATTGAAACTCATTTTCACATTCAACTTTATCTAATGTTCTAAATGGGATATAAGAATAACCATTAGGCTTACCTCCCTGAAGAGATCTATAAAATCCTTCCTCAGTTATTCTATATTTAGAATCCTCAGTAATTCTAAGGGTTGGATCATATCCTCTCGCAAAACAATCAGCTCTAAATTCAATATTATTAAATACCTTATCTAGAGGTTCATCTGGACAAACTATATAGTCAATTTCAGATGGATACATATTCCCAAAGAATTCATTAAATTTTCCTACGTTTTGTAAATACAGTTGGGTCTTAATACCAGTATTTCTAACTGATATAAAATCGTCTTGATAGTTAAACATAAATGGTATATTACCATAATCATAAAAACTTGTGAAGTTACCCATTATTTCAGAGTAACATAGACAAGTACTACTATTAGTAAAGTATATATCATTATGCAACTTATCTACTGAGGTAGAGAAAGTATTCATCTGATTAGTGTCAGAACCTCCATCAGAAGTTCCTATAACTAAGGAACCATAATCAGCTATATTATTATTACTCCAAGTTTTAAATCCTTTTTCCACAGATAGGTCCATTATTCCAGATCCAGTAATTACATTCATGGTTTTATTTAAATCATCCATAAAATATAATCCATTCTTGGTCTGGTTAATAGACCATTTATTTTTGGCTCCTATCTGATTAGTAATATATCTATATCCTGAGACTTTATAATTATTACCAATTTCTATAGGTATCTCATCCGAAGTAGGTATTTGTACTCTACTATTAAATAATATATTTGAAATACCTTTATCTTGGAAAGCTATAATCTCACTATTTAGAGTTTTAAGACTATTTAAAGGACCTAAAGATCCCTCTAGATCTAGAGTTGAAGTTAAATTAAGATTTGTCCAAGAATCTACTAGTTCTCCATTACTTTTAGTTAATGACCATAGAACTTGTGTAGGAAATTTTGTAGATTTAAATTGCTCTAAATTAAGAGTTCTATAGGTAAAATAATTATCTCTTTGAGAATATACTTCATTAACTAATCCATAATTAGTATCATTCTTATCTCTGACATCTATATTATATCTATTTCTGTCATATCTTCCATCTAGGTTTATATAAGATTCACATAAGAAAGATACCACATTAAATACTTCTTGTACATAAGAGGTATCGCTAAAGGTTCTTAGACAGTCATATCTACCCACAAATGTATCTCCACTTAGATACTCTACTTTTACCTCTTGTCCATCTAGAATTTTAACTGAAGGTCCAGCAGGTAACCATAGATTATTATCTATAGCCTCTTTTGTATACCCACCATATGGATTCTTCACATTTCTCCTTAATTCAGCTAATATTAAAAATCTAGCATCACTACTTAATTCTGCAGTAGAGAATAAAGTATTAGCTGGATTGTTAATTTTAATATCATCTATATTAAGAGAATGTTTCAGATAACCCATACTATCTCTCCAAAAAGGAGTTATATATGTTAAACTATCAGTATCTCCACCGCCTCCTGGATTATAAGATGAATAAGCTAATTCAAAACTTTGAGTAGCTGAATCACCATTTAAAATACTTATAGGAAATTGAGGAGGATTAGTTGTATACTTCCAACCATTACCTCCAGTAATAGTTGTACTTGTACTTTGAAATCCTGGATTAGATTCAACATCTAACACTATCTCTCTGTCTAATGGAACACCTTCTGGAATCTTACCTACAGATGTACCTGATCCTTCCATTCCAGTTATGAAAATGTTGAAATCTACTGTGCCTTCTGCTGTAAACCCAGTACCAGAATTTAATCCATATGTAGTAGAAAAAGTAATCTTAAAAGAATTAACATATGTGCTAGGCCATCCAGCATCATTACTAGCGTTTACAACACTATATTCATAATCAAATGCAGCTTCAGTTTTATCATTACCAGAAATATCAGTATAATACGGAGATTTAGTAATAGTTAAGGTAATCCTGTAGTTAGCTAAGTTATATATTGTAGAATCTTCTTTGGCTAGTGTTCTAGTAGTCTTCTTATAAAATTCAGGAATAACTAAAGAGTAATTAACTCCTTCCTCCTTGGCTTCTTTAAAGGAAAATACTGCATGACTATTAGATTTAAACTTATAAACAGCAGGTTTAGGAGCAGCATTAATAGAGTTTTTTCCTGGGAGATATTCTCCAACTACATCAGCTAAAAAGATCTCATCAGGAGCTGTGTTGTATGTTATGGTTCCACCATTATCTACTGAAGCTGTGCTGTAAGGAATTAGGGATTCTGTTCTAAGTACTTGTTGAGGTTTATATATTGGAAGAGCTAAAGATTCTTTAGTAGTATCAAACATTAGATTAGCTAAAGAATATTGTAACCATCCAGTATTTTTACTCTTTACATCGTAATCTTTAGCAGCAGCTCTTGAATCAAAGGAGAAACTTTCAGGACTAAATATAGGTAATTGAGCATAAGCTTGATTTCCTTCATCATTATATTTTAATCCAGTAGCAGTCACTCCTACTTTTAACTTAGATCCAACTTCCCAATTAGTAGCTGTATCATAAGTGCCCCTACTAATATATCCAGAGGAAGCTCCTTCAGTATCACCTGAAACTACAGTAGCACCAATGCTAGAGGATGAGGAGGATAGTCCAGCAAGACCTGCAATAACACAACTAGTATCATCTAAATATGAATCTATAGTCTCATTATATTGTAGCTCAGGGCTCCAAAAAGAGACTATATTTTCATCTATAAAAGGTAAGCAAGCATTATCTAAAGTCCTGGGATTATCACCTCCTATTTCTATATCTCTAGGCCTATTTATAGATGGAGCAGAATTTCCAGTATGATATCTAAATATAAATGGATATTTATATTCATTATTATTATCTGAACTTATCCCAAAAGCATGATAGTCATCAGCAAATTCATATCCACCAGCTGGGGTAAGGAAATGTCCGGAATTTAAATAAGTAGGATACCAATTCTCTGGAATAAATGCACTAGGATTACTTACCTGAGTGACCTCTTCATTGATAAAATTTTGCCCTAATTTATAAGGTCTTGCTACATGATCTACATAGGCAAAAGAGTTATTACTCTCCCTCTTTCTATCAAATCCTATAGTACTTGTTAATAACCCCTGAGCAATTACAGTCCTATCTGATAGCTCAGGCATTACTACTATAGGTCTAACTCTTTTATATCCTTCATTAGCAAGAACCTTAGTCATTAAGGGGTCTAAAGTAAGAACTCCTTTATTTAAATAAAGAAGGGTCTCATCTCCTTTAACTTCAGTTAAAAAAGGTTTATCACAGAGCCTATCCCAAGATTTTTCAAAATTGTTTCCTCCTAGATATACAGGATCAGACCATTTACCATTGGCCCTTTGAAATTGAACTCCTAGTCTATAAGTCTGTCCACTTTTAAAGTGTCTAAAATCTGATGCTTTAGTAAATAAGGATTCTGGTAGATAAGTATATAAGCCATTTTTAGCAAAGTCTTTTTGCTCTATAGCTATAGGGTCTCTGTATTCCCAATTAAATACCTGATCTGATATATTATCTAAGATTATTTCTTCTTGAGAAGCATCCTCTTGGATCTGTATATTACCTGCAAATAGAGTATTATCCTTGGAAGTAATAGTACCAGCAATTATCTCTTCTCCACCAACATATAATAATTTGGTAGAATCTATATCATCACCATAATAACCAGTATCTTGAATAACAGCAGTATCTCCCACTATCTTATAGTCAATTACTATTTTAACAGTGGGAGTAGCATTCAATGAACTTCTATGAATAGAGTATACTCTAAGATATTCAAAATTAGTATCTATATTATTTATATTAATAGTAAAACTATTATTAGATACAGATTCTCCATCTAGAGCTCTATCTGAAGCAGACAAATAATATAAATCTGATGTTTGAAATATATTTGACTCTGGTCCACTTATATTGTAATAAGTAAAGGCATACTGGATTACTCCAGCAGCGCATTGACCACCAGTATTATTTTTAGTAATAGTAACAACCTCATCTAATGATAGATCCTGAGAGAAATTAAATGAAGTATTGGTCCATTTATTTATCTCTTCTTCATCAGCTGCTATATTAATAACTCTTAGTTGATTTTTACTATCAGTCCAGTAAACCTTTTGAACATATTCAGTCTCATAAAAAGGAATACATTCTATAGGATGTTTAGTATCAAATCCTAGATCTCCTTCAAATAATTTAACTACATTATAATCTTGATCTATTCTGTAGATCCGATCAACAGAATTATTATTATCTATAGATAATGTAGTAAATATAACTATATAATTATTCAGTACCGTGTAGCCTATACAAGTACCATTTAGTTCAGCTCCTCCCTCAGGATTTTTTAAAGGAATCTGAAGATTCCCCATCTCATTTTCTATACTCATGAGAGTATTAGTCTCTCTAGCAGTAATCCTAATATTTCTGTTATAAAAACTTAAATTAGGAGTAAACTTACTAACACTAATATCCTGATTCATGCCAGTTGGCACCAGTTGAACTCTCTTAATTTCCATATTAATGTCTCTTTAAAATCTCCTTAGCACCAAGATTTCTGAATCTATTAAAGTATTCATTGTCTCTTACTAAGAGGGTCTTATACATATTACAGAAGGCTTCCATATCTGGTAACTCTAGTCTTCTAGCATTAGTTTCACATGCCCCAACTGCAAATGCATATTCTTGTTGAGCATCTTCATAAACTTTATCTGATACCTTCTGATGCCTCCATAGTATTCTAATATGTTCTTTTTCAATATAAGCTCTAAGAGCTCTAATAAAAGTAGGATCATCTGGAATAGCTACTTCATTATCTTCAGTCAATGGGATAGCCTCATATACCATTAATAGTTTTCCTTTCTTGACTGAAGTATAGACTACATCCCCTTCTATTTTAAATGTATAATCAGCTGATCTACTATATCTATCATTATCATAATCATAGGTATAGTTATCTCTAGTTTTTAAATCTGGATAAAATTTCGCTATAGTATCAGTTGCAGTTCTAGCTGGAACTTGATTTATCATTACTTGAAGAACTCCTACATAATCTGGAGGTAATTGGCATCTATAATCTACTATTTCAGTTTCTAAATGCTTCTCTTCAAATGTGTAAGGTAATCCAACTATATTAATAAAATCAATACAGTAATCAACTGCAGCTTCATAATTAAGACCATTAAATAATGAATCTCTTAATATCTTATCAATAACTATACGAAAACTTGTGTATTTAGCTGCCATTGTATGTACAATTAAAGCCATCTATAGTTCCATTCTTGGCTGCTTGAGAGATTAAACTCTTTAGATGCCTAGTAGGCTGAAACAGCATATAAGTTTTATTTTTATATTTGGCTTTGGTTTTGTTATAAATAATTCTAAATATATTTCTTTGCTCAGTTCTAACAAGAATCTTATTATCTCTAGCATCTTTATGTTCAAACCACATTTTTAACGTAGTTGCCCAATCTATAGGGGCCTTGAATACAAACTTACCATTCTTATCTATTCTAGGCTCTACAATATACTTTCTAATCTCTAACGTTCCCATTCTATTAGGAAATTTTATAGACTCTCCTTGGGATAATAGAATACCTAGTTTAGCATTAACATTCCTAATTATAGCAAAGTATTGTGATTCTGATAGAACAAATTTTTTGTATGAAGGTCTATTTTTTCTATAATACTTAAAGGCATCATAGACTCCATATGAGTTGGTAATTTTATGTACTCTAGGCTCATGTACCTTTTTAATCTCGTTTATAAACTCTATATAATCATCCATTATTAGTAGCAGAAGTAAAATCATCCTTAGCATTATTTAATCTATCCTCAGGTAAATAATTAGCTGTTCCTAACTCTTTAATAACTAACTCAAGAATAGGAGTGACCCGAGCCTCCTCGATTGGGAAGGGAAGATCTATTAAATCTTCTGGAATGTCTTTTTCATCCATAAAATTTACTATATCTCTTGGATCATCTAATACTGCATTAACTATAGCTTCAGAAGGTAAAGTTACATCTGAAGAACTTTTCATTAGAAGATATTTAGAATAATCAAAGGCACAATATATGCAATTTTTAATCCACTTATTAATTCCTATATATTTGAATCTATCTATAGTAATTAGATTAAAGTCATAGGTAAAGTTGTTTACAGTTCCATTCAAAACTGGACTAACTGAGGACTCTAATTCTATGCCATTAAAATTGATTATATTTGGAATGGTCTTTTTAGATTTAGAAAGGGAAGCAGTACCTAAGATGGTACTGTCTCCCATTTCTACTAATAGTTGTTGATAGGCTTGAAAAGGAACATCCTTTTTAAGATCTTTATATCTTTGTTTAAGTAAAAATGCTCTATATTTATTTAGCAAAAATACTACATGGTCAGTCTCCCAAACACTATCATCACTATTAATTTTTAATTCATCAAAGACCATATAAATCATTGATCTATATGTCTGCATTATCTTATATTATTAATTAATAAATTTTCCTTGATTTTTTTTGGAGTTATAGCAAGTCTAGCTCTAGATAAAGTTCCACATTCACATCTATATAGTTCATACTTATTAGTATTAGTATAATAGCTTCCCTCTAGACTTACATGCTTACTTCCACAATTTGGACATACTCTTTCAGTTGCTTCCATATATAAAGCTACATTAGGATGATTTTTAATATAAGGTCTTAATCTTAAATAAACATTTTCTAAGAGTTCAACATCATACTTATTATATCTCTCCATTGCAATTAGAGCATCTTCCTCTCCATCTACACATCTGGACCAAAGTTCAAATGTAGTCTCAATCTTATTTGGGAATCCAAATTTTGTAGCCAAGAAATCAAGCTTATTAGAGGCAAAAGAGAATTGATTTCTTACTACCTTGTAAGTATCTACACTTTGATAAGGAGTAGGAGTAGGTATATTATTTAGTAGAAATCTAGTATTAATTCTAGGCAGATCAAATTTATCTCCATTATGAGAAACAACTATATCAGCTTCATCTAGTAATCCTTTTAGATTTAAAAGAATTCTACAATCATTTTCAGATCTAGCCTCTTCTGGTGATAGTCTATCAGAGTATATATTTTCTTCAAATAACCATTTAGCACTCCAGCATAAACAGTACCAATCACTAATAATTTTATCAATTGTGATATTTTGATTCCACATATTAAAAACAAAAGCTCTCAGAGGAGCTGTTTCAATATCTAGAATTAATATTTTAGGATATCTAGGGGACTGTTCTGGGGATGCCCTATAGATCTTTCTAGCTTTAATTACCTCCTCTGGTAAGGTATTAAGCCTTCTGGCAATATTAACATTACCCATTCTTAAATAGTAAGGCTTCCTTTTAAATAGTTCTGCAATTTCTTTACAATTCATATCTTATAATTTTAGTTTGAATTATAGGTATAATATAATAATACCCTTGGACAAATATAAGTAAAAAAACTCATATATCCAAGGGTATTATGAAAAAATTTATATAGGTATAAACGAGTGCACTATAACAATGTGCTCAAATATGTATATTTGTTAAAATCTGCACAGAAATCATCTAGCACGTTTACTAAGCCTGAATAACCTGGACCTATTAAAGATTCTTTAAGCCTCTCAGCTTTTCTAGTCAATACAGTACAGATCTCTTCTGAACTGGTGGACATAGGTATTATAGGATGTAATACATCAAATCCTGGTCTAGAATCGATGCCTATGGTTACTTCTCCTAGTTTGTCCGCATAATCTATAAGAGCATCCTTAATCTCATCTTGGGTAGTATGCACTCCCTTTTTATAAGTATTCCAATGAATCTCCTGTATCTTCATATAGGAGCCATATAATTCATTGACAAATGAGATTACCTTTCCTATCAAATCATCCATATCTATAGTTTTAAATACTCTTTCTTTAGATTCTCTACATCATCAGATGTAAAAGTAACTCCAGCAATAGTAAACCTTCCACCTTTCATTCCTATAGTCTCTTCTAGTACTTTAGTTAAAGCATTAATATCTAAATTCCCATTAGAATCTGTTAATGCTTCTAAAACAATAGAATATTTAGGTTTTTCAAGCATATTCTTTAAGCCAAATACAAGCAATGGGTTTAGGTAACTAATCCCTAACTGGGATGTTACATTTTTTGCAGTATTAATTACTGCTAGCTTAAATTTTTCAATATCACTCATACAATATTATTCCGGTTTAATCATTGCATCTAATTCTGCCTTAATCTTAGGATTATTCCTCACTAAGTCAGCTAATTTTTCTAATTCTTTAAGCTTAGCTTGAGAAGCTTCTTTGAATTGATCTTTATGTTGCTTTAGCGTATCAATTAAATTTTCTGCTGCCTGCTTACCCTGAGGAGTCTCAAGATATTCAGCACCAAATTTAGCACCTAAGAAAGAGTTGAAGCCATCTTCATATAATTTAGAAGCTTCAGCATAAGCACTATTCCTTTGTAATCCTTCTCTCTCTTCTGGAGTTAATGATTTAATAGTATTATTCAACTCCTCTAGTAGTCTTGGTTGAGTAGGAGCTGCTAGAGTTTGCTTACGAAGATTTTCTAATACTGCTAATTCCTGTCTAGCTTTTTGTAAAGATTCTTCTAAATTATTAGTGAACTGAGGCATAAGTATTAAAATTAAAAAGGTAGGTACTACCTTAAGTATAGTACCTACCTATGATTAAAAATTACGCTGAAGGAGTAGTGCTGGTAGTCACTTTAGGAATTGGAGTATACTCCGAATTCTGTAGCCAACTATTCATGTTTTCAACACACATAGCGCTGGTAGGCAGAACTACTTTTCCAGGAACCAAATACTTAGTAGCATTATCAGTGTATCTTTCAGATGCACAATTTGCTAACTGGAAGTATAATGGTTGAGTAGCTTGAATAATACCAACCTGCTTATCCAGAGATGCTATAGCTTGAGCCAGTTCTTTGTAATTAGCATTGATCTTAGCGTCATCAGCTTTAGACATCTGAACAGCAGCGGAATAGACTTCAGTTCCTACTTGGTTAGCATAGAGTTCACTGCCTAGTCTAGCTATTTCTGATTGAGCAGCAGCCAATTGCATTTGACAATTATTGTTATTGCCACCGAAGAGTCCACTTAAGAACCCACCATTACCATTGTTGCCTGCTCCCAGAGCTAACAGACCTGCCAGTGAAGTACCTATGATACCAGTAGTAAGCCCTGCATTACCTTTTGCATTAGATGCATATTCAGCCATAATTAATAAAAGTTTTGTAGATAAATTGTGTTACAAATAAGATGTTACTATATATTTTGTGCACAAATATATTTCAAAACTCTTTATACTAGTCTAACTGTACAACTTGATAACGAGTACCATTGGTTAGTCCAGTAATAGAAGAACCAGTCAAAGCTACAGGTGCCCCATCAATAAGAGTACCATTAGCAGCCACATTTTTGACAGTTTCTCCTACTTCACCAGGTTTAATAATAACCTTAAATTTCTTACCAGAGGTTAGACCAGTAATACTTGAAGCAGCAGCAGTACCAACTCCACCAACTACTACAGTAGTATTCTGAGCCGTAAGAGTGGTAAGAGGAGAGGTCTTACCTGCTGCGGTATAGCAAGCATTAATAGCTGTAATTACAGAGTTGATAGTAGTATGAGTACCATCACCTGCAGTCTTACATAGAATCACTAGTTGTTTCTCTGATGCCTGAGGATTCTCAGCTTCATCACTGAAGTAATAATGAAGATCCAATACATCATAACTAGCACTTACATCTACAAGATACTTCGTATCCCAAGTATAAGGATAACCTACGTTACGATATACATCTCCTCTCTCACCCAGGAAGAAGTATTCCATACCTGCAGCAAGAGTACCTGTCCCTAAACCAAGAGAGCCTTGATACAGATTAGTTACAGTAGCCCACTCGGCCGTAGCAGTGCCATCTACAGTAATAGGTACAAACTGGATAACATAGTTAAGGGGATAGCCAGCTTTCTTACCAAGAACCCACGGTTGAGGTTTCTCAGTAACAATCATTTTGGCATTAGCACCAGTACCTTCAAGAGCAAAATCTAGAAGATCCTGATCCTCACGGGCAAAGTTCTTAACGCCTGAATTAACCAGAGAGCCAAGGACATCCTCAGCGGTGTCACCAGCCTTAGCACGATATGCACCAAGGAATTTAAAATATTGGTCCTCCGGAGAGCCAGAGCCCCAACCTCTAAATAAGATCCTCACAATGTAGTCTTGACCAGCTACAATGTTACCAGCATCAGGAATAGTAATTTCATCCTTACGCAACATATGAGGTTTATATTGCGATGCTTTTGCGAAACGAACCTTATCGTAATTAATATAGTCACTCTTTACAAGCTGACCATCAGCATTGACATACTCAATGAAGAAACATTTATTATCAAAGTTTTTAGCAGTTACTACTGAACCTTTGGCTTTACCCGTAGTATCTACTGAATTACCTACGATAATTTGTCTAACTTCATTTGTTGAAAAAGTTGCCATGTTTTAAATAAATTAAATTAATATTACTCAACTCTATTATTAACTTGAATCTGAGACTCAAGATCATTTCTCTTATAATCTCTAGTAGCAAGTTCTACTGCTCTGTTGATAACAGTATCTAATAGTAGATCATTACTTAGTAATGAATCTGGAAGTGTATATTGAGACTCACCTTCTATTGTAAGTCCTGGTATAATATTATCTAAATCAGAAATAATTAAAGCTCCAGGTCTTACTATATAGGAGATATTGTATGCTGTAAAATCTTTACTGCTAATTAATGTAATAGATCTCTTTCCTTCAGCAGACATATCTAGTCTCCATGCTCTTAAACCATTAGGTTTCTTGAAGGGATCTTCTACTAAAACCCAGAATTCATCAAAAACAATAGGTTTTACTAAAATATTTCTGCCAGTTGAAAGAGTTACACTATCTCTAATTATCCACCATACTGAATCATCCAGTATACATTCCTTATAGATTAAGTCTTTGGTAGGAGGATTAGAGGCTGCAGTTAGATTTTGAATAGTCTCGCTTTTAACATAGTGAGACAAATATGTTCTAGTTTTTTCAGAAGAATCAAAGGAATCTCCTTTATTATTACCTGAATAATAATTATAAATTATTTCCTTATGAGCCTGTGTCAGATACAAGGATATTTCATAATCATTAAGTCCAGGGGAAGCAGCGCTCATTATATTATCATAATGCAGATTAAATATATCTCTAATCTCCTGTCCTGTTCTCATTCTATTCCCTTAAATTCTTAAGTTTAGCCTCTAGCATAAGCTTAACTTCTTGTCGTTTAGGACTATTAAGATATCTAGCAGCTACATCAAGTACTGGCTCTTCATTAACTTCACACAGAGGAGAGTTGTTTTCTACATTATAGTAATATTCTCCACGTTTACGAATGAGGCCATATTCAAGACATTCTTTAATAAAGACTTTAGTTTGTAGATAAGGATCCTTAGCTATAGAGACAAACAATTTAGGATTGCTCTGCATACATTTAAATGCCTGAGATTTAATAAAATCTAGCTTACTAGAACTAGCTATAGGCTTACCTTCAACTATCTCAACTACTAACTTAAGAGCTGCTTTATCATTAAGCAACTTGCCCAATTCAAGAGAAGCTTCCATAGCTAGAGTCATATTCTCATTAGCTTCAGCTATCTCTTCATTTTCAGAAACTAATACGAAACGATAAGTTTCTTTTGGTTTATTAGATAGGGCTTTTAAATTAGGTGCTACTATATCACTATTAGCTAATAGTACCTTATATTTAATATAATCTTCTGGAACTGCTAAATTGAGATAGGTATCATCTTTTCCTAGTCTTACAAAGAGATTTTTCCAATAGTTATCTACAGCTCTATATACAGATAAAGCACCAGATCCAAGACCCATAATTTCTTCAAGAAAAGCTTTCTCACTATTAGTGAGAACATTCTTAAATGCTCCAGAAGTTAGTTTAGGTACTGTAAGAGTAATTATAGCTGTTTCAGCTAAACCTCCATACAGAACATGCTTTGGATTAGTAATTACTCCATTATCTTTTTTAATATATTGGACTGTAATTACCTCATTCCTTAGACAACTAATTAATGGTTCGATAGTATCTTCTGAGTTCTGCTCCTTAATAGATCTAGTTGTTCTAGATGCTTTTATTTGAGGTTTAGCATTTATTTCTAAAGTCTCCTCACTCAAATCTAAAGTAATGTCTTTAGTTTCAGTTCTACTCATAATTCTCCCAAATTATTTAAAGTGAAAGATATTGGGGGATATTACTCCCCCAATACCTATTAATATGTTTATTCTTACGCAGCAAGAATGTTAGGAACAAGACTCATAACACGAGTCGGATCCAAAATAAATACGCCCAAAGTAGACATCTTATGAATGACTGCAGAGTCTTCATCATAAGACATATATGGGTTATTCATCTGTCCAGTGAAAGGATTTCTCAATCCCCATTGATAACCTCTATATTCCTCTTGACCTTTAACTTTGGCAAGCTGAATATTAGGAGTTTCCATAGTACCGATGTATAGGATGTCAAATCTATAGGATTCGGCAACACCACCCATCGGATGCATAATTTTATTTCTTACTGGATCATCATATACTGGATCTACTTCTACTGTTACAATAACACCATTAGGTGCTTTATATTCAGTGAACTGGAAACCAGCGCTAAGAGCATTACTGTGAAGTTGACTCGTAGTCTTTTGAATAATAGCGGGGTTAGCTGCATTACCACCAAGATAGTTAAATGCGGTCCATCCAGAAACTACATCCAAAACAGCCTTATTAAACAAAGCTGCACCTCTTTCACCAGTCTTAAGTACGAAGCGTCTCTGACCAAAATCAAGTTTTGCAGCAGACAATTCATATAGAGCATCCTCAATAAGTTTCAGTGAGAAGTCATTGTAATACATGGTATTGCTATAAGCCATCTGAGCACGTAGCCCATCACCCATCTTAATAACATTACCAGACTTACCAAAGTTCAGATACTCACCATTTTTATTACGGTTGCTCTTACCGTACATAATAACATTAGCTTTCTGCTCAGCAAAAGTTTCCTCTACTTTCCAGTCAACATGGTGCATCCACATGGTATGCACAATTTTCTTGCCATCTGCAGTAACAGCTGGAATACCTGCCAAAACTTTCTTGTTAAGCATATTGCCAGGCACTTTGTGATGAATACGAATCGTAGAGAATTCATTACGCATCGCAATAGGAGAAGTATATCTCACATCACCTACTTGGCGAGACATAGTCGTCTCAACTGGAGCATATTCCCAACTAAATCTCTTACCAATTACTAATTCCTCAGCAGGCATACCACCAAGTACGCCACCCATGAGTTCTACCTTGTAGACAGCATTGGTGCCCTCCATACGAGGCTGCCCTAGGATACGTAGAGGATAAGCTTCATTCTTTTCACCTACAATAACTTCACCATCAGCAAACCAATCTTCTGCAAATACTACATAGAAGGGTTCTCCATTAACACCTAAGTTATCGGAATCAGTCGTAGCTACCTCACCCGAAAGAGTACGAGCCTCAACCAAAGCGATATTTCTACGAGATGACCCAATTACTTCCCATGTATAATCATTATCGGTGTCGAAGTATTTAACAGGGAATTGATTCAAATAAGTCTCAATATTCTTACCTCTGTGAAAGGCTAGCAGCTGAATCATCAGGTTAGTTGCTTTTTGAGCCTCTTCTTTGAAAATAGCACCAAGGTGATTATCTTTAGTTAAACCTTTCCAGGCCTGATAATCAACCATTTGGAATTTACCTAATGCCATAATTTCTATTAATTAAGTTGTTTATTTATTAAATGTCTAATTTAATATAATTAGATTCTTTATCCGTGAAGAGATCATTACCACTATCTCTAAATGGATTAGTATTTCTTAGTTTAGATTCAAGACTTCTAATATTCTCTTTAGTTGTCTTGGCTACCTTAGGCTTTACTAGTTTATTTATATCTTTAAAACCATCAGTCAAGGTATAGAATAAGTTAAGATAATACTGTGCATCAATAGGATTCTCTTTAATATACTTCTGTATTGAAGTCATTAGATTACCTTCCTCATCCTTGTAAATAGGTTTAGTAGCATTCTCTAGGATTTTCTTTCTAGTAAGTTGATCTACCTTAACGCCACTTAATGGCTCTTCAGTATCAAGAATCTTCTTACTAAAAGTCTCCATTTCCTTACGTCTCTGCTCCTTAGCCTCTTTAGCTAAATCCTCCTGTTCCTTAAGTAAGGATTGATAGGAATGCATATAGTATTCTTTATTACTTTCTAAAGCTGATTTAGCATCTTCTATATCAGTACCTGCAGTAATAGATTTATCGACCTCTTTCTTGGCCCTTTCAGGCTTAAATCCTCTATTCAAATAGTCCTGATAAATAAGATTCTCCCTTAGAGATTTAGCCTCTTCAGTATCACTACTAAGGTCATCTTCTTTAATACTATTTAGATAATTAATAGTCCCTTCGTAATTATTAATTTCATCGGGTTCTACACCATTATCTAATGCTTCCTTAATCCTTCGTTGAGTCTCATCTAATCTTGCAGCAACTTGTTTCTCAATAGCCGTTGCAAAATCTTCAGGAGTCTTAGCTGTTTTAATTAAATCTTCATCAATGTCAGGAAGGATACCATCATCTCGTAATGAGGAGAGTATAGTAGAGTAGAACTGGGTACTTTCGGGAGAATTGCTACCTGATTTATCATCATTATCTGATGAGGCATCCTCCGTTTCCTGACCCTGATGTATATCATTATCATCTTCTCCACCTACTTCCTCCTGAGAAGTGCCAAATATATTATTTGGGTCAATCTCCTCATCGGCAGAATCTTTTTTTGTATCTTCTAGTCCCAGATCTTCTAGAGCTTCTGGTTGCTCATTTGCATCATTTTCTTCTTCTACAGAAGGTGAAAATAATTCATTTTCATCTATGAATGCATCCATAGATAAGTCAATTCCTTTACCCATAAAATCTCCCGTTTTAAGTTAAATTTGTATTGCAAATATAAGCACAAAAAATTAATAATACAATAGTGTAAATTTTTTACTTATATTTTTAGAAAGTGATTATTACTAAACTTACTCAATAGTAATACTTATTTCTCCAGAATTCTTATCTAAAAGATCTAAAAGGTTCATTAGGGTCTCTTTAGAATTAGATATATATCCACTAGAAGTTTTCTTTCCAACCAAAATACATCCAGCAGTATCCGCAACTGTATTACCAGAATGAATTAAAACTCCTTGAAAAGAAGGAACATCTTGCAACAGAGGTACCTTTCTATTATTATATCTAGGAGAGAATTTAGGGGAATTATACATCTCTATTTTGTATGTTCCATAAGGAATAGCTGTCTCACTATAAACCTTTTGTTCACCATTATCAAATACTCCATTTTTGTTAAGATCTCTATTAGTATCTTCTAAAGTATCACAAAAGTATTTATTATCAATATAAAGTTCCCCCATTGTATATTTAGGAGTGAGCTCTTTCCTCTTTAATAGCAATTTCATGTTCTTTAGCAATTTGTTCTAATCTTAATTTTTTATTTAATCCCTCTAATTCAGCTTGTCTATGTAAAACAGGGCAACCAGCAGGAGGACATGTAGTACATTCATTAGCAGCTCTAATAATAGCTTTCTTATCTTCTAAAGCTACTTCCCTTTCCTCTAGAGTAGCCTTTAATGTTGCTACAGATCTTTCTAAAGCAAAAACTCTTTCATAAACTATATCTAATTGTTTGTTAACTAGATTAACTATTAGAGTGGCATTCTCAGTATGAGATCTTTCTAGTTCATCACTTGTTTTCTTACGGCCCCATTTAAACCCAAAGAAAGCAGTAGCTCCAGCTATAATTACAGGAGCAAGTAGGTTAGATAATACTGATTCCCACATTACTTAATTATTTCAATAAATTTGTTGTTACTCGATTTTACACAAGGATTTGAATCATCTATAGTCACTTCAATTACTGTATGTTTTCTTTGGAACCACCTTAAAGGCCAACACTTCTTAGGTTTAATTGTCTCCTTTTTAGAGTTAAATATTACATAGTGTTCATTTTCAAGAACTAGTGAATCTATCCTAATAATATTAGGAGATTTAACTCCTATCTGTAGTTTATAATATGGCCTTAATAAAGTAGTATCTAAATTAACTCCCTCCTTAATAATAGAGTCCTTAGTAATTATAGAATCTTTAATGATAATGGATTGTTTAGAGTATTCCAATTGCCTAATTGTCTTATCTTTAATTTTGTTTTCTCTAATAATACTATCCATCTTTTTCATTATAGAGTCTTGCTCATTTTTAAATTGATCTTTGGTGAGCTGTAATACTCTGTTAATCCCTTCTTTAGCCAGTAATTCAGCTTTATAATTATTAGCCTCTATACTAACTTGCTCTTTTAATCTGGCATTAGTTTTAAGTAACCCCCCTATCAAAGATAGGAGGATTACCAAAACTATTCCAGCTATTACATATTTTTTCATTATCCTAAAGATATTGTTTTCCCATTCCAGTCTAATGTAGTAATATATTCTACACCATCTTGGAAAGGACCATTCTCACTAAATGCTATAGCAGCAATAGTAGGATTCGCTACAGCTGGAGATGGATCATATAAATAGGAAGCATTAGTTCCAATCAATAACCCTGTAGTAGTACTTCCTCCAACAAACTCTACTAGAGCATATACTGCTACTGGAAGTTGATTAATTGTATTAACTTCTCCCTCTGCACTGTATCCATAGAGGAATACTTGCAATGGAGTTTGTGAACTAGTTGACATATTACCTACTATAGTAAATCTAGTCATATCACTTATTGGAATAGAAGCTCTTTGAGTTACATCAATCATTACTCCATTTCCACTAGCATTCGTTCCATAATCAGGAGTTACAGCTGAGGTATCATAAGGATTAATGCGAATAGTAGTTATCCTTTTAGTACTATTAGGATTGCTAGTACAGCTTATTCCAATATTAGGCCAATTCTCTACATTGTCTATATCTGGATTTACAAGAGTAGTAGGTTCATATATACCATCTGAAATTTCAGAGGGAACATTCCAATTCTTTAGAGCTAACGTACACCATCCATTAGTATTAGAAGGACCCGTAGTAACTCCTTCTGAATCTTCCCAAATTATTTCAAATTTATTATTAGGACTTGCCAATCCAATTGCTTCTTCTTGGTCATTAAAGACATTTCTTTTTGAGACAAGCAATGGTATGGATGAGCTTACTGAAGATTCAGGCAATTCCACACTAGCTAGTATTGAATTTGAATATGGTGGATCAGTTCTAGTATCAGTAGTAGCCTCACCTCCATCATTTCTGCCTGTTTCATAACATTGCTCCCAAATACCAACCTTGTTTGTTATACCATATTGAGTAAGAGAAATTGCTCTAAATTGTGTTGATCCATCTGCAGTACCTAATCCTATATAACCAAACTTATTTGAAGAAGATAAAGTATTGCCTAATACATGAAGTGACCAAGTATAAGTAGTATTCCAATTATCATCAGTTACTACCACTGACCCAGGTACACTAGAAGAGGTATTATCAAAAGTACAGAATATTCTAAAATCAAAGTTAGCTCTATAGGTAAATTCTATATCTACATTTCCAAGATTACCACAAGTTATGGAATCTTTGTTTGGATATAACGTAGCTTCAAACCTAGCTACCTGAGCCTGTTGATTTTGGTTATAATCTATTACAGTAGTACCTGCAATATCAGCGCCTATTCTTTTTACTCCTTCAATCCTAAGATACTTAGGTTTAGCTATATTATTAGCAGCAAATGTAGCTATTACTGGATATGTACCAGGAGAATTAATTTGCATTGATTCTCCAGTAGAGAAAGTAATTCCAGAATAAGGAGTTCTGCCAGTAGTATGATTAGCATCATTATATTTATAAGCTCCCCAAACAATGGATTTAGCAGTAGCCCCAGTAGCACTTACTGTAAGAGTTCTAGTCTCTCCATCATCAGATATCTGAGTAGCAGAAGAATCCCAATTAATATATAGGCTATCATCAGCAGCTTGTGTCACTGTAACTATAGCCTCCTGAGTATTTGGATAACCTAACTGATTTAATCTAACTTTATACTCAGCAGTTCTGTCTTGTCCACTATTGTTACTATCTACTTCAAAGTAAAGTTTATTACCTTCTTTGACATTTCCTACTTCAGGAAAATGACACCATCCAAATGTCCAATTAGTACCAGGTTCATCAAAGTTTCCTTCAGCTGACCATGCAGCTTCTCCTTGATTCTTCATATCAGAAGCGGTAAATTCCCACGGATAAGATTGAGATTTACCTCCAGTAAATGATACGTCTAAATAACCAGACAAAGCCCCATTTGCTGTAATAGAACTTTGTCCATTATAAGCTAAATGTATAACAGGAATACTATCCTGAGAAACTGTCATAGTAATATCATCAAATACTAAGGCTTGAGCAGGTACAGTATCTTGTGCTGGAATTTGAGAAGCCCATTCTACTCTAGTAGTCTGTTCTGTATTATAAGCATAAAGTATAGGAGTAACTTTTACTGTCCAGGTTCTTACACTTCCAGTATCATTATAAGGAGCTGTAATATCTATTTGTTGATAAGTATCAATATCTCCATCATCTACTTTAGTGGGAACTCCCTTTTTAGAATTACCATCTAACCAGTATCCAGGATCATGTATATTAACATCCGCTCCTGTTGGGGCACCACTTATAGATAAGGTATATGGACCTTCAGTACTTACTATATCCCTCCAAACAGGACTAATAGTAGTGACTGCCAGAGCTCCAATATCTATAGAAGTTAAGGAAGCTCCATCACTTCCTACAGTAATATCCTTAGGCAAATATGGATAATCTGGATTAGGATTCTCTGCTGGATTCCTATAATCAAAGAATCCTACTCTACATACAGGAGCTTGCCATATTTGAAGAATTTGAGTCGTAAATGAAACTTCAGGATCAGTACTTGATATAGCTATATAAGCATGTCGCCAAGTTTTATATATATTATCCCCCTCATATTCTCTTACTCCTCTAGGATCAATTAATACCTTAAGAGTATGAATCTCATTTATATCAGTAGATATCCCAGAGGTGGGGTAAGTTTCTGTCTGTACAAATTTAGCATAATTTTGAGAACCTGAAGTACCTGCAAATGCAGACCATTTCATATTGGTTTTAAACTGTACCTCAAATGTTAGTCCATTAGAATTAATATACAGCCAATTGTTCTCTACATTAGGATGTACTATAGTAGCCCAAGCAGGAGCTGGACCAACTCCTATATTAAGATTAGTAGATCTTTCAGGAGCTATATTAGTAGTTACTCCTTGAACTATTGCTGTCTTACTCCAAGCAAATTGATTCTCAGGAACATCTACCATTATAAGTGACTTAAATTGTCCATCTACACTATTCATGATATACCAACATTAGTAAGTTGTGCTTCTATAAATGTCTCATCAGTTGATGGACTATATACTCTCCATGTCATGTAATCACATGCTCTAACTAATACATAAGTAATTCCTCCTTTGTAATCAAAGTTAGTTGGATATCCAGGATTAAATGACATTGTAAATACAGGTGCAGGAGTCTGTTTGACTGTAATAGTTTTGAGAGGAATCTTAGACCCTTCCCAAGTTCTATTTATATTAATATGACCAATTCTAGTAGTTAACTCCAAATCTGTATTCTGAGGATAATCTTTAAATTCTTTGACTCCAAGACTAATCTGGAAATTTTGGTTCCCACCTACTTTACAAGAAGGATCACCTACGCCAGAAGTAGGAGTGTTAGATAAGAAATATACCCAATAATAATTACCATATACGGTAAATGCATCATCCAATAATTCTCCTGCCCAATCTATATTAGTTTTGAATTTAAGTTTTACTGGGGATGATTCTGTAATTGGAGAATAATTTGTAGTTAATGTACTAGTATTATCATCAAAAGAAGTGTACCTCACATCTCCACCAGAAAATTCAGTCCAAGTAAAGAATGCAGCATCCCTCTGCATATAAGATATAGTAAGATTAATATTATCTGCAGGATCTAGAGATTGTACTGTAAAAGTGACATATCTACAGGAGCTAGTAGTATTTTTGGCTAATCTAAAATAAATAGTTCTGGGACTATTATAATCAGCTGGATGTGAAGCATTAGCTTGATTAAATGGAGTAGTCCCACTACTACCAGCATAGACCCAATTTATATCATTAGGTATAGTAATCTTATAAGGTCTAGTGCATTGAACCTGAAATGAATATGCTGATTTGGTAATTTCCAAATCACTTAAATATTCATTGGGATTAGTAACAGCAATTATTCTTCCTTTAGACTTTACTAATTGAGTAACCGTAATATAGGATGAAGGAGCACCAACTGGAGAATAATTAATTCTCTTAGTAATATTAGACCATTCATCATTACTATCCCCATTCTCCTGAACAGCTATAAATTGTAATGTCTCTTTTAAATCTGTGGCTGGAATATTTCCTGAAGGACCTCCAGTCTTTTTGTATGTAAAATAAGTAGAGGCATCTGTTGAAGCTGTCCACTTAGCATTTGTAGTCAAATTTACAGAAGCAGAACTACCAGCTGTATAATTTAAGGTAACTGAATTAGTACTTAAATTAAAATATCCAGGAGCTGCTGCTTGAGATATAACACAAGTTTTATCTGGAACTTGTGCAGAGAGAGGGTTTGAAATCACTAACTCATAGTTTCTAGCCCATGCAAAAGGATTTTCATCCACATTAACAGTATAATTCTGACTGCCCAATCCTTTTATTCTTGTCATGGTATTTCTGTTAGATGTATAGGAGGATCAGTATATTCAATATAAAACATAATATTAGAATCCACATTAAGCTGAAAGTTAGATGCAGTATAAGGCACACTTTTACTAGTTGGATTAATATTAAGATAAGGAATATCTGAAGTTCCTAACTGAGTAATAGGAACTTTAGTTGTTAGAGCTTTATTAGAAGATACAATGACTAATTCATGAGTTCTATAGCTAGCTAAACTATTAGCTGAAATCTCTATACTAATAATCTTATTACCAGTATTATTATTAATATCTTCAGTTCCTATTGTTATCCATTCTGGAATATCTGTAATATCCCAGGTTGTATTTGAAGAAATCTCAAATGATGCTGTCTGTTTATTTTTAGAAACATAGATATCATCTGAGATTAATTTTAAATATAGGGCACTAGCTCGTTGTAGTGCCCTATATTGAATTAAACTAGGCTTCATAAGCTGCTCTTGTCCATAAATATCTTAAACCATCATAAAGAACAGTATAAGATATTACGTTATTAGCAGTGGGAGTAACAACATCCCAACCACCCATTTTATAATGACCAGAGGGTAGAATCAAACTATATGCTCCAGATTGTACAGTATTAATTACTCTTACATCTCCAGGAACTGCATTTGCAACACTAATAGTTGTATTTTTAGTTAATGAGATAGTATAATTAATATTTTTTGAAAAATCTAAAACAGTTCCTACCAAGGTATTGTAACTTGATGCTCCTCTGATCTTATCTATAGTAGTCTTATAGCTACTATTACTTTGTACTAATTCTATAACCTCAATTCCAGTTAAAGAAGAAGCCTCGGGCAATTCTGTAATTCTGCGTACTTGACTAATATCAATTTCAGCCATTACCAATAATAAATTCCTCTAGTTTTAGTTACTGGAGGAACAGCTTCACCATCTACATTTTCAATAGATGCTGAATCAGCTGTAGCTCCATTAGGATAGAATCTATCCTCTGTAATACTACCTCCCACATTTCTGTATACTGAGTACAAGCTACCATCTTGTAAATATCCCATGACCAAAATAGTTAAAGAGTCATAGCAAGCTGGGCTAAAGGTAATAACAACTTCACCACCACTTAATTGCGGGTTATTTATGGAAATATTTACTCTTGTCGGGCCAGGTACTCCAGCTTGAGTAACTGTGGCATCCTTAGAAGCTACTATACTTCCGTCGTATTGGACTCTAGCCCTTATTGTTGCACTTCTTGTGCTGGTAGAACTGTTTGCTCCGGCAGTTACGACACCGGTTGTTGAATTTAAACTGAACCCACTAGGCAAGGAAACACTCATATAACCCAGTGTCCCACCAGGCGGCAAACCATAACCAGTTTGTGTTGCGCCCGAGGTGTAGTAGGCGTCATATTCCACAGTCATTGCCGTCGGTGTTACAGTGCCGCCAGAATAAACGATATTGGGATACGAGAATGAGGTGATAATAAAGTTGTTTCGGACTACTACCTCGTTAGCAGCTTGATAGATATACATTGTGCCCGATGCCGATTTACTGCCTCCGCCGCTCCATGTTACAGCCTGGGATTTCACCGTAGTAGTCCCTGATACGGTCGTACCCTTGGATGCCGCTGAAGCCGTAATCGACCCTACGCTGGGAGATATCGTATTGGTGCCGGAAGAGGCGTTTTCAATAGTTGCATCGCTCGTAGCGCCCGAATCGTATTCATAGGAGGTGACCATAGCCGTTTTGCTCCATGCCTGGGAACCACTCCCTGCCGTAGCAGTTGCTGACCCTCCGGATGCGGGAATCGTCTTATTGATAATACTCCCGGCAGTAACATGCCCGTATGTAGTCACTCCGCCGGTAGTTCCGGTTACAGCCCTGCCATTGGTGACACTTTTAGAGGCGGAAGCAGTTTTGGAAGTTTGGCCTGAGTTGGTAGCAGTTACAGTAACCGTATCAGTAGTTAGGTTTGTCCCCATACTGCTGTGGGAGATGATATTCCCCGACAAACTGAACCTGCTGTTTCCATTTCCGGTCAGAGTTATCGTGGTCGTTCCTGCTACGCTTCTGGTCTGATCGGGTCCAGTAGCTCCGGATGCATACAGGGCATTATAGGTCTGGGTATTTGTTACGCTGTGCGTCACAGTTGCGCTTCCTCCCGCAGCTGTAATACCCGAACCGATACTTACAGACGGAGTTCCATAGGCGGTAATTCTGGGATTGTAATTTGAGTTAGTTACTTTATTCTCCTGCTGAGTTATAGTCCCAGTCGCAGTCAGATGACTATATTTACCAGTTACAGTGCCTGATCTGGCAGCTCCAGCAGTAGTTCCTCTACTAGCGGCAATAACATTAGAACCACTGATACTAAACCCAGTTCCTGATACCGTAAAAGTCCCTCTTGTCGTTACATTATGACCAGATTGGTAATCTCCAGAACTATATAGTCTAGTTACCTCCAAATACATTGCAGTAGTACTAGACCCTGCTCCTACCGAAGCTGTATTAGTTCCAGTCCAGCTGCCAAAGTGAAGCTTCATACTATCGTCAGAGTAGTGATTAGTAGCTTGAGAGCAAGTTGTTCCAGGAGAAGTAGTTGTAGCACTCACAGTTTCTCCTCCTACAGAACTAGGATTAGTGTAACTATATTTAACTGTATGAGTAATAGTATTAGAACTCCTAGCAGCACCAGGAGTAACACCCCTAGAAGAAGCAGTAACTATGCCATTGGAAGTATTAATGGTAAATCCATTTCCAGCTACCATACTATAAGAAACCGATGCTGTATATCCAGAGGGAACATTTTGGGCTCCAGAGGAATAAGTCCATATACAACTTGAATTAGCAGTAGGACTAGAAGCTCCTCCACCAGCAGGTATTACAGTTGAATAACTGAGTGTTGCAGTTTTAGTTATAGTAGCAGAAACCACTTTGTTTAACGCCTGAGTACAAGTAGCAGTTGGAGAAGTTGTTCCTGTCACTGTATTACCGGGATAAGCTGATGCAGGTGTCCAAGTACTAGTAATCTTTCTAGTTACTGTACCAGAAGTTCTAGCTGTGCCTATAGTAGTACCTCTAGATGTAGCCGTCAATACCCCTGAAGAACTGTTTACAGCAGTAAATCCATTCTGTGAAGCTGATAGACTAAATGTAATTGAGGTAGTTAATGTACCATAAGTTGATCCTGGTGCAGTTGTAGTAGATCCACCACTAGTAAATTTAAATGTGCCTACAAAGCCATTAACAGTTGGTGTTGCACTAGTAGCTCCAGCACTAATAGTAGGATAACTAAATGTTCCGCTAGACAAGGTTAGAGATGTTACATAATTACCAGCTTGAGTAACTATATTACCAACAGTACCAGTCTTTCCATTCAGAGTATAAGTATAAATTAAAGTCCCAGCTACTGCTGCATTCTTTATAGTTGCTCCTAAGTTAGAAGCGGTAATAGCTGTACCATAAGAACCATTAGTTGGAGTAGCTTGTGAATAAGTATCATTAGAACCAGAAGTATAAGTTCTAGTTTGAGATACCTTTCCACCTATAGTACCAGAACTAATTGTACCACCTGATGCTGGGATATCATTTACAGTTAACGATCCACCGGTTGGATTTCCATAAGCTGTAATTTGATTAGCTTGTTGGCTTACTGTTTGAGTACCCGTGATTGAACCATTTACTTTAGTACTACCCATTGAAGCGGGGTGAGTAAATGTCAAGGTTAATTCAGAGGTTATTACATTGGAAGTTCTTACAGCTCCTACTGTTGTACCTCTATTAGCTGCAGTTACAGAACCATTAGTAGTATTTATGGTAAACCCATTTCCATCGGTCATACTAAAGGTTCTACCAGCAGATAATGTTCCACCATATTTACTTTGACCACTCCAGGTTGTTTCCGTTACTACTGAACCACTAGAAAATGTAAGAACCCCCTTACCATTACCAACTACTGTTGCTGTTCCACCAGATGCTGGGATAGGATTATTGTTGTAATAGAAGTATATAGTAGAAGTAGCAGTATTATTAACACTAGCTTCAACTTTAGTTACTCTATTCTCTGCTTGAGTAAAGGTTAAACTGTTACCAGAGTTTGTACCATTGTAATTTCCTGTCACAGTACCAGTTAAAGCTGGTCCCACAGTTGAACCCCTGTTTGGTACAGTTATAGTAGCTTTAGAAACAGTAGCTCCAGATACTCCTGATACAGTTAAAGAAATACCAGCATCAGTAGCAGAAGGATATACTATATTTGTACTTGTAGAAGTATATGTATTTTTTACTACCACATCTACCACTAAACTACCACCACTTGCAGCTACTGAGTTAGTATTATTATGCCATCCAAACGTAACAGCAACCCTATCTATTGAGTTAGCCTGCTGAGTAACTACATAACTATTGGTAGAAAATTTCCCATTTAGTGTAATACTAAATATAGCTGTACCAACATTAGTTACCCCAGACACCACAGTACCTTTAGATGCAACTTTTACAGAACCATTAGCTGTAGCAATACCAGTAAATTCATAACTACCAGCTGGAAGGGTATTTAGATTAAATGTATTTACTCCCTCATCATAGTCATCATTCCAACCCCAAGCTTGTGTTACTTGTATAGTAGGAGATACAGTACCCCCCTTTGCTGGAACTTGAGGATATGATATAGTTATAACTGGAGTATCATAGATCACAGTACCAGCATGTTGAGCTACCTCAGCTTGAGCTGATTTAGTTAGAGTAGAAGATCCATTCCAACTTGGACTTGATACATCTACTTTTACATTAGCTTTTAATTCTTGAGAAACTTCTGCTTCTGCAGCTCTTACTACTCCGGTATTAGCATTTATACTAAAAGTTGACGGAGCAGTTCCCACAAAAGCATACTTACTGGTATAAGAATCTGGATTTACCCACTTAACTTCCTCAGAAGTATATAACTGATTGATATGTATTGATAGTGATGGACTTGAATTACCACCAAGAACCGGTATATCAGTATTATATACAAAAGAATCAATATATAGAGTTTCAGTTTCTATAGTATTAGCCTGCTGATAGACTGTTGCAGATATACTACCTGATTTCCTATTTAAAGTATAGGTATAAGTTAAAATACCTTTTGAAGTTCTGCGGGTTATAGTAGTACCAAGGTTAGATCCAGATATACCTGCACTATATGTACCTTTAGTTGGAGTAGCTTGAGAATAGGTATCATTAGAACCAGAAGTATAAGTTCTAGTTTGAGATACTGTTCCCCCTATAGTACCAGAACTTACAGTACCACCAGATGCTGGGATTGTTGCATATGATATAGTACCACCGGTTGGAGTACCATAACCTGTAATAGCATTTGCTTGTCTTTTAAATACAACACTAATTGTTTTACCACTATAAGTAATAGTTAAGGTATTTGCAGAAGAATCTCCTACAATAGTAGTACCTGCACTACTTATAGTCATAACATGTGATGAGGCATTCCATGTGCCTACACTGTTATTAGTATAGGAATAAGTACAGCTATTAGTTACATACTGTTGAGCAGCAACATTATCACTAAAATTATATTTACCTAAAACAGCTACTGAAATAGTACCTCCTCCAGCTTTAGTCCAAGAGTTATTTCCATTGTAAGGATTGGAAGAGGTATATTCCCCAACTATACTATTTAAGGTCGCGGTTTCAGATTGAGAGTTGGACGTTTTAGTAACATCTGAATACACGTAACTGACAGTTCTAGTTCTGGTAATACCTGAATAACTCCAAGTACCATAGCTCACAGTACCATTCTCTCTTTGAGAAGTTGCCGTACCATATCTTGTAGTATCTGTATATGTATATACAGGTGTAGCAGTTCTAGTTCTGTAAGAATTATCACTTGAATAGGTCCATGCACTGTAATTAGTGCTTGTGGTAGCCGTCTGAGTCTGTGTACCACCTGAGTTTGTGGCTCCATCTGACCATCTGTAAGTTACAGTTCTGGTTCTTTTAGGATCTGAATAGGTCCATGCACCATAGTCAGTATATTGAGCGGTTTCAGATTGAGAGTTGGATGATATTGTCGTCCAATCCGAAGCTGATCCATCACTATATAAAATCTTTTGTTGCTCTAGAGTACATTTAGTTCTTACATTACCACTATAAGACCATTCAGTAGAGTCTATAGTTCTTGTGCGTGAAGAGATTTGATATTTAAATCCTTCCCAACTCGCCAATTCATTAGAATGATCTATATCTAATGATATATTAACGTCTTTTAAATATAGTCTAGATTCATATACATCCTTAGAACCATTATTATCAAATCTTATTCGTACTGGAACATTATCACCCCAAGTACTTGGAGATGTAAATTCATATCTATATAATGTCCAAGTTTGATTTAAGGGTAGCCTATCTTTTACTACTAATCCTTTATTAGGATAATCGTCTGGTAATATATAAACATCAGCTCCCTTAATATTTGCACTACACTGAGCCCAAAATGAAATATAGAATTTGGTATTAGAAGGTATATTAAAATAAGAAGAGTAACTGTAATTTTCAGTACTAGCAGTATTAGCTAATATCTGTATACCAGTAACTGGATCTACTCCTCTAGACCATGTTAAACTAGTTTGTGGATTATCTAATAGGCTGTTTTGAAAAGGATATGTAGATCTTGCATTTTGGTGTAAATCTAATAAAGTATTTACTTCTGCTATATCTGGTAACCTTTCATTTTGCTCTGCACTATTAGAACTTGGAATCCATGCCATCCAATAAGTATCTTCTGGAGTACATCTGGTAACTCTTATATCCTTTACATAAAAAGTAGTATTAACACCTAAAGGTAAGTCCTTAAGTACAATTACAACATTACAGCCCTTAGCTATTGTAGCAGTACTCCATACTTTGGTCCAAGTACCGTTAGGTACTAGGAGAGAGGATCCATGAAGAGTACCTAATCCCTCTCTTAAAGGATCCAAGAAAGTACTTGTGCCAGATTTGTTAGAGAATGCCCAGAATGATACATTATAGGTATAGCCTGCTTGACATATTATCCGATTATATGTAATAGTAGTAGATGTACTAAAATAAATTCCTGTCTCAATATGTGCACCACCAGCAACTATTTTAATTTCAGGTACCTCTGTATTTCCAGAATTCTGATAGGTAATACTTAATGAGTCTGATGTAGGTTTAGCATCCTTATAATAAAGTCCACCAGAATTTGGTAATAAGTTACCAGTAATATTCCCAAGTGAATATAGAGAACAATTTGTAAATCTTACTTTATTACCTGCGGTTTGTCCAGCTCTTCCAGCATAAATTAAGAGAGTTCCTTTAGTAGCTCCAGTGATGGTTAAAATGAGATTACTAGTAGATCCATCAGTGCCTACCTCCCATGCTCTGCCAGCAGTACCTGATAAATAATCATACTCTCTAATAGTAAATCCTTGTGATGCCCCTTCTAAGTAAGTTACACTTCCAATAACAACTTGGTAATTTTGTCCTATTTGAAGTCCTCCAAATATAGGTCTATTATCCCAATCATTTGAGCTAGGTCCGATGTCTAATAATGAAACATATCTTATCTGGTCGGCACCACAACCATTAAGCCCATAAGCTTCTTTTAAGGTAATAGCCATTTCTTTAAAGCTTGTTTGAGCCTACTCCATATACCTATCTTTTCTTTAAAGCTTGTTTGAGCTAATTGGTCTTGTAGCTCCTGTATTTTCTGATATAAGCCTTGTATCTGTAAATGAAGTAAAGCTGTATTATTTACTCCTTTTATTCCTCTATCATTAGTGTATACTAATTCTGGGAATACCTCTTCTAAATCTTGAGCTACAGGTCCATACCCTTTTACTCCACTTTTCTTATATATAAAAGATCTATTAAGATTAATAGAATCTACAGCCTTTTCAATAACAGATTCATCTATTTTTTTAATAGATCTCTTAAGTCTTTTATCTGAAGTACCAAAGTTAGTTGCTGTATATATATTCTCTTCTACAAGTGAAGTGGCAGCTCCAATAAACTTATCAGCAGTAATACTAACATCTGAAGCATTAGAAGTAATCTTCATTGCCTTTCTTCCTTGTATACCAAGTAACGCTGTAGTATTAGACTCCTGTTGTAACCTCCATATACCTTCTCCAGCTCCTAATCTAAATACAAAAACAGTTGAAGTATCTTCATTATTAATAACACCTGTTGTATTATAAGTAAATGAAGATTTTTGCCCAAACATTGGAGCGTATGTAAATACCTTATATCCTGGTATTTCTTGAGTTGTGCTAGTTGTTACATAGCCAGATAAAGTTTCTGGAGCAATATAATCTATTCCAGCTTGGAAATTTAAGCTATGGTAAACTATTCCATCTTGAGATACTGTAGAGTCAGGTCTAAATAATAATGATTTAACTGATCCAGATAACGTGTTTATAAATAATAAACTATCATAGGCTGAATCACCTGTATGCCCAAATACTATTTGAGGATAAGCTGCATCTCTAACAATTAATTGACCTGTAGATGTAATCCTTCCAGTTGTTGATAAATTTCCTGTTAGAGAACCACCAGTTAAAGGTAAATAACTGTGTGTATGACTAGTGATATTACCTGTTAGAACTGCTTCAACAGATGCTTTAGTTAAATTAAAGGATCCTCCTAAAGGATCCCAAGTAATGTTATTATCATTTATAGCCTCAGCAGCTACATTAGTTCCTGCTGGATAATGGCTACCACCTAAATCAAATTCTGTTGCAATATTGTAAACATCTCCTACTTTAACACCAGTGGTAGGTAAGTCTGCAAAAGAATTTACTGAACCTGCGTAAGTTAATACACTAGAGATTAAATTATCAATCTCTGCCTTAGTATATAGTCCAGCTTTAGTGTAGAACCCAACCTTCTGTAAGGCAGTCTTAATAGAATCAGTGCTAGTAATATCTTTAGCTGAAGTTTCGGCTGTATAACCAGTTAATATTGAGTTAATAACTGAAGATGGTTCTACATAATCTATTCCTGGTTTAAAATAAATCGACGATAATATGTATCCAAACTGACTTCCAGAAGTATGTTGTAACCTACTTTCACCATTATCATTGAAGGCAATAATTGAAGTAGAGTCTCCACCAAATTGAATTCCTCTATAAGGTATTTCAGAATTAAAGGCAGTACTTAATATACCAACTCCATCAGAATAGGCCAATACAGTATCCAAAGAATCTCCAGAATTATGCATCAGTATAGGACCTGTCATCAGCCCACCTGTTAATGGGAGATATTTAGCTGTTTCAGTTGTTACAAAAGCTGGAGTAGCATAATCTGTATCAGCTACGAATGTACCTTCATCATATATCTTGTATTTGGTGTAACCTGTTTCTCTTCTTAGAAAATTCTGAGATCTAATAATAGTTAGTTTAGATGTATCACCCAAATTTAAAGTTCCAGTATAAGAAGCTATGTTATAATAACTATCTTTATTAGTATCGAATACAGATAACTTAGAAGAATCTGAATTAGTAGTATAAGATAAATTCAAATCTCCAGTCAGGGTTCCACCACTCAGAGGTAAATAATCTTTAGTAATTTCCTCTAAAGCTATCAGATCTTTCCAATCTGACTCATTATCATACTTCCACTGTAGATAAGATCCATTACTTCTAAGTTGTACTTCTGCTCCTGGAGGTCCTTTCACATATCCAGTATCAATAGTAGTAGCAGCAATATCATCTAATGTTAAAATAAGATTCCCCTCTTCATTAACTATTGCAGAAGCAATGCCTATTCCTTGAGTACCGGGTAATAATACCCAATCATTTGAGTTGAGATCAAACCTTCTTACTCCAGAATCTCTAGCTGTAGTAGTTTGAAACCATATCATAGATTTATCTGAAGGAGCTTCCGCACCTATATAAACGTGCTCATCTCCATCCCTACCTTTGGTACCAGGAATATAAACCCAACTACCATTAGTTGTTTTTACTTTTAATGACATATTTATTTAAATATAAAATGTATCTAAGTTGTTTCACTATATACTCCAATACCCTCTAATATTCTAATTTGATAGGTTTTATTTTTCTGAGGAGTAAAAGATCCACCATTAGCCCATTTAATCTCTGGAGTAAAAGTCACTACAGGAGTTAAATCTCCAGTACTAAATTGTAATAGATATTCATTAACAATTCCAGTTTGAGCAGGTGGCACTAAAGTAATATATAGAGTAGTTATAGGAGTTTCCCATACGTAGAATCTATTAGTCTCTAAGGAAGGCTTATTAGTAGTCATTGCTATTCTCTTAGTATGGGTCGTGACTTGAGCAGCTTTAATAACTAACTCATTAATAGCATTGATAATAGTCTTAGCTTCTGTTAATAATGCCTGATATTGAGCATTTTCTAGTAGAGGTATCTCTGTTCCATCAATATCTGACATATCTACCCATACTTCCTTATACTCTTCTGTTGGTTCAACAACTCCTACTGAAACTACATTATGTTCTAATCCCAAGGATTCAGTAGTATTCTCAGTCTGGATTATATTGCCATTAAGCTTAGGCTTATTAGAAACATCATTATTATAATCTGCAGTTTCCTTATAGGCCAAAGCTTTTAACTTAGACTTGTCTTCTTTAGTAGCTAACTGATTATCTGTATAGGTTTTAGATACATAGTCTTTAACAGCAACCGAGATAACATTGTCACTACTGATATTAATATTAGTAGAATCAGTATTAACTCCAGTGTAAATATTAACCAAAGCTTCTGCGGGAATCCTTATCTCTGACTCATCCCACATCACTAAAACAATTTCCTCTGTAGTAGCATCGTAATAACCTTCCTTAATAATCTGTTCTATAGGTTGGTCTATTACCATAATGGTACCATCACTTTTAGTAAAGGTCCATACTCCACTAGATGAGTTATAACTTACATCTGTTATAGAATCTTCAACTTCAGTTTTTTTGGCGTAGTTAATCTTAATGTTAAGACCATCTTCATCTCCAATAGCTTTGTCTGCTATATTTACATGTAATTCAGATTCTACCTTATTGTTTAATTTATCTGAGTTATTAGCTGTTTCTAATACCTTGCCATTCTCATCTAAATGAGCGTAACTTCCAATTGGTTGCTTACTATCTAGCTCTTGTCTAAGACCAGTTATAGCTTCTATAGGATGACAGTCAACAGAATTAGTATCTAATAGATCTTTGTGTAGTCCAGAAAAAGCCACTTGAGTTAGTTCTTCTCTATTAACTTTATCTGGAATTGTTCCTACTAGATTTTTATCATGATCTGTATAATCATTAGTAGATAATCCCTTTCCTGGAATCTTATCTACTTTATTACTTACTTGAGCTAAATCTCTATAAAATTCCTCTTTAGTTTTGGTATATCCACCAAGCTTAGCAAGCTCATAAGCTGAGTCTCCTTGAGGTCCTTTACATTCAGTTTCTTTATAGGTCCAGTATTTTGAATCTTTCTCTTTATATAGAATAACAATAGAAGTATTACTAGTAATAGTAATTGGTTTGCCATTCTCTTGAATAAAGTTGGTATATTCTCCTGCGCCTGAACCAATATAAGCTATATAATCATTAGTAGTTACTGGATAAAAATCTGGTCCTGGTTCTGCTATACCTCTAATATCTTCAAATAGTACATAGCCAGGAGTAACATTTTCCCATCTACTTAATGATTTATAAACATTATAGTATAATAGAGAATATCTCTTAGTGGGCCCACCTGACTGTTTTAGCCATAAGATATTCTTTGAAGAGGCTGGGGGAGCTTCTGGACTAACCCAAATACTCCCCAAACCTTTTATATACTCGTACATATTGAATCAATTAATTATTAGATGATCCATTATCTGCTAGGATTCCGGCCGTCTGTAACTTAGTTAATAGATTATTATAAGCTGCTATAACCTGCTCCAAGGTAGCATCTGTAGCTAGACTTGTAGGAGTAGTAACAGGAGTAAAGGTACTAATTGCTATATTCCCTGATCCTAACAGAGATGTACTATTAATAGTTTTAATATTAGTTCCAGATACTAATTTAGCTTGTTTAGTAGCCATCTCCTTATCCAAGGAATCTAGCTTCTCTCCTTGTTCATCAGTTAAGGTTTGAAGCTCTTGGATATGAGTAGCATTAACTGCTACCTCTCCACTTAAATCTTCTAAATTAGAAGATAAGCCATCTAAAGAATTCTGAATAGTTACACCTGGATCTTTAGTAGGAATAGAAGTAGCATTATCTGGAGCTGAAGCTTCAGAAACCAAGTTTTTAATCATTTCATCTTCAGTGCCATCAAACCCTGCTTCAGAAATTCTTTGATATAGATTGTTAACTACTAAATCTTTGTATCCATCAGGAGTAAAAACATAGACATACCCTGCAGTAGTTTTAGTAGATGGTTTCATCCATATATCATTTGTCCTTACATATATAGGACGTGCGCTTTGACAATAAAATTTAATCATACTTATTTAGTATTTGTTGAAGTTTTCTGTTTACTTTTGATACTTAACTCTTTCTCTTTAAGTCTAGTATCAGACTTTAACTTCTCCCGTTCAAGCTCCATTTGTATATTAAATTGTCTAATCTTTTCTAATAGTTCCTCTTTTTTAAGATTAGACTCTGCCTCATCTGTTTCAAGTTCGGTATCTTCATGGGCAATTTGAGCCACTAGAATCTTAGTCTCGTTATCTCTTTGATTCATTTGATCCTGTAGCTGAAGTTCTGCTAATTTAGTCTGGGCCTGTTGCTCTGCTATAGCCTGTTGAGATTCTAATTGTTGTTGTTGTGCCTGAGCTTGTCTCTCCTGAATATCCTTCTCATCTTTTTCTATAATTCTTTGAATCTCTGACAAAGAAGGAGAAGTAAATATTTTCATAATTGAGGAGAATGAGAGAGTTTGATTTTGAAGGGCTGCTTGAGCTAGAGTATCAAGTTTTTCAGTAAGTTGTTGAGTCTCTGGACTACTGTCAACCATTATCCCATAGTCACAATCAGAAAACTCATCTCCATCAATCTCCATAATTTTCATTGCTCCATCATTAAGTATATATTGGAACTTTTTGGAGCCCCCTCTAATAGCCATTTTAGCTGTTTCTAATAGACACTCAAGGGCTCTTCTTTTTATATCATCATGGACAGTAAATAACCACTCAGTTATATGAGATGATTGCAATGTAGCTCTTTCAACTCCACCAACAGTTTCTCTTGCACTAATTTGTCCCTCTCGTTGCTTAGATATACCAGCAACCTCAGACATTTCCATCTTTATAAACTCAAGAAGATTTAGATGCTGTTGAATGTAATTACCAGTTTCAGCATCAATAACCCCAGTATTTTGGTTACCCATCATTCCTGCTAATTTACCTTTAGCAGGTCCTATAGATCCCTCCTTGAATCCATCTTGTACAGCTATATGATTAACTTTGGCAAAATGTACCCACTTGGTAACATCCCAACCTTTTGGAACCAAAGCTAAATCAAGTCTTAAAATCTTTCCCCAATTAGCTGCAATTGCCTTATTTAATCTATCATGAATTACATCGTACAGATATGAATAAGGCTTCATCATATCTACTAGAGAGAATGGTTTTGAATCATTGAGATTATATACTCCACCTACAATACCAAAATGACATCTTGATGGATTAGATAGTCTATTATACTGTACTAATCTAGGCCTCATGTTCAGATAAATATCCTTACCTATTTTAGTACCTTCCCAAGCCTCATCAATCCATAGTATCTTTTCTTCCTCTCCTAAGTCCTTATTTATGATATAAGTCTCAGGATAAAAATTATACTCTTCTTCACCAGTCTCAGGATCATAAGATTTAACCTCTTTAATTTTTCTCTTACTCTTCCAGTACATTCTAAGAACTCTGATATTACCATTATTATCAAAGTAATTAGTGGTAGCATTTACTCCAGTATTGCCAAAAAATACAAAGTTATCTATAATTGTACCTTCCCCATATTCATTACCAGTGACATCAGCAAAATTAACGAAGGAATTTCTTTCATCATGATTTTGCATCTCATCAGTAGCATAACTTTGGGGCAAATTATCTATATACTCTATATCTTTAGGAGTCAACACATCATAAAAGGTCTCTATGATTTTTCCTGGGCTCCAGAAGTCTATAAGAATAATAATATCAGCATCTTCAATTCTACTAGAATATCCTTGTCTAAAGGCATGCACCTTCATAGGATTTAATCTCTCAAATGTGGGTTCTCCACCAACGATATCACATTGATATTCTTCTTCTCCTACAGCCATAGCATCTACAAATCCAGCATTGAATTTAGTAGGTACTGCCAGTTCTTTTATGTAATGTTTGAGTAATAAATTAGCCCTCTGCTCTCTAATATCTTGCCACTCATAAGTGAAGTAATAAGTAAGCTTATCTATTTCATTGTTGAAATCATCTTCAGACATAGAATTATTTGCAATTAATTCTTGTAGTCTAGCAAATAACTCTTGTTTCTTTGATTCTTCTATCTCTGATAGAGCGTTAGGATTAGTAACAATGGCTCTAAAGTCAAATCTACGCTTAGCTTCTTCACCTCTAAGAACATTTAACTTAGAGTTCATTATAGGGTAGTGTTGAATAGTCTCAGGAATATAATCTGCCTGTACTTGTTCAGGGTTGAGAACTATAGATAGATCCTGCATATCCAAGTACCCATTAAGAAGATTGTAGTTAATCTTCTTCTTAATTAGAGACTTTCTTACAGTGCTATCATAGAAGTAAGTTCTTCTATCAGCCCAGTCTAGATGTAATTTTCTCCACTCTCTAGTTTTTTTGGAGAAAGGAAGCATCTCTCTGGGTAATTTACTAAGTGCTAACATATAACATGTTTATATTATTTATATAATAATAACAAATATAAGTAAATTTAGCATTTAATACAAGCTTATTAATAAAATATTTATGTAAAAAACACACTTTTATTACTATATTTACCTAGGCTGAATTTAGAAGCTAAATTTGAACTTTACTCCTTTTTTAGACTGACTAAAAAATGGATCATTTCCTAAATAATTGGGATCATCTTCAATAGATGATTTAACATCTCCTTCACCTATTAATCTTAATTTATCTTCTCTTAAAAGCATTAACATTCCTAAGGCGTCGTGTCTATCAAAGTTAGCATCTGAATTCCACTGAGATAACTCCTGTATTAAAGCTCTATAAGGAATTTTAAATAGATTTAAACTTGTAGTTTCCTCTACTTCTCCATTCTCTAAGATTTTATTAGTTTCAGTTGGTTTTAACAACCAGTCCCTTATACATCTTCTAGCATAAGCTTTGATAGGTTCAGTTGCATTAACACCTTTATTTTTATTACCATATAAGTTACCTCTAATCATTTCCTTGTCTCGAAGAAATTCCAAGGTATCAGATAATAAATAAAGACAATTATGCTGAGAAAAATACTTAAAAAGACCTTTTTTATTGTTTTCATAGTTACATTCTGCATTATAAAATAGTAGAGCTTTTCTGCATATTTCATAGAAATCATCTGCAAATGTAGGTCTACCAACGTATTCAAAAACTAATTCATCTGTGAAAAGGTCCAATATGTATAAAGCTCCTAATGACATAGTGTTGGAAACATCATCGTCATAAGGGTCAATTCCAGCTATATACCTACCAGTTGGAATATTACCAGACGAATCTGTTTCAGGCATAGCTTTTATACAGATAGCCCCCTCTAATTTATTATCTTTATGTGGAAAGTTTTTAATATAATCAACATCAGTATCTGGTTTATAGACAACTGCTCCATCCTTTATAGCTAGTCTACCTATCCAGAGATCATCAAAATGATGAGGATTAAAATCAATCTCATTGAGTCTATCATTCAAATCAGCTACTGGATAGATAGTATTATCTCTCTTCATAATAGCTTCTTGAATAGTAATGGCCATTTCAGCTTTTCTCTGAGTTAAAGCCATAGCATCAGAAGAGTTATACTTAATTCTAATTCTATCTCTAATTTCTGATAATAAAGCACCTATTACATCTGATACTCCATCAGAATTATAGTAACCTTTTCTATTCATATAAGCTCCGAGAAAGAATACTGTCTTGGTTTTACCTTGGCTATTTTTATCAAAAACATTAGGAATAGCATAGGTTCCATATCCATCTGGATGATATATTAATTCTAAGGCTCCTGAGAAGTCTGAGCCCTCGGTACCCCCTGTATTATGTGTAATTATTCCATTTGCTATATATGTATGAGAGTCATTAGCTGTTAAATTATAGATTTGTTGTATTCCAGCAGGCACTGGGGCTGAGGTGACAGTTCTCCATACTATATTACTATCAATTACCACCTTTCCTAAGAACTTTTTGGCATTTTCTCTCTTGTAACTAATTTTTAAGTATGGAGAAACTTCTTCTGCAAAATGCTGTAAACTTCTTTTATCTGCTATTTCTAATCTATATAAAAATTTGTCTGAACTTCTATCCTTATTAGTACTAAATTTAGAAGATTTGATTTTATATATTACTGCAAATATACCTAACTTTCTTAGAATAAATTGAACCTCAGATAAAATCTCTCTAGAGGATTGTGTTATAGTTACTCTTGAGATTACGCACCCATCTGTATCTATTAAACCAGCTAGTAGCTCTACACTAGTTTTCTTATCAAAAGATTGATAATCTATAGGCAATCTTTTTTTATCTTTTGTTTGACCATATATACCTAACTCTCTTAGTAAAGAACAGATTCCTAAAATTCTTAATTCTTTATATAGTCTTCCATCTTTAGTTACACGAGATTGTTCTGTGACAGTTTCATAAGTTTTTTCTACATAGTCTAACAAGTCTTTATCACAATTACTAAGTACAGGAGTTTTGTCTAATCCGTAGCTTCCATTTCCAATTAAAGCCCCTATTAAATAAGCATCCTTCAAATTAGATTTTCCCCATACATCAATTTGATCTATATGAGCTATATAGTAACCCTTCTTAATATCTTTAGCCTGTACCCAAGATTGTTCTAACCACCTAGTATTAGTTTTCCTACTTCTCTTAGGAACCTTGCATAAAATTGGATGATCTATACTACAATGAATGTTATTATATGTTGAACTAATTTTTACTGTCTCTTTTTCACAGTAAGGTTGTATATAACTAATTGGTTCTTTATTAGCCCTATTATTCTTATATCCTAATATGCCTTGAGGTTCTTTTAAATCTTGGATATTTACAAGTTTCCCATCAGCAGTATATACTTTGGTATCTTTACAAACACAACCAAAAGCTAGTAGTTGCCCAAATGCATATTCTCCTTCTCTAACATTATAGTCAGAAGTATTCCATGTATTTAAGAACTGTGGAAATCTACCAAATTCCTCAAATATTAATTTATGTGCTCGTTTACCACGTCCTTTATCTGGATTATCTTTAGAAGAGAAACCAATTATTTCATTTTTGGTCCCTTTAATAATCCCTGAATTAGCATCCATATATCCCATAATCCAGTTCATATCAGCTAAACTATTCTTATATCTAGCTGATGGAAACTGAGTATTTTCAGCACAAAAATCTGCCATACTCACAAACTTATTAAGAATACCATCTTTAGTTAAGTATTCTTTCTCATAAGCTGTAACAAGACCTGTTACTTCTTTGCTAGTCTCAAGACTTTCTCCACATGTAAAGATCTTGGCTAAAAGAGCTCCTGCTGAATAGGATTTTCCCACGCCGCGTCTAGCTATTAATACTGCATGTTGTCCACCTATCCAATCATTATATAAACCTCCATGTCTAGCTTGATCTATATAATGAAACCATAAATAATTTGCCTCCCATATTTCTGGAAAGCTACTCACACGTAAAGCTACTTTACTATTAGCTCCTTTGGTTCTAGAAACCATAATAGGGCAGTAGTTAATGTAGAAATAAAAATCTCCAGTTACCCACTCCCCATCAGATGGTCTCACATACCCATTCCAGATTCTATCTAATTCTTGCCTAATCCATTTACCAAACTCACTATTAGGATTACCATTAGGTCTTAGTTTTGTATAACATCCATACTTTTTATAATGATTACCTGCTGGCCTAAAATATTCCATATCCTCCAAAATATGAGGATGGCAGACATCCACAATGATCCTGCCATCCTTTCTTGGTAAATCTCTTGCATATTTCCTATCAGGAGATATAAGAGATTGTATAAATGGAACATTATTAATATAATCAAACAGGTTTTCATATTCCTCCTTAGTGAGAGATTTAATTAAGTCATCAGTAAGGGCTGTTTGATATTTATTAACTTCCATTATTTTGTATAATTACTCAATATAAATCCATAAATATAAGTAAGTAAATTTTCAGTCATAGATGTCTCAATCTCTACCTTATTAAGCTTATTTAAAGGAACCATAAATGTAAATTCTTTGATAATTTCAGAATTATCTGAAGCATTAGATTTATAGGATAGGCTCCATACAAATTTCTTATAAAAAACAACTTCTTTAAGTATGGCCTCTTCTTTAACTAAAGCAAATAGACCATTTTTATATTTTGAATCTACAATCTTATTAAAGTCATTTAGACTTTTAATTATCATATCAGTATTAGACATAAGTATTAGTTTTTAGTAAATAATGAATCAAATCCGTCCTCGCCAACTTTCTTAAGTTTATTAGCTCTCATACGGCCATTTTCCTCAATCTCTCTTACAATAGCTGCTTCTGCTTCAGAGAATTCTTTAGCTAGCCTAGGAATATCCTTTACAGCACTAACAAAGGAGTTAATAGTATATTTAGGCTTACCTTTATCATCCTCTTGACTAAGATCCATTTCTAACAGAAATGCTCTTGCTTTTTCTATAGCTGCTCTAGTATCTCTGAGCAATAAGGATGAGGTTGTTTGAGTAAGAAATTTATATACCTCTAAAGCACGTAATACCTTTTCATCTGGCTTCCAATTAGAAGGTAATCCTTCTTGCTCTATGATAGATATTTTTCTCTCCTCATCATCTGTAATAAAGCTATAATCACTTCTAGGATCAGCATAAAAATAGATGAATCCTAACTCCATAATAGCTTTTTCTTTGTTTTTAGATCTATCTCTTTTAAAAAGTTCTCTAAAAGCTTTTATACATAAAGCTTCTTCAGATATATTTAATTTATATCCTTCAAAAGTGAATAGTTTCATATCTTAAAAATAAAGCCCCTTTTAAGGAGGGGCTTATATGTTATACTATGAGAGTACTAGAACTAGGCTTAACTAAATTAGTTGCTTTAGGAGCCTCTTTTATAGTATCTGGAAGTGCTACTTCCACTTCTTTATACTCTTTAATAATAAACTCTACATCTTGATTATCTAAGAATAAATAATCAACTCCATCTATTTCTACAAATGTAAAAGCATAAGAGACTATCTGATTATTATATTCCTCCATATCAGCTTTTGCTGAATTCTTGGAATACTTATATTGAGCAAATCTCTTAAAGTTTAGAGAAACTTTATCTCCCTCCTTAATCTCTCTAACTCCATCACCTACGGCTACTACAGTTTGAATATCTTTAATAGCTCCTTCCATATCTGGTATAACCATGCCTGTCTCAGTAACGGAGTCCTCAAAAGTATATCTATCTGCAGTAGTTACCAATCTAGTAAAAGTTGGTTTAATCTTCTTCAGTACTAGTTTTTTCTTTATCATTTTTTAATTCTTGTAGTAAATTATATCTTTCTCTTAATCCTACTATCCTATCCCAAGTGGTATAGAGCTTTCCAAGGCCAGGTATATTAACACTTACACGATGTTGTTTAAAATCCTCTTCAGACTCTAAATCTTTAATTGGAATAGCTGCTATTACTGAAGCACTAAATTCCCATAAAGATCTATATGCCACAGTTACTACTTCCTCAGGTAACTCCATTTCTTTGGATACTTCTTTTATAACTGATTTTAAAAGTTTATTAGTTATCATCAGTCTTAAGATCAAATAGTAAAATTAGTTTATACTCTTTTGAATCTATCTCTAGATTTGGAATATATTTCTTTTCTATTTTATTATCCTTTATTATCCCTAACTTTCTAAACTTAGCAAGCAACACTTGAAAGTATGGAGGAGCAATATTATGCTCTTCTCTGATAACTCTCTTAGTATCAGCATTCATAAGTACCTTATCTAATAATTCGTCATTGGATATACTTTTAGATAGTTCATATCTCATTCTTAAAAATGAGGCTAGTACTTCCATCTCCTTATAAGATAAGCCATGTAGGGGTTTAATAAATTGTAACCAATATCTAAAGAAATTATTATCTGCTTTTGCTAACGTAGTAACTATATGGGCTATATTAGAATTCTTAGTGATATTTCCCATATACATAAATTAATTTATTCGGCAGACTCACTCTCAACTTTAGACTCTTCAGGAGGAGTTAGAGCAGATTGAATCTCTTCAATTGCAAAATCTACAAACTCTTTAGAGAATAGTTCTTTAAATTCAAGAGCTTTAAATAAAAAGTCTATTCTTTTAATTGCTTCAGCATATCCTCTTTGCATAAGCTGCTCTCTCAAGGCATGATTCTCATTAGCTAGACCATTACAGATCTCTTTGAGCTTATCATAATCAAGTTTTGGAGGTTGATTAACAGCTTTATTTTCTTTAACTTCTTGTACTCCTTCTTTTAATTCAACAATCTTTCCCATAGTTCTACTTTTTTTCATCTAAAAATTTATGACCATATTTTTCTTCGTAGAGTTTCTCCCATTGATATATATTCCCTACTATAATTCTTGTAGATGTGCAATGGCCACAATAACAATCTACAATTCCAGTATAGTTCATTACTGACAGTGATAGACACGATGCACAAAAATATACTGGTTCATTATTATAATCGTTCTTTTTGTCTACACTTAAATTCTCCATAAATACTCCTTTTAATATCCTCAAAGGGTTTATTTTTCCTATTATTAAAAGGTCTTCTAGGATATATAATTCCAGTATCAGAGACATGTCCTCTTGCAATAGCTCTCCTTACTGATCTATATCTCTTTACACCCTCATAGGTAAATAATCTTAATTCTCCCATAATCTTTTATTTAACATAAAATTTAACTAGTTGATCCATTTAGATTCGAACTAAAACTACTAGAACCAAAATCTAGGGTACTACCATTATACTATGGATCAATCCAACAACACGCCTCCTATGCTCTTGGGGTAGGATTTGAACCTACGATATCTTGATTAACAGTCAAGTGCATTAACCCCTATGCTACCCAAGAGTAATGTAGTTTTTGCCAACTCCCTAGTTATGTACACTTACTAGTTAATGAAGGGATAACTACCAACCCGGTACAGCTTAATACCTAAGCTTATTATTTCTTACCACCACGACCAGTGCCTTTACCTTTTTTACCACCTTTACATGCCATAATTACTCAAAATTAATAGTATCAATAACAGTAGAATCTGCTACTGTATCAGCCAGAACAACTTCTGTTGAATCTACAGTTTGTTCTGTAGCATTTGGATGCATTAAAGTACATGAACATACTAAAGCTCCAAGTGAAAAAATTACTAAGATCTGTTTCATTTATATTTATTATTTTTTAACAATACAAAGATAAGTAAAATAAATTTAATATGCAAATATTTTGCTAATTATTTTTACAAATTCTTAAGCTGGTCTATAAACAAAGTATTAATGGAATCAACTCTTCTTGGACTTCTACCATCCTTTTGTTCTTTCATAAACTGTTCTATATTATTTCTAATTGCAGCTTCTGTTGCTTTAGGATACTCTTTGTTTGGTCCTACGTTAAATCTAATATCAGTTAACCCTCTCTTTAAAGAAGGATACATTGTATCCCAGGCTTCATATCCATATTTATTAATAATATCTTTTCTAACAGCATCTAAACTTACCTTTAGATTATAATTTAATCTGTTATTTGCCTCTTCATCACTAATTCCCTCAGCATGGGCTCTTTTAATAAAAGCTCGATCTCTTTTATATTCATAACTTGGAACTAACTTATCCCCATAACCTATTGTTTTAGCCCCTCCTTCTGGAGATAGATGTGGGTACCACCTTCCATTTTTGTAGCCTTCTTTACTCTCATTCTCAATATTCTTTTCCACTCTCATAAATTCGGGGTTTATTATATTATCCTTTTCTATTCTGTTATAATATTCCTCTGATATTTTAGGAATCATTTCTTTCTCAAGATCTGTTTTATATCTTACTAAAGGAACTTTTTGATTCTCTACCTCTATATATGTTGGAATTTGATATCTATATGAATCCAAATTATTTAGTAAATTACTAGGATCTACAGGTTGATTAGGCTGTGTTTGTAATACTTTTAGTAATGAGGTGTTCTCAGGATCTACTTTAAATGAAGAAGGATTCATTTGATTACTCTTAGTGCTTTTCCCATCATAGATATTACCACCAAAAGCTTTCTTATTCTCTATAGCCTTATAAATACCATATGCTCCTAATCCTGCTCCAGCAACAGTAGCTCCTATTTTAGCTCTATCTTGTATATTCTGATAATATCTAGCAGCTTCTTGGATTCTATCTCTTCTACTTTGTTCTAAAGTAGTAAGTTGTTGAATAGCTTCACCTACAGCTGAAGGATTCTCTTTTTGTAATCTCTTAAATATATAAGGTACTGAGCCTTCTCCTCTCTGTGTTATAAATAGATCTGATTCTTTTACTGGAAGAGTTTGATTAAAAGTAGAGGCCTCATATACCTTATTAACCTTTGGAGATTCATATAATACTCTCTCTGACCTAGGTGGAATAGAATTATAATAGTATGTTCCTTCTATACCTTTATATCCGAAGGTATTTCTAGCTTTATTTATAAACTCTTTCTGATTAATATCTCCTTCCCTAAGACTCCACATTAATCTAGTAGTTTCTAGACTAGCAGGAGAAACAGCATTATCTACTTGAGGTAATACCTTTTTATATCTTTTAAGTTTTTCTAGTGGGCTTTCATTAGAGGCAATACCAAAATCTAAACTAAGATCACCTATATATCCTCTATTACTAAATTGTTTAGCAATATCAGTAGAGTTTGATGTATATATTCCAGGTCCTCTAGTAGTCTCAAATCCTTTAGGAGAAGGATTGGTAAAATAAGTAATGGCCTCTTCTGGAGAAGATGCTTTGACTCCTCTTAACATTCTCCCCTGTCTCTGTATAAATTTGTCTACTACTTCTGGAGAAAAAGACTGCTTGGTCTCCATCAAATAATCTTCTAATTCTGGAGCTATTTTAAAAGCCTCTTTATTAGAAGAATTATAGGGAACATTATACTGATCTATATTATTTAAGTATCTTATAGCAGCTTCTCTAGATGATAATTTATTATCGCCTACTTTAATATCTCCTGGACGTAATATTCTTGTTAATTGCTTCTTTAAAGGTCTTGTTATCTTCTTAACACCTTTAGTATCAATAACTCTTAATGGACTAATAGCAGTTAATCCTTCTGTAACACCTTCTACTAAATCTGAAGCTACACCTACATAGTTTTTATCCTCTATATCTCTAGATAATTTCTTATCAGGCCTACTGTCTAAATAACCAGCTAGTCCAGCAGAAGTACTAGATGCTCCTATAGTAGAAGCAATAATAGGATTAGCTATTTTAGCAGCTTTATATGCTTTTGCTGCTGCATTAATTTTAGATATAGCTCCTAATGGAGCAGCAGTTAAAGTAGCTGCTGTAATTGGATTTAATAAACCTGTAGCTTTAGTAATAGCTGCATCCCCTATTCCAGCAGGAGCATTAGATCTATAACTATTAACAGGATTAGTTAAAGTAGCTCTAAATGTAGCATCACTAGGTTGTATATCTCCTCCATCATCATACTTATTATAATGATTCCTCATTAAAGAAATTGAGGATATACCATTTGACCGATATATCCTCATTAATTCAGCTCTCTCAGTCATGGAGAGATTATTCCATTTATCCATACTAAACTAATGCTACTGATACAGCTGTTAATTGTTGGTCAGCATTAATATTAGTACTAAGAACTAATTTTCTTTTCCTACCAACCTTATACTTAATAACTACTCTTTTAGTTACTTCTCCATTATGAGTGTTAATGGCTTTATAGTCAATTCTTTTTCTCATACATTAAATCTTTAATTTTAGCTAGCATTATATCTTGGTTAGTATAAGCATCTCTTTCCCAAGGCCTTTCATTATAACTAGTAGTAGGGCTAAACTTAATGCCATTATATACTATTGAATCTGTGAGACTTTTCTGTATTAATATACCATCATAATACTGCTTCAAATGAATCATTTCATGAGCAATTATAACCTCAATCTCTCTATTTGAAACAGTCCTATTTATAAATAGGTTATAATCTTTTGGATTATTTTGATAGAGTACAGCTTTAATATCTCTATTATACTTAAAGTATCTGTCATTATAAAGTATATTCACCTTCAAACTATCTATCCCCATAACCTTGTTAACTGCTATAAATACCATAGTATCTACTTTATAAGTAGTAGTATTTGTTATATTAATAGTAGAAGGTATCTCATACTGTATAGTCTGATATTTAGGTAAAAATAAAATAATCAATCCTATTAAAGCTAACCCTAATAATAGTATCCACCAATATTTTTTAAACATAATAAGGGCTTTAGCAATTTTACTCGCGCGTTATTTAAATAGTAGTTACTATTTATTATTTAGAGTATCTTATTCTATATAAGAATCCTCTAGGCCCTCTCATCCCTCTGACCATTTTAACGAGTGGTTTCTCTTTAGAAATAACTTTTATTCAACCTATCTGTTTAACCAGGGTGGTATTTATCCACCAAGGACCGACTTTAAGGAATGCCTTCATTAGTTTAATTCTAACAGGACTTATATCCACTACTATTCCCCTTGCGACGATACGCTGTAGCCTAGGAGCTTTTATGTGTTATTTCCTAAAGAGGATTACTAATAACCCCCTGACCATAATTCCAAGCCTTTTATCTTTCTCAAGGATAGTACCTGGATGAATGGATAGTGCAAATATAAGTAAAAAAAATTTAATTTCCAAATTTTTAATATAAATATTTTACTTATACTTTTTGTCCATAACCTTAAACAATTTTTACTGCTTGAAAAAAATTTTAAAAAAAATTAAAAAAATTTTCAAAATTAATAGAGTGTATGGGAGTGGTTGATACTTCCCCAAGACCCCCCACTAAGTTTTGGATAGAGGGTTCTACCCCCCATCACATCTGTGAGTAGGTCTTACAGAATTGAAACTACATCATTAAATTTAAAACTTAGTATCATGGACCAGAAGTATAACAGTGAATTCATTGAAGGTAAAACCAGCCTTAGCTTGCAAAAACTTGCTAAAATGGTTGACGCAGACACGATCGAGGTGAAACCTTATGCCAATGAGAAAGGAAAGTTCTGCTTCCTCTTGGCTGATGGTTGTCCTATTGGACAGGCATCTGGTAAGATCCGTGAAACTGTCAAAAAAGTTGGGGAGAATGAGTATACTGTGGATCTTCCCAAACATCCTGTAGTTAGTGCATTGCAGCCTAACGATGGTGGTGACGTATTCTACATCCTGCACGAGCAAGGTGGCGGAGACAATGTCATCACTCTGTATGACAAGAATGCACGACCTGCACCAGTCAAGTCTCAGACCATCTATGGTGAATAAATAAAGGGGGAGAAAACTCCCCTTTTATTTTATTTATCTTATTTTATATCTTACTTTTATATTTTCTTTTATTACATTTACAACAGTTTTGTAAGACCTACTTATTGTTACATACTTAACATAATATTATATCAACTCCTTAGTAAATTGCATTGTACCAAGGTTGTAACTTGGCTAAGGAGCAATAATGTCTAATTATTAAATTTTAATAGATATGAAAGAATCAATATTAACCTATCTCCTTATGTTAGTGATAGGAGTAATATCAATAGTAATATTGATGGCATTTTCTGCAATGTTTAACTCTATTGTTTAATCTTATTAAAAGTTAATAATTATGACTAAAGAGATTAAAGGTATTATTATATATTGTCTACTGATGATATGTTTAATATCTATTGTAGTACTAATTATAGCTGCAACAATCTTGTGTAAAGTATTATTTCTAATAGGTTGTTTAGCTATTGGAATCTGTTTATTAACTATATATTTTATTAAACCTTAAAGAAGATTTATTATGGAGTATGGTAGTGGTGAAGATCTTGAGTCTCAGTTGGTTATGATGCTTGGTTGTATCCCAACCGTCATTTTCCTGCTATTAATAGGGTTCCTTCTAAAATGCCTCTTAGGCATAGATCTATAATATTATAGCATATATTACTGCCAATTTCTTTAATTATTTAGTAAATATATGCTATAATTTTTCTATTAATAGTTAAACAACTATACAAATTTAACATATTAATAGCTAAAATATCACAATTTCATGGACTATATTACTAAACTAAGCAAAGAAACTGATCCCTCAATATATAAATACAGACTCCTTAATCTAATAAATAACTGGGGTAGAATCACATTATTCACTGGCAAAAGCATGAGAGATACTTATATTACCTTTGAAACAGCCATCCTTGCAAAAAAGAATGGATTTAATTGGCCCTGTTTCTACTATGCTACGTATAAAAGAAAATTTCCTACTACCTTAGAATATGATTCTGACAAACCATCTTTGGCAAATTGGAATGATACAACAAGCATGAACTTTTATGACCGTGTATCATTGCCAACACAAGCACTTCTTCAAAGATGGTTAAGAGAGAAACATCAGGTAGACATAGTCATAATACCTACTCCTAATAATCATTATACATTTAAACTAATTGATATAGGAGTAGAAGATATAGAGAGACCACCATACAATGAAGTAGAAGCCGGTGATTTTAATACTTATGAAGCTTGTTTAGAAGCAGCTTTACAAAAATGTTTTATTTTTATAAAATAAATATAACTATGACAGTAGAAGAATTTAATACACTCACGAATATTTATCAAAGAATGCTTCTCTTTGAAGAAGCAGCAGATGTTCTAAGGAGATGCATAAAAGAAGATTCTGTTCCTTGCATACAGTTTGGAAATTCTTTTACTATTTCCAAACTATCTAAATTCGAAAAGGATTTAGACTTTAAGTATCTTATGGATAAGATACTTGGAGAGGTAGAATTTCTTAGAGATCAATATAAAAAGGAATTTGAGGAATTTGCTCTCTTGTAACAGGTATGGGGGTGACTTGGAATTGATTTGCAGCATTAGAATAATAAATTAGGTAGTAGATGGGCAGTCTACTTTAAAAAAGCTCAAAACAACAAATGGCAAAAAGATTAGCTCAGCTCTAAATAGAGCAAAAAGTTTCATCCTTGGTGAAATCATTGAGGGTGCACCTGTAGCACTTGCAGCTTAATATTGTTTTCAAAGTTTAGTTATTCTTTAAAAATAACTTGGTGGAAGTTGACCTTAACTGGTCAGCCCTTATTTCATAATCAACAGCAAACAAATTCTTGGGCTATGTAAGATTAATAGCATCCTAAACCTATGAATAAATTTATTATTTTAAGTTGTAAAGACAAGGGTTCGAATCCCTTCACCTCCACTAAATCTTAATATTATGAAAAGAGTATTTTATTTTAAGCTTAGTAATTTAACATATTTAAAGCAAGAAGTAGAATCAACTACTAGGGAAGAAGGAGCAGTAGTACAAGAAACTTTTGTTTACTTCATTTCCCCAATAGCCCTTAAAGGACCAATTTTAACCTTGTTGGTTTCTAGAAAGAGGACATACCTTCTAAGCAAAGATCTTTTAGAAAAAGATGGCTCTTATACAAAACTTCTTTGCCAGAATTATAGAGGGATTACAAGACGTACTTTCAAGAATAAACTCAAGAAAGTATTAACACAAGTAGACATAAACTTTCAATCTATTTAACAGTAATCACTATGAAAATACTCTACATTGTATCCTTGGCTATTTTTCAAATAGCTTGCTCCAATTCTATATATCTCAAAAAAGATGAGGTTGTAGATATATACATGACTATGCCTGATACGGCATATGAACTCTTAAATAAGAGACTGCCTGAAGGAACAAAAATTAAAACCTATGTCAAACAGTATTTAAGGTATTTGGATTATTATAATGAACAATATCTAAATACTTGGGAGTATGAATAACTTCTAAACTAAAACCTATGAATGCTAATAATTTCGGAGCAGCTATATTAATAGCTAAGGTAAGTAAAGGACAAATTCTCTATAGTCGTATACTTAGAAAGAGAATTAAGCCAAATAAAACATGTTTGGTATTTGGTAAGGTAGTAGATATCTCAAAGATGCCAAAGCATCTACAATAACTGACCCATACTGATAAATTTTATAAAAACTCTTTTAAGGGATAGAGTATAAAGAACCCTTTTATTAATTTAGGCACTTAGTTCAGTGGTTAGAGCACGAAGCTTATACCTTCGGAGTCGCAGGTTCAAATCCTGCAGTGCCTACAATAAAATTATGATCGGCAAATGTCAGATAGCCAGTAGATGAGGACTGACGAAGTAATTACCTACTTACCCAATAATAAAGGGAAAGAACCGGATTCTTTCATGACTTTATTCCTTTGAGGGTTCCACGCCAATAAAAAGTCTGCAGAAATTTTTATTGGTGGTATCGGTTAAGGAAAGTAACCAAAGCATCTAGCCTAGGTGAATAGTACTAAAGTTGCAAATTTAGTCTAACGAAAACTTCTGAGGGTAATCTCAGATTTTATTTTATACCAAACGAACAAAGGACTGTAGTAGTAATTGCAAACCTGAGTCCTTGAGTAGGCTTAATTAGCCGAACAGCCACAGTTGTAATGACTAAGGAGCGCAGTTAGGCAATTTTTAATAAAGTATTATATGTTATTTAAAGAAATATCAAAAGGAGTCGGAACAAAATGCATACCTGCTTCTGACGAAGAAGTAGAAGAGGCTAAGAAAATATATAAGGAAACTAAAAAGTGTGACCATAAATTTATCTATGATAAAGCTGGATATTCTGATTATGACTTCAGATATTGTGGTATTTGTGGAAAACTTATAGAGCTTATTTAAGCTTACAGAGAGTAGTAGAGGAGTTAGGCTTATCTCGCTGCATTTGGGATGCAGAGCACGCTGGTTCGAATCCAGTCTACTCTACTAAATTTAAAACTATAGCTAGTAAAGGCTTTAAAAGAACAATTAAGAAATGAACAAAGATTTATATAATTGGCTTGAGAAAGAGTGGAGATTTAATAATCATGTAAAGTATCAAAAATACTTTAAAGAATGGATATCAAATCTCACACCCGATCAAATTACTGGATTTACTAAACAATATGAACAAGGATTAAATGAAAGCTTAATACAACATTAAAAGACTCTTTACTAATATGAAAAAATTACTAATACACCTCTTGTCAATAAGAGATTCCCTACACTCACAAGCAGAGATACTCCGTAAACAAAGAGAAGTTGAGTTTAATAAAAAGATCAATTTATTAGTATCAGAGCTTTGTAGTTATCTTAATAAAGACATATCAAAAATCAGTATATCTAATAATAGATATATTATATGGAAAAAGGAAATAATCCTCACCGAGAAAGAAAGTAAGGCTTTCAAAGAGATGATTAGTCAGAAAACAGACATTCCTATATCAGCTATTAATATATATAAGCTTAATTATAATCCAATAACTGTAATAAGGATTGATTTGGAACTCTTAAATTTAATTGAAAAAAGTGATGCAAAAGATAGTAATTATTCCTGATATACATGGAAGAAAATTCTGGAGAAGAGCCGTTGAAGAAGATGCCAATAAGATTATATTTCTCGGAGACTATGGTGATCCATATGGTAGTGAGGAGATATCTCATAAAGATGCTCTAATAGAACTTGAAGATATTATCAGATTTCAAGAAGAAAATCCTAACAAGGTAGTCTTATTATTGGGTAATCATGATGCCCACTATCTTAGTAGATCCTTTTCTCCATGCTCACGTTATAGTCATAAATATGCGTCTGAATATTATGACTTATTAGCTAATAGAGTAGAATTTTATAAGGCTTATGAGTGTGAGCAAAATGGAGTAAAATATTTATTTACTCATGCTGGAGTATCTCCAGAGTGGCTACGTAATAATCATATTAAAGAAGAAGACAATCTCAGTCTTATTCTTAATGAAGAACACTGGGATCTTTATGACCAAAGTTCTTACTTAAGAGGAGGATACTTTCTATTTGGAAGTCCTTTATGGGCTGACATTAGAGAACATGCTTCTTCTAAGGAAAGACTCAAAGATTATATCCAAATCTTTGGACATACTATGTTATCTAGACCATATTTTGAAGATAAAATTATTTGTCTAGATTGCAAAAAAGCATTTATACTTGAAAATAACGAAATCAAGGAGTTTTGAATACATTTGTAGTGAAGTATAGTAGCTACATCTTTAAAAATGTATTGGACTTTGGTAGTGGGAAAGAAACTACAACAATTATCCTACATTAATTTAAATCCTTAGTAGGAGAGGTAAGAGTATGGCTAATAATAAATTTAACAAGCCTGCTAAGAAACAAGTTAAAAAATTCATCATCAAAAAGAGTGAGAATCCTATGTATTTTTCACAGGGAATTCTTCTCAAAGTCAATCTACCTGGGGTAATAGGAGGACCTGTGGTTCAGACGGGAAGAACCATTGGTAAAAAATGGTTCCCATCCTTCTCCACACCCAAAGATCCTGAGACCGGAGAGTTTCTGCGTGACAAACAGGGACACTACATTTCAGGAATAGAACTGAACATTCAGGAACATTATCCTCGTGAGCAACACCTGGCTTATCAGCAGAGGACAATTTCACCTGAGGTTCTCAAAGACTGGGCCTCTAATAGACCAGCTGCGATCGACAAAGCAAGTTGGGCTATACTTACACCTGACCAAAGAATCACATATTGGTTAAGTACTTTCGACCAAGGGTTAGGTATCAGTGTAACTATTCTATAGCCTAAGAGGGCTAATCCGAATTATTAACCATTAAGGGGGGATTTATATCTCCCCTTAATTTATATTTAGCTATTATGAAATGTAATTTTTATATAAGACTTATATGTTTTATTATAGCTATTATATCAGTAGGACTAATAGTTTTACATATGTATCATTTAGCCTTTTCATATGCAATGAAACCTAATATGCAAGGATTAGGGGTAATGCTTGGGCTATTTGGGTTGTTAGGTATAGTAGCCATAGTACTATGGGTAGAAGATTTAATAATCATGTATAAACTTTTAAAAGATGATATTAAGAACAATTATCCTCTTCACGACAGTAGCGATAATAACGACAACTATAGAGATAATTAGATTAATCTATTATAATCATGGTTGCGTGAAAAATAGCAGATATACTATTACAGAATGGTTCTCTTCATCACAGACTAGCACATTCTTTCAGGTAGTGATGGGTACTATACTTGGACTATTTATTCTAGCCTTTCTAATATTCTCTGTACTCTGGATTATATGCCCAGAGGATTTTTATTCTTTGTTAAAATGAGAATTTACTCTAATATCTTCATACATATTCCTGGATTTACCAAGTCTGATTTAGAATTTATAAGTAATTCTACTACACATGAAGAAGTCACTCTATTAGCCGCTACCTGTGGTATGTTTATAGAGAAGATTCATTTCTATGATCCATTCACTATTCCCCTGCATAATCAGTATGAGATGAAGCTAGTAGACACTAATGTGTTTGAAATAGTAAAGTTTTTATCTCAAATCAAAGCTTATGAAACAGTGTACATAGGTTCAAGAAGAATATCTGGAAATGGCGCACATCTTATCCATGTAAGTATAAGATATAATAAGGAAGAGTATGCTAGTGAGGAATTTGAGGTTGATAGTATAGAACGAGATATCATTTTAGGAGTTATACAGGAAGTCTTTTTAACCATCTTAGGAAAGGTCATTGATGATAAAAATAATAAAAAAGATTTTAGGGATAATAAATAGTATTATCCTATGTTTTAGGTTTCCATTTCTATATCCTAGAAACAGATTCTCAGGAAAGCATGAAGTATATATTTCATGGATTATGAGGTTATATAATAAACTTTATAAAAAATCCAAAGATAAATTTCAGCTTCTCTTTATATTTCACAAAGATCCTGACGAATTTAAAAATGGGAGCTTCAGTTATAAAGAGGATAATTACACTATTTCTCTTACAAATGATGGTATTATTAGGATTTTAGGTCCTAAGGAGTCTAGTGAATATAATCTTCAGCAACATATTGGCAAGGATTTTAGACTCTTAGGCATAGAGCCTGGTAAGAATTTTATGGGAGATTCCATTATTTGCTATCATATAAGCAAGAATGAAGTCTCTATTCATAACTATGGATTTGCATTCAAAACACTAGAGATAGTAAAAAATAAATTTTATCATAGGCTTAGTAATATTCTTAATTGGATTTATGAGAATATTATTCAACCAGTATGTTTTATTCCAACATATACTGAGCTTGATGCTATGCCTAAAGGTTGGAGAAAGTGTTTTGGCATTTCTATATGTAAAGAAATAAAAGCTTCTCTTAAAAGACACAATTGTCTTAAGGAATATAGGATTACACAGATTAAAGAGAAGTTTGGTGGTCTAAGATGGTATAATGCAGCAGCTCCTGAAGAAGTATATAAAATCATACAAAAGTATGAGTATATAAGTGAAAAAACTTGTATTATCTGTGGAAGGCCTGCAACTAAAATCTCAACAGGATATATATCTCCATATTGTGATGATTGCTATCAGCAATATTACAAAGATAAACCTTATTCAGTTATTAAGAATTGGTACGGATGGACTGGTTCAAATATTGAGAATAAACAAGTAGTATCTTAAAATATTTTAGTATGAGTAGTATAATATTTAACATTCCTGAGGGATATATATTAGATAAAAAATCTAGTACGAGAACGGCAGTAGTTTACAAAAAAGTAGTATCTTTACCTAGTACTACAGACTCTATAGTTAAAGAGGAACTTAAACAATTCTTTAATAGGCATCCTGAAGGATGTTTATTAATGTTTGGATAATCTAAAGAACAATACTATATCTATAGCAGCGACGCAGGAGGTTGTACAATCTGTTCACTTGGAGTACTGTGATGAGTAGGAAGTCAGATGTATAGTATTATTTTGTAACCTTTCAAGCTTCAGTAAACTTGGATAATTTGCTCAAATCGAGAGGTATATGTATAAGCCTATTCAATGACCAAGTAAGAGAATAGGTACAAGCCGCAATGGTGGAATAGGTAGACACGAGGGACTTTGTTTAAACATACAATAATGTATGAAGATTACAAAATATTTGGCCCTTATTTCAGAAAGGATGGTAGGCAACATATAATTGTTGTAAAAGATGGTACTAAGAAAACCATTAGCTATCCTAAATTTTTGGTTGAATCTTATTTAGGAAGAAAATTATCAGATCAGGAAACAATAGATCATATAGATGGTAATTTTCTAAATAATGACTTTAAGAATTTACGTATAGTAGAAAGAAAACAACATTCAAAAGATGACTCATTAGTTGTTGTTCCTATTGAAACTAATTGTCCGATTTGTGGGAAGAGGGTAATTGTTAATTCTTCAAGAGAGCAAAATCGTGGAAAATTAATAGGATTTTGTTCTAAACAATGTTCTGGACTTTACGGTAAATTAATTCAAACAAGTAAAACCAAAATAAAAAGGAAATTAGAGTTTAAATATGAAAAATCAAAATTGAGTGCTTTATCAGAAATGGTAAATGTAGAAGACCTTAAATTCGGTGAAGGCTTAACGAGTAAAGTCGATGCTAATACCGAGCCAAGTTCGTAAGAAAAGGTGTAGAGACTAAACAGGGTCAACCTAAACTATCTTAGATAGCATGGTTAAGATATAGTCCAGACCACAAACAGAATTAATTCTGGCTATGAAAATAGTAGTGGTATGAAAATCCCTTGGGCAGTGATGCCCGTGTGGGTTCAACTCCCACTTGCGGTACTAACTTATTATTATACAATAAAAAATATAACCAATGCTAGCAGGGAAATTAATTATTAAAGCTTTAGAAGATTTTGGGATATTAGAACAATTTTGCATAGGCATGTTCTTTGCTTCTAAGAAAGAGTTTCAGGAATCTAATAAGCCAATAGAAGAAATAGTAACTAGTGGTAAAGGATTAATATTACAAGAGGCCACGCTCCCAAATGTATTAGATAGAGGGAACCTCTCTATTCTTCTGAGAGACTCCTTTAAAAGGAAGCAAGGAGCAAAGTTTCATAAGATTATTTATGAAGATATCCCTCCTATACTATCTGAGGCTGCTCTATTATGGAGAAACAGATTTTTTAAGGATTTTATACAATTTCTTATAGAGGAAAATGTAAGATATTCTTTTGAGAGGAAAATTTTTGATATAGATGGAGCTACTTTTGAAGACATATCTCAAGGAGGAGTCTTTGCCTCAATAGCTCCCGCTAGATGGATTAGTGGTACTATTAGATATTATACTAATGAGAATAGCAATTGGAAGAATATAGATGAAAGATGGAAAGCTCGTTATAATCAATTAGATAATATCTATAGTGATGAAGTCGATAGATCTTGATTTTGTTGTCAAATTTCTGAAAGAAAATAATATTTTTATATGCTTTCAGGAATTATTATATGACGACCAACATCTTAGCTTAGAGGAATATGTTACATACTGTTCTGAGAGGCCTGGAATATTCATAGAGGTAGCCTTCTTTTGGGGTAAGAATGGGAAAGCAGAAATTCCATTTTGGTCAAATATAAATGATAAGTGGCTAGAAAGAATTAAACACAAGTAATCTATTTAATTAAAATAATATATTATGAAAAACTTTTTAGCAGGTTTATGGATGCTTCTAATACTATTTAGTATTGGATGTGCTGGTACTCTGTTTTATACAGGGTATAACATGTGGGGAGTAGTTGCTGCGGTTGTGACGGTAACTAATCTTGTGGCCTTTTTTGCCAACAAGAAACTTCCTACACTTAACAATATAACCGATTAAAAAGCAGAGAAAGTGTCTTATACTTATATAGGACACTTTCTTTTTTAGTATATTATGTCCGGATAATATTATGACTAAAGAAAAATTAACCGAAGATATTATAAGAAAATTGGGATTACTCTCTTTTCTTATAAATGAAGTAGCTACCAGCCTAAAGTATTCTTCCCCCACGTCAAATGTCCAGATAGCAGAAGATTTCTACAAAAGTTCTCTGAAAAAATATGCTGGTAGGGGTTTTCTAAGGAATTTGGTATTTGCAATGGGGATCATTTGTTGGGAAGAGGCTATAATTGAATATGAAAATAATTGGGACTCAAGAGCTCATGAACTATCATCAGAATCTCCTAGTTTTATTACCGCAGATGGAGAAATCCATAGGTTCTGGGGTATACACAAGGGTAATGTAAGTTTTATTACAAACACCTGGACAACTATCAAGGCAAAGCATTAATTATAAAGGTCTCTTAGTTCAAGGGATAGAACAGGGGTCTTCTAAACCTCTAATTCCAGTTCGAGTCTGGAAGAGACCACCTAACCATAATTTTTTAATTTTAGAGATATGAAAATAAAAGTAGGAGACACTGCAAAGGTTCATTTAACAAGTGGGAGGATGTTGACTAAGGTAGTAGAGGATAGTCAGGAGATTACGCACTGGAAATTTACTTATAGAGGAGTAGTTATAGCCGCAGAGGATGGATATAAGCTTGAAACCATTAAAGTCTATCTTAATGAAGATGGATCTATAAATAAAATTTCTGCAGTAACTAAAGTTGGCATCTCCAAAATAGAATATCCTGAAGCTCAGAAACGTGAAGAAGAATCTCAATCCTCAGAGCCATCAGTAGTATCCAGTTCTTCTCTCTTTGAGAAAGGTTTAAGAGAGATGGGATTATGGGGAGTAGTATGGAACTATGTAAAAAAACAACAAATACTTTCTATTAACTCAGAGGAAGAATTTAAAAAAATCTGTGAAAGGAATGATAGTCCTTCCCTAATTAGAAGGGTTCTCTCATATTCAAATACCGAGGAAGGTAAGAGTGTATGGGAATTAGTAGAAAAAGAGTTGAAAAACTTTTATAAAAAATCATAAGATGAGAATGTACTGGACACAAGAGAGGAAAGAAAAAGTTCTAGCAATTCTAAGAACATACAAAGATGATTCTTCCAGGGGTAGAATGGGCAGACTCTTTAAAAAAGTCTGGCCTGATTCAGCACCCACAACTGCTTATATGAGGTGGAGAAATCCTGTTTGGGAGAAGACTCTTAAAGAAAAGGGCTTCTCTAACTTTATAATAAATCCGAATCCTGGCTACTTTGCTAATCTTTGTAAGCAACCGAATATTTTGAAGGAAATTTTCCAAGAAATCATGAAATTTCCTCATAATTTACAGGCAGGATTTGAAAGTGCTGCTAAATTATTGCAAAGATCTGGCATGCCTGTAACTTATCATTCAATACGTAACTCTTGGTATGATAAAGAAAGTGAATTATACCAATATAGAATGAAAGATGCAGATGACGTCGTAACAGCTGGGGGTCATGTAGTACTTTTCCACTACAAAGTACTCCGCAGAAACAATAAAAGAGAAATTCCTGATTCTGTACATCTTCTTGAATCTTAGAGTAAGTATTATTAGATTAATATATACCTAGAATATCTAGGTATATAAGCCCAAGTGGTGGAATTAGGTAGACACGTCAGATTTAGGATCTGATGCAGAGATGCGTGCAGGTTCAAGTCCTGTCTTGGGTACTATAAAATTAACTACAGCAATAAGAGGGGGGGGGCAAAATCCTTCCTTATTTATAAGTAATCAATCCCTTTTATTATATGAAAAAGCTATCAGACTGGAAAGGTAATTACCTTTGTGCTTTAAATTCTAAACTTACTAGACTATCAGATTCTTATGTGCGGGAAGAACCTGATATGTTTTGTATAGTTAAGGTAGAAGCTGATAAAGTAATCTTTCCAGATGAAACTTCCAAAGATTTAATGTCATTTATTACTGAGACAGTAAGAACTAAAAAATGCTTAAAGGAAGTTTTAGAAAATTTCATCAAGAGTGATCCTGACTTGCTGAAGTTTTGTAAGCAACATAGATTAGGATATGTTGCTTCTATTAAAGAGGAAGAGCCCAAGGTATTTCCTAAATTTAACCAATCTCAGATGGAGAAGAAATTCATTCTTAAAATTCTGATTCAAAAAAAGGATCATAAAAATCTTCAGGAGTTTAAGAGGCAACTAAAGAAGAAAAAATAATACATTATGTTTAGAGTAAAAAATTTAGGAGAGAAAGTTCTATTATCAGTAGGAATATTTCTTATGACGATAGGGCTACTTGGGATAATAAGTGGTTGCTATGAACATTCCACAGAAGAGAAAACGGATGATATAGAATTGTATCATCACGAAGATAACCTCTCTCAAACAATGTATGACTCTGTTCTAAACTTTAACTACCAGATTCGTGTACAGCATCCTCTAGTTGTAACAGCCCAGGCTATTTTAGAGACTGGAAACTTTGCTAGTAAAGTCTTCAAAGAGAATAATAATCTCTATGGAATGACCCTAGCAAAATCCAGACCTACTTTAGCTATTGGAGTTAGGAACGGATATGCTGTATATAGGACCTGGCAGGAGAGTGCTATAGACTATGCATTGTGGCAAAGTTCTTTTGCAAGGAATCTATCTGAAGAAGACTACTATTTAATTTTAAAGCGTTTATATGCTGAGGACAAAGAGTATGTCAATAAAGTCAAAAATGTGTTGAAGTGACTAAACAAGCCTTACAAGATGAGGCTGTAAAACTAGCCCTGTCTTATAAGAATTTATTATTATCATGGTGTACAGGGTGTGGTAAAACCTTTGGATTTATACAAGCTCAAGAAGCTTTAAAATCTAAGAAAACTTTGATTGTTGTTGCTGAAATTGCTCATATACAAGGGTGGAAAGATGAGTATTATAAGCACAGGAAAGAATATCTACTGAGATCTACCACCATTATCTGTTATGCTTCATTGCATAAATATGTTAATAAGTCCTATGATCTTATAGGCTTAGATGAGGCTCATAGAATTACTGATACGAGAGCAGACTATCTTAGGACTATAGAAGTATCTAATGTAATTGCATTAACAGCCACGATTGGATGGGATAATTTAGATATACTAAAAGGAATATGGGGTAGATTTTATGAATTCAAAGTTACCTTAGAACAAGCTATTGAGTGGGGTATTATTCCCAAACCTGCTATACATCTTATCCCTATGAAACTAGATAATCTCGAACGCACAGAGATTGTCTGGTTTAGTAGGGGTAAAAGAACTCAATTGGGTATTTGTCAATATCCTGCTAGATGGGGGTACCTAACCAATAAGAAAAAGTATCCTAATTTACACTTAGAGATTAGATGTACACCTCTAGAGAAATATGAGTATCTTTCTAGCCAGATGAATTATTTATCAAGGAGATATCAAAACTCAATGTCTGAGTTTGATAGAATTCAATGGCTTAAGGCTGGAGCTGATCGTAAAAGATTCCTTACTTCTCTTAAGACTAATATGGCTCATAAATATGTTTCAGATCTTTTTGAACAAAAGAAAAGATTTATTTGCTTTTGTGGATCTATAGATCAGGCAAACATATTAGGAGGAAAGAATGTGTTGCATTCTAAAACTGATGATCCTCAACGGGTAATTGATAATTTTAATAGTAAAAAGATCAATTCTCTTTTTGTAGTTAATATGTTACAAGAAGGAGCTAACTTAGTTGATATTGATGCTGGAGTTATAATTCAGCTTGATAGTATTGAAAGATCTTTTATTCAAAAGACTGGTCGTACATTAAGGAGTAAGTATCATCCAGAAGTTTATATACTCTACTTTGAAAATACAAGGGATGAAGAATATGTAAGAAATTCTATTCAAGATATTAATCCTGAGTATATAAATAAATTGCCTTATGATAATCCAAATTGATGAAGGAGTCCTAGACAAGTATAATCTTACTCATCCTCAATTTTTTCTGTTGGCAATGAGTAAGTTTAATTATACCCAAGAGGATATAGATGAACTTATTGAGAGAGGCTTCATAGGTGATACCTATCAACCTGATATGGCAGCTAATGCCTATTTTGCTACTGAAGCTGGCCTTGAAGCTATTAGAGGAATTCTGTCAGAATCTATTAAGCTCACAAAAGAGGAAAAGGACTCCTTAAACGATTTAGCCTCTCAAATGGCAGAACTGTTTCCAAAAGGTAAAAAAAGCAATACTACTAAATATTGGAGAGGAAACTCTGGCCTTGTGAAACAGAAGCTTAAAATTTTCTTCAAGAAATATGGTCATTTCTCAAACGAAGTTATCCTAGAAGCTACTAAGAAATATATAGAAAGCTTTGGAGATAATTTAACTTTAATGAGAATTTTGCCATATTTTATTGAAAAAAACAATGAATCAGAATTGTTAACTACAATTGAAAATCTAGAAGATGTAGCTCCTAACAATGATGATTGGATTCATACTATGGTATAAGTGGAATTATTTAATAGAGTTTTTAACGATTTAGTTGATAGAAAGCATAGGATTGATAATGGCCTAATCAACAGCATTCCATTTAATTTACCAAGATTCTCAAGTGTATTGCCTGGCATTGAACAAGGCACTTATACATTAGTAACAGCAAACACTAAAGTTGGCAAAAGTCAACTAACAGATTGGTTGTATGTATTTACACCATTCTTTTATGCTTTTAATCATAGAGAACAAGTAAGAATCAAGATATTTTATTTTACTCTAGAGATGTCAAAGGAGCAAAAATATAGACAATTTATGTCTCATCTGCTTTATATATTAAGTAGAGGGAAAATAAGAATAGCTCCTAAAGATTTGAGAAGCACTAATGCTAGTTATCCAATTCCAGAGGAAGTATTAGAGATTCTATCTAGTGATGAATATAAACCTTATTTTGAATTCTTTGAAGAGTGTGTAGAATTTATTGATAGTATTAGAAACCCAACGGGTATATTCAAATTTGCTAGAGAATATGCTCAAAATCATGGAACTCAACATACTAAAACAATAGATTTTATAGACAATAACACTAAGGAAACTACTCCTACTGTAGTAGATGATTATTACGAGCCAGATGACCCAGATGAGTATAAAATACTTATTGTAGATCATTTAAGCTTAATCAGTACCGAAGCTGATTGTAATACACTACATGCAGCTATGAGTAAGTTATCATCTAAGTATTTTGTACAGCTAAGAAATAAATACAAATATACCATCGTAGCTGTACAACAGCAACAAGCATCCCAAGAGGGCAATGAAAACTTTAAGTTAGATAAATTAAGGCCAACTACTGATGGTCTTGGTGATAATAAACTAACTGGAAGGGATTGTGACCTAGCTTTGGGATTATATGCTCCATATAGATATGGCAAAATAGATCATGGTAAATATGATATAACTAAGTTCAGGGATAATATCAGATTTATGGAGCTTATGGTGGGAAGAGAAGGTGGAGGTAATGCTGAATGTCCTCTTTATTTTGATGGAGCAGTAAATTACTTTAGTGAGCTGCCAGAATATGACAATAAAGAAGCACTAGAGCAATATTATAAGCTTATTAGAAGCAATGCTTCTCATCCCGAACCAAAAATATCTCTATTGTTAACCATTAAGCAACACAATAGAGGATTATTAAAAAAACTATTTAAGCATGTCTAGAATTTTAGGTCTAGCTCCTTCTGGCTTTGGGAAATCTACCGGTATTAAGGGTATTCCTGAACTAGGTCATAAAGGACTAGATCCAAAAACCACTTTTGTTATAAGTGTTTTAGGTAAACCTCTACCTTGGAGAGGGAGTCAGAAAGATTATGTAGTTACTGACTATAAAAAACCAACTGCAGGTAATAGGATTATCAGCAATGATCCTGATGTGGTAGCAACTATCTTAACTCAGTTAGCTAGCCCAGAATGCCCATATAAAACTATAGTAATAGATGATTTTAATTATCTAATGCAAGATTACTATATGGCTAATGCTCTTAAAGGTGGTTGGGATACACCTAAAAAGATTGGAGCCTTTATGGGTAGAATATTTGATGCTATAGATTTGTATCAAGATCCAAATCCCAAGAATATTATTGTCTTAGCTCATGGTGAGGAAGTAGTTAAACCTGATAATAGAGTATATGTTAAATTAAAAACCACAGGGAAAATGGTAGATGAATATGTCACCCCTGAAGGTAAATTTGATATTACTATTATTGGTAAATCTAGGTTTGATGCCTCTAGTAAAACAGTAGTTAAAGAATACCTAACTAATGAGGATGAATTTACTAGCTCAGCAAAGAGTCCTTATGGTATGTTTAATTCATTATATGTTCCTAATGATTTGGGATATATAGTAGAAACTGCTGATGAGTATTATAAAGGATAATAAATAAAATTATCTATTCTTAATGAATAGAGTACAACAAAACGCCTAATAATGGATAGATTTGTAGCTGCCCAGATCAAAAGATTAGAAGCTGGGAAAAAGCCTTATCTGACAAGAAAAGAAAAACTTCAAATTAAAATTGAAGAAACTAGAGCTTCTTATGAAGCTCAGCTAGCTGATTTAGATGCCAAAATTGCAGCTTTAGACGCTACTATAAACACTTTCAAAAAAGCTAATGGTATAGAAGAGGAAGTACCTAATGACCCTGAATTGGAACCTGCTGATATTGAAAAGGTATCTTATCTGAATATAGCAGACTTAATTCCTAGTTCAGAACCTGAAACTCCAGAAAGTACAGCAGAAATTTCTGCTAATTCATTCCTCAAATTTTAGTAACACCTTATTATATAATAAATTATTCAATAAAATCATTATGAAACGTAATATATCTCTTCTCATTGCTAAAGGTGCCTCAACTTCAACTTCTAATGTGGTACGACGCTATATAGGTATTGCTCCTGCTAAAGTACTTTCTGTTAATCCTAGCAAAGCTGACCTAGAAAAGATCTATAGCACTCCTGATAATCCTGTAACACTAGAAAAAGAGCCTTCTTATTATAGTGTTGATGAAACAGGAGTTAGAACCGCTAGAATTAATTTCTTAGTTGAGATTAGTCCTAAGCTAACCAATGGAGAGTCTGTAAAAACCTCAGTATCATATTTTCTAAAAGATCAGATACAATATAATAGAGATAATACAAAGGTACAGGTGATTAATGCTTTTGGAGAATCTACTTGGCTAACAGTAGAAGAGGCAAAAGCTGGCAAAATTCCAGACAGACTCAAATGGTTTGATGGAACTGGTGTAAGACCTGCTATGGTAGGTGAAGAGAACCTAGTTAAATTTATCAAAGCCCTCAGTGGCATTCCCAATAAATCCTATACCAGAGATGGTGTAACTGTTACTATTCCTGATATCACTGCTGCTTATTGCCAGTTAGATAACATCAAGAAATATTTTGATGGAGATATTTCAGAACTTGTAGCAGTAGTAGAGGCTTGGACAAATCAGAATATGGTTAAACTATTGTTTGGAGTTAAAACCACCCCAGATAACAAGATGTATCAAGATATATTTATTCAGACTCCTCTGAAAAACTCTGCTAGAGATAATACAGCTATCATTAAGGAGGTAAGGAATAGTAAAGAAATTGGTAGATATCCTAATACCTACTTTGGTGAAGAGCCTTATGAATTTGGGGAATATGTCCCAAAAGCAACTAATTTAGAAGAAACAGTCGCTAAGGGTTCTGAAGATGATTCTACAGTACCTGCTGCTGGTTGGTGGAAATAACATATGATTGCTAAGGGAAATGGACCACTTTTACCCTTAGATGAGGTTAGAACACATATTAGTGACTTCGAGATATTAAGATATTATCTTGGAGTCACTAGTGTTCCCACCGTTATTAACAATCCTACTAGAAAGGATGAGAGACCCTCTTTAGGAATATACACTTCTAATGGGCAAACTGTGGCAGTAAGAGATTTTGCTACTGGATACTCTAATAGCTTAGTAGGATTTTTGGCGGAGTTATGGCATACTAACCTAGAGGCAGCTTTAGCAAAGATAATCATGGAGATTCCTCTAATATCTAAGGGAAATAACTCAGAATTAACTATCAGCAAGTCTGGTAGACATTCTGGATCTAAAGCTAAAATACAAGTTAAGATCAGAGAATGGAAGAAATATGACTTAGAGTATTGGGACTCCTATGGTATTAGCCTACCTTGGTTAAAATTTGGAAAGGTTTTCCCAATTAGTCATATATTTATAGAGAAGGAACCTAATAAATATGTTATACCAGCAGAGAAGTATGCTTATGTTTATATAGAGCAAAAGGATAACATAACTTCTATTAAAATATATCAGCCTTTTAGTAAAGATAATAAATGGTATAACAATCATAGTAGCTCCGTATGGGATCTATGGTCTCAATTACCTATGAATGGTGATAATCTTATTATAACCAGTTCTAGAAAAGATGCTTTATGTATCTGGGAAAACACAGGTATACCATCCTGTAGTCTTCAAGCTGAATCTTACTGGCCTAAACCCCATGTGGTAGATGAATTAAAAAACCGCTTTCATAAAATCTTTATATTATATGATAATGATTTTAATAAAGAGGTCAATCATGGCAGATTATATGGATCAGCAATGGCTAAGCAGTTTGGATTAACACAGATAGAAATTCCTATAGAGTTAAAATCTAAAGATAGTTCAGACTTATGTAAGATGCATGGTCGGGAAATACTACATCAAACAATATTAAAACTAATACAGCATGAAAGTACTTGTTTATGGCACCCTTAAAAAGGGCTTTCACGCCAATAACCTTTTAGGAGATTCCCCCTATCTAGGAACGTTTACAGAGGAACTACCTTATCAAATGTATGATTTAGGATCATTTCCAGCTTTGGTACCTTCTGAGAAGCCTACTTTAATCACATTTGAAATGTATGAGGTAGACAATAAAACTATGGAACTTCTAGATCACTATGAAGGATACCCTAATCTCTACACTAAAGATATAGTAGTAGTCAATGGAGTAGAAGCTATTATCTATGTAATGAAAAATAATGTCTATAGGTATAAGAAGCCTATGGCTGAAGGTTTGTGGATCAGAAAGTAAAATTTAAGATGAATGTCAATGCAAAAAAAGAGTTTCTTTTCCTTCTCACATCTAATTATTGATTCCTATACTATAGGAGAGAAAAAAGAATTAATTGTCTTAGCAGTATTTAACAATAATATACATACTAAGATTGGTACAGAGTTAATTATTAATTGTTGGCCGGTATTCTCAATAAATGAGCAACTCTCAGATCTTTTCTACCAAGGCCGTGAAATGGAACTTTTTAAGGCTACTGATATTTTAGCCTTAGTAGAAGCTTTAAAAAGTGAACTTGAGCCACTTGTCTCAAATGTTAATAAATCAGCCAAACTAATCAATAATTTTCTTAACTTACCTACAGATTATGAGAAAGTAGAAGAATTGTATAGATATATTACAAGCAGATACTCTAAAATGGACATCAAATGAAAAAGTACAAGTTAAAAATTAGATCTAAAAACCATACGGCCTCAAAGATTAGAGGAATAGTTAAGAGCCCTCACAGAGCTGTTCTGAGATTAGGAAGTATCACACCTACAGAGGCAATATTTCCTAATATTCCTATAGAGGATATTATAGAGATAAATACTCCTGAAGGATGCAAGATCTCTGGCAATAAAATCCTTATGAAGAGAGCTTTTGAAGCTTCCGGAGTTAAAACTGCTGATTGGAAAGTATGTGATGATATTGGGGATTGGGATATATTCCCAGCCATCATTAAGCATAAACATTCTAGCAAAGGAAATGGAATCTTCTATATAAAAGATCAGGATGATCTAGATAACTTTAGAGTTAGCCATCAAGATAAACTAAATAATTACATTATAGAGAAGTATTTTTCCTACTCCAGAGAATATAGACTACATGTAACTGCCGAGGGTTATTTCTACACCTGTAGAAAAATGCTGAAAGAAGAGGCAGAAGAAAGATGGCATAGGCATGATAATAATTGTGTTTGGATTCTAGAGGAAAATCCTCTATTTGATAAACCTAACAACTGGGAAGAAATTGTAGCAGAGTGTGTTAAAGCTCTTGCAGCTGTTTCTTTGGATATTGCAGCAGTTGATATTAAGGTTCAATCAGCTACTAATAAACAAGAAGTACTTAGAGAGTCTCCGGAATTTATTATCTTAGAAACAAATAGTGCTCCTTCTTTAGGAGATATTACAGCTAACAAATATGTAGAACAGTTAACAAATATGCTTAATTAAGTATGAATGTTTCATTTCTAAGTCATTCCACTTATTGGAGATTTAATGATCGTAATTATAGAGAGATGAGTCGATGGGCCTGCTGGGGCAGTTACTTTGGTAGCTTAGAGATGACAAGGGCTCTGGAAAATAACCGTACTGTAAACACAAAGGGATTTACCTGGGTTATTTATACCAAAGAATCAAAGGACCATAGTAACAATTATTGTCTACTTACCAAAGATGAGATTATAGAATATTTATCTCTCTTGCAAAAGATATTTAGATTTAAATCTTTTGAATTAGTGGAGGATGATACGCTTTATACTAATATTCCAACTGCTAATAGAATATTAGTTAATATGGAATTTGGTATAAGTTATTGGGCTGTGAGACTCTTGTTAACATGGTGTAGACTATTATATGAAGTGCCAGGAAATGTAATTCTAAAAGAAGTAGTTAATCTGCATAGAAATGGAATGTTTACCAATTTAAATATGGTAAACTTGTATTGTGTAGTAGCTAACATCTATTTGTTAGAGGGGACTGGACATTCTCTTTATAGAAGACGTTTGTTCTCCACTATGTTTAGTGAATCTAGATCTATGGCAGAATATAAGGAAGGCCAGCCCCTTAGCCCTTATCATAACACAGTTCTCACTAAAGAAGATATTCAAAAAGGAAAAAGTGTGTTATGTTACTATGATACTATAGAAGAGTGGGCTAAACGAGTAAAAAATTATCCCCTCAATTCATGTGCTAACTATTTTATTCCCTGTATACATTGGGGAGATTTTGAGCACCTTGAATCTAATTTACCCAAATACTCAGAAACAAGGCTTACTGATAAAGTAGCCACTTCCATAGAAAAAGGAGAGATTTCTGAAAAAAGGGTAATATACTATATTGCTCTTATAAATCTAATTGAGAAGTACAGACCCACCTCTGTCTATTGGCAGCCAAATTTTAACAGTAAATAATAATAGACTATATGAAAGTATATATAGTAGGGAGATCTAGATCCTATGCATCTTGGATAAGTGGAGAATTTGAGTTAGTACAGAACATCAAAGAGGCTGATTTGGCAATCTTTACAGGGGGAGAGGATGTCTCTCCTGAGTTGTATGGAGACACTAATGTTAGCTCATATGATAATCCTTCTAGGGATCTTAGAGAAGTAAGAGAATACCTAAGTATGCCTAAAGAGCTCTTGAAGGTAGGTATTTGTAGAGGAGCTCAGTTCTTAACTGCATGTAATGGTGGTAAATTAATTCAAGATGTTCACCTACATGCAGGGAGACCTCATGAACTTTTATTCGATGATGGCTCAGTACGAATAGTAACATCGCTTCATCATCAAATGATGTATCCTTATAATCTTCCTGATGATGAATATGAACTAATTGCATGGAGTAAAGAGAGGCTTAGTAACAAATATGTTACAGGAGGAGCATTTGACATTACTAATACCGCTGATTTTAAAGAACCAGAAATAGTTTATTATCCTAAAACTAATTCTTTCTGCATTCAAGGGCATCCAGAGATGATGCCAAAAGATTCTCCTATAAACACATACATCAATAATTTCGTAAAAAACCACATTAACAATTATGAATAAAGTAGAAAATTATCTGGTAGGATCAGACCCTGAATTGTTTATTCGCCATAGTCAGACAAACAAAATTATTTCATCAATAGGACTTATCCCAGGAGTAAAAGGAAAGGCTTATACTCCTGAAGGCATGTCCAATGGATATGGACTACAAATAGATAATATCTTAGCTGAATTTAATGTTCCACCAACCAATATTAAAGCTGATTTTATCGCGTCAATGAACAAAATGAAAAAGTTTATTGATGAGTTTGTAAAGAAGGCAGATCCAAACTATGAGATTCATTGTTATGGATCAGCTATTGTAGATGATGACCAGCTACAAAGTAAGGAGGCTAAGGAATTTGGTTGTAGTCCTGACTATAATGCATGGACAGAGGATATCAATCCCAAACCAGATGGAGAATCTACTAATCTTAGAACCACTGGATGTCACTTTCATATAGGCTATGATAATCCCTCTGTAGAAATCTCCTTAGAGATCGTTAAAGCCTTTGATTTATTTCTAGGAGTTCCTTCAATTCTAATTGATCCTGATGACAGGCGGAGACAACTTTATGGAAAAGCAGGATGTTTTAGACTTACTAGTTATGGTGTAGAATATAGGACTCTTTCAGGATATTTTATCAGTAGTGACAAACTAATTGGATACTGCTTTGACCAAATTGGAGAAGCTATTGATTTTATTAATAAAGGCAATAGTGCTGAAATGGTTAGAGAAGAAGTTCAACATTGTATTAACAACAATGATAAGGAAGCTGCCAAAGCTCTTGTTAGCAAGTTTAACTTAAAAACTATTTAACTAATGTGTGGTATATTTGGATTTGCCAGCAATAAAAATGATAAGAAATTTGCAGTAGATAAATTTGCTATGTTGGGAATCTTTAATGACAAAAGAGGTGGAGATTCCTGCGGAGCTTTTATTGATAGAGAAATCAATTGGGGAGTAGACAAATCAAAGTTATTTATAAACTTTATCAGAGATACCCCATTTGTTTCTTCAGTT
>ERZ780044.62-NODE-62-length-35421-cov-2.58664_pt1 | contig 35421 bp, 18 predicted proteins | sample MGYA00511849_ERZ780044 | MGnify/ENA primary metagenome ERZ780044 (study PRJEB29588, sample SAMEA2152467) | human gut metagenome | biome: human gut; feature: human-associated habitat; material: faeces | place: Denmark | collected 2008/2010 ...
ATAACGGACTACCCGCGGTTCTCTTGGCGGGCGCTGATGATTGATGAAGCACGCCACTTCTTTGGCGAGAAAACCATTAAACAGATCATCGACCAAATGGCTCTGCTGAAAATGAACATCCTGCACTGGCACCTGACGGACGACACAGGATGGCGCATTGAAATCAAGAAGTATCCGCGCCTGACCTCCATTGGCTCCAAACGCAGAGAATCAGAAATCGGCACATGGAACAGCGGTAAATCAGACGGAACGCCGCATGAAGGCTTTTATACCCAGGAACAGATCAGGGATATCGTACAATACGCAGCCCGCCGAAACATCACCATCGTTCCGGAAATTGAAATGCCGGGCCATGCCAGCGCCGCCGCCGTAGCATACCCCTTCCTGAGCCTGAAAACTCCCGGGGAAGTGCCCACAACATTCATCGTCAATACGGCCTTCGATCCCACCTCGGAAAAAACTTATGCCTTCCTGTCCGATGTTTTGGATGAAATCACGGCGCTCTTCCCCGGCAGAATCATCCACATTGGCGGAGATGAAGTGCGCTATGACAAGCAATGGAAGGGTGTTCCGGAAATTGAGAAATTCATGAAAAAAAACGGCATGAAAAGTTATGCGGACGTCCAGATGCATTTCACTAACCGCATGTCCGGCATTATTGCCCAAAAAGGGCGCCGCATGATGGGATGGAATGAAATTTACGGACATGACGTCAATGGGGACGGAGGAGGAAAAGCCGGCGCCAAACTGGATACAAACGCCGTCATCCAGTTCTGGAAGGGCAACACCGGCCTGGCTAAAAACGCCATCCGGGACGGGCATGACGTTATCAATTCCCTCCACACCTCCACCTATTTGGATTACAGCTACGGCAGCATTCCCCTGCAAAAGGCATACGGGTTCGAACCCGTTTTCCCCGGGTTGGAGGAACAGTACCAATCCAGAGTCAAGGGACTGGGCGCCCAAGTATGGACGGAATGGATTTCCACACCGGAACGCCTGCACTACCAGGCATTCCCCCGTGCCTGCGCCTTTGCGGAAGTCGGCTGGACTCCCGCCGGTAAAAAGGATTTTCCGGATTTCAAAAAACGCTTGAAAGCGTATAGCGAGCGTATGGATCTGATGGGGATCAAGTTTGCCCGGAACGTCATCAGCCAAATAGACAAATCTGACTTTTTCAATACGCCCAGGATCGGCACATGGACGCCAGCCACCGTGACCCGGGAGGAACATTCGTTTGACGTTACCAAACTGGTCAAAGCGTCCGGCAAACACACCGTCACCCTGCTGTACGACAAAGGTGCCCACGCCATCGAAATCGAATCCGTAGCCCTGTATGAAAATTCCCGGGAAGTCTCCCGGGACGCCCATGCGGGCAGGAGTGGTGCCCATAAGGAAAATATCCAGTACATTCTGAATGCCCCGGAACCCAGGCAAGGAGCAACCTATACGGTCAAAGCAAAATTCAAAGGGGACGGAGGCCGGGATTCCCACGGGACAGTGTATTTTGAAACGCCATAAAAACACCGTCCCCGTCCTATACCAGAAACAGCAGGGGCTTCACACAGAACCCCCTTTACTCCGACAAACGGAGCACTGCATCCGCAGACTCATGGTTACGGACACAAGCCTTTCAGTATCATCGGCCTCCCAAGGGCGCCGGCATGTCTTTTCATAGAGGAAGACGCCCCTTCCATCAAGCGGCACGAAATTGCTACTTTAAACCAGAAAGGCTTACCCTGAAATCAGCCTTGCCTTAACAAGGCTCCGGAGGTCGTTGCTTACGAACCTCCGGAGACTGAACAACCGTGAATCGGCGGAAGATGATTTTCATCCGGGAAAGCCAGACGGAATTTACATGTTATCATCTACCACTTTTTCCACATACTGGAAAAAGATGCTTCCGTCCTCCCCGCTGATTCCATAGTCTCTGACATCCTCAATATTCGCATTCTTGATTCGGGTAATAATATAGACTTTGGAGTACAAAATCCCCCATTCCCCATACTTTTTCTTATCAAACCAGATATGGTGGTTATAGTATGGTTCAAAATAGATGGTTCCCCCGTCTATCGGATCGGAAATCGGGCCGGAATATTTGACAACAATATGGCTGATTCCCTTGTAACACCATTCCCTGCCGCATTGAGGATTTTTGGAAAGGGTGGTGCTCATTTCAATGGTGGTGTCCATGACATCATAGGACAACCTATCCTCATCATGGTATTTGATTCCTTTTTGAGGCAGATTGAACTGATTTTTGATGATGACTCCATCATAAATGAGACGTCCCCCTTTCCATTCCGTTTTCTGCGGCACTGTTTCCCCTTTCAAGAGACAGATTCCTGAGAGAGAAACCATTATTGCACAGGCAATTTTATTCATTGTTATTTTCTACTTTGTTGTTGTTTCAGCAATTCCTTATTGAGGAATTCTTTCATTTCCTGAACAGTTTTTTCAGGAGGGGTCTTCGCATCGTCCCGATACTGCCTCCAGTCGATGCGCAGCTTGGCCATCAGGCGCAATTCGCTGAGAGAAAAAGGAACAGTACCCGGGGCATTCGGCATGAAATCCCGGGACCTGTTGCCAATATAATAAATCTGGCTCTGATCCCAAGAACGCTTCATGGTCTCATCGAAGGAAGCTCTCACACGGTCGTCGCTTACTCTGGCTTCCCACTGGAGGCAGTCCGCCAGGCAACCACCCTCGGCCCGACTCTCCCGGGCCTGCCGCCACAGGGAAAGAATATACCTGTTCTGAAGACTGCACGCAGCTGGAGTCAGGTACTTGCGCGTATACTGCAACTCATACAGAGGCTTGCACACAGCCTTTTCCCTCTGTCCCAGAGTAGCTCCACTCACCCTTTCCGGAGTGGGGACAATACCGGCCAGAGCACCGGATACGTAATAAGGCAATTCCTCAGGCATTCGAATTTCCCACGGTATTTTTTCATTCACAAACACGCCGTTTAAAATGGTATTAAAGGAACCGTTTCGGCAAATACGGAACAGGTAAATCCCCCCTTTCCTGCTCATGAACCTTTTATAAACCCCGGACCCAGCAAATCTGGAAACGCGTGTGCGCGCCTCCACCGGGTAGGAATACCACTGCTCCATGGATGCAGCAAGTTCCTTCCCCCAATTATTCTGTTCTCCTATCGCAAGATCCCCCTCAATATTGAACTGGAACACAAGGGGAGCGGTGGAAGGGTGCCTTCTGGCTTCCACCACGTAATCCCGCCTGGATTCATTGGTGAGATAACCGTTGGGATTGTAAAAATACAGGGCTATTTCATGAACACCTTCCGGCACCTCTACGGCTACCCATATATCGGGTCCATCCACAAAGCCCGGATACACTTCTCCGTGGTCATCCCACTCCGCCTCTGTCCGCACGGAATCCGTAGGGTCGAAAAGAACGTTGCGGTTATCATTTTCCTTGATGCTATGCACCCACCAGCGCAAAGCGTCCCCTTTCTTGCGGTTGAGCCCCATCAGCCCCTGAATCCAGTAGGGTGACAAGGCCCCCTTGTATCCGGGATGTCCGGGAACGGAAGAAAGGGTACGGAACTTGATAGGCTTGGCTTTGAATTCGGAATTGCTCATGGGGGCATTCGTGGCGCACAGCGTGGCACGCGTGTGCCCGTACTTCCCGCACCAGTCCCCTTTTGTAGTCCAGTCCTCCCCCCGGAACACAATATTCTTCCCCGCATGCGCATCGGATCCCAGCCTTTCCAACCTTCTGAGCACTACAGAAGGCTCCTCCATCTGCGCCGGACGAGGGAACGGGACTTCATTGTCCAGCTGTTCCCTGTCCAGTTTATAAGCCAGAGTCCCCTTTTTCAGACGAACAAAGCCCCGTCCGTATGTCGCCGCCCAAACACTCCCGTCCTGAAGCGCCAGCAAGGAAGGAACATCCACGTTTTCCAGCCCCTTCCTTATTCTCTGATTCACCGTCATTTTTTCAGCATCCAGAACATCCACTCCCTGCATCCGGTAGCCGATGAAAATTTCCTTTTCCTGCTGGATAATGGAAGAAATAAAATCTTCAGACAACATTCTGGAATTCGACTCCCCCGGCACCGCAGTCTTCCGTGCGGCAGAACCATACAGATGGTTGTTTTTCTGGGCATAATCACGCCCTCTCATATAACGCCAAGAACTAATGCCGTTACTGTACGCCAAGCCTGAGCAGGTACCTACCAACACCTGGCCCTTATCCGTACAAGTCAAAACATTGCAGATATTGGAAGGCAAACCATCACCATACGGCTGGTACGGCTGACGGGAGAATTGCCTGTTATCCCAGTACCAGGGAGCCTGAACATTTTTCCACTGCATATACTTTGACTGGCGCGAAGAGCAGGATACCCCGCCGCAAGCATAGGCCAGCCACAAATTCCCCCTGGTATCAAAACCTGCGGAAGCCGCCTGGTCTTCCACCAGGCCGGTGGACCTGTCCAGCGTCTTCCATGAATCGCCTGCAGGATCGTAAATGGATACGCCTCCGGATGTGGCGACGGCCACCTCCCCGGAAACGGGAGAAATGGCCAAAGCATAAACATGCTCTCCATTCAGGGCATTGCTGCGGTCATACATCTTCCATTCCCTTCCGTTAAAAACGGCTACGCCGCTGTCATCCGTGCCCGCCCAGATGCGCCCCTGCCTGTCCTCCGCGATACAGGTGAAATTCTTTCCTTTGGGGAAACCGGAATAATAATCCATATTAAGCCACGATTTTTCATATGTCCGGTCCCCAATCTGAAGGCGGTAAATGCTTTCTTTTTCTCCTACGGCCCAAATGGAGCCGTCGCCAGCTACCAGCGTGCCGCGAATAAAACGGACCGGACATTCCGGAAGTTGCTCCGGTATCTGGACGGTTACGACCTTTCCTGCCGCCCACGCCCCCAACAAAAGGAAAATCAACACAAATGTCCCTACGAAGTGTTTGAATTTAATCAACATAACCAACTATCTCCTGATTATTGCAGGATAATATTATCGGTTTTTATCATTGTCAACGCCATTTTCAATTTATTGTCAAGTTTATCCAAACAAAATACGGCATAATTCGTTTAGAATTATGCACATAAACAATTTAATATATGTTAGTTATATTAAAAACATCAATTCCAAGAAAATCCTCACTAATACTTTTTTATGCTTGGATGGGAAAATACAGGGAACAGGCCTGATAGCAACGTCCGGCATTTCGTTTTTTCAACATGTTTTCCCCGGTTATTCTCTGATTCAAATTTCAAACCTACCATGCGTTTCCCCATATAAAGTTATATTTACCGGCCTTTTTTGAGGCAGGAGAATAAACACAGCTCAAGATCCGAAGGAGAAGCCATCTACTCTTCCGAAGCGGCAATAGGAGGCAATATGGACGTTCCCGGAGGAGGGCTTCCCGATGATGGCCAAAGAAAAAGAAAGTGTTGTCCTCACCAACACGAACAATTCTTCCGGACCTGATTCCAGCAACCAGTTCCGGCATAGTCACGCAGCACCCTTCCGACCATGAATGAGGTATTGCTTCATAAAGCGGGACTGACGGTCAACTGTATATTAAAGCCACCAAAGGAAAGGAGGGAGGAACCAGTCCGACAGGCGGAAAAGAAGAAAGCGAAGACAAAAAAGATGGAATAAAGCCCCCGGTTTTCTCCCTAGATGGCCTATCCGGGCGATTATAATAGCGGTCTGCAGGTTTCTGTTGAGCCCCAAGCCGGGGGTATGAAACACCGCCTCCCTAAAAGATACGGCCAAATTCACGACAGATAGAATTATGCCGTCCCGTACGTTCTTTCCTCATACCCAGGTGCCAATTATTACTTCTAGATAAACGGAAAAAACGAACCTCCCTGACCTATCCAACCCCTCCGGATTATTTCTGGAGAGGAAGGTGTTCCGTTCCACAACAAAGAAAAGGAACATATCATTCTGCATCCGGCCCATAGCAGAACAGCCTTTCCGCCCCGGATTACCTCCCTGGGGCTGTTGAATACCCTGCTGAAATATCGAAACGTATCAAATAAACACTTATTAAAGCTCCGCAGCCGTCAGGTCCACGCACAAACCTTGACAACTGCGGAGCTGCGCTTACACACACTTATTCATCCAACAAAAATCGCTCAGCAGAGCTTCTTCCATCAGGAATGGTGGAAAGCCGTTCCTTCTTCCGCCGTCATCGGAGAAGAGACCGGGTGTTTCTCGAAGAAAGAGAGCATGCGCTTGTAGTCTTCCAGGAACAGGTCTGCCAAATCTTTGGAGAAGCCCTGGCGAACCATGACGCGCATCACCACCGTATCCTGACAGTTGGCAGGGAGCGTGAAGGCGGGCACCTGCCAACCGCGGGTTCTCAGCTTGTCCGAAAGGTCAAAGAGCGTGTAGTTCGCACGGGCTCCATCCTTGATGAAGAAGCAGACGGCGGGAATACCTTTTTCCGGATCGCCCGTACAAATGAATTCATACGGCCCCAGTTTGGAAAGCTCATCTGAAATGTACTTCGCTACTTCGTAGGCCTGTGTATGGATGTTCGTATAGCCTTCCTTGCCCAGTCGGATGAAATCATAATACTGGCAGATAATCTGTCCGGCCGGTCGTGAGAAGTTAATGGCAAAATTGGGAATTTCCCCGCCAAGATAGTTGACATTGAAGATCAACCCTTCAGGCAGTTCGGAAATATCTCTCCAAACGACCCAGCCCACTCCGAGCGGAGCCAATCCGTATTTATGGCCGGAAGCACTGATGGACTTGACGCGGGGAATGCGGAAGTCAAAGACAAGATCCGGGGCGCAGAACGGAGCAAGGAAACCGCCGCTGGCTCCATCTACATGGATGTCAACGCTGATGCCGGTCTTGTTTTCATAATCATCCAGGGCCTTGGCAATCTCCGCCGGCAATTCATAAGCACCCGTATAGGTCACTCCGAACGTGGGAACCACAACGATGGTGTTCTCATCAATCTGTTCCAGCATCCGGTCAACATCCATCTTCCATTTTCCGGGCGCCATCGGGATTTCACGCATTTCAATATCCCAATAGCGGCAGAACTTGTGCCAGCAGATTTGGACAGGGCCGCATACCAGGTTGGGCTTGTCAATGGGTTTGCCGGCGGCTTTCCGGCGGGCTCTCCAGCGCCACAGGGCGGCCATGCCTCCAAGCATGCATGCTTCACTGGAACCGATAGTGGAACAACCAATAGGCTTTTCATTCTGGCTGGCATTCCAAAGATTGGCAATAATGGCAGCGCAACGCATCTCAATAGCGGCTGTCTGGGGATATTCATCCTTGTCAATCATGTTCTTGTTAATGCTGAGATTCATCAGCATCCTGACCTGCTTTTCATCCCAGGTCTGGCAGAAGGTTGCAAGATTCTGGCGGGCATTGCCGTCCAGCATCAATTCATCGGACACCAATTGGAAAGCGTCCTCCGCGCGCATCGCATAATCCGGGAACTCATCCTTGGGGAGAAGGTTATCTGCTTCCGGAGAACCGAAAATGGAATTTTCCGCCCGGGCTGTATCGGGTTTTTGATTTGGATCAAACATGACGGTATCTATTGTTTCATCGTTTCCGGGCCAACCGTGAAAGGCAACCCGCATGAAGGATAGAAGCACCCGAGAATAAAAGCGTTCATATTTCCATTGTCATTATCCTAGGTATAATTTTCCCGGAAAAACACAGAGTCGAGATTTATTTCATCATTCATTGATGACTAAAAATTATTTAATTGCAAATATCTTTATAAAAACTCGCCAATATCTCCAGATAACTTTATGTATGACATCTCCATATTATGACAGTTAAGAGAAACGGACGTTTTCGGATGCAATTCCCAGACGGGATAATGTGTTACCCCCTATCTTAACAATACAACATCCATTGGAAAAAACTGTGTCACGGACTTTTACGGTTCCTGATGCTGAGGCGTGCATGCGCACTTTCAGAAAGGGAAAAATACGGATTAACCCGAATTTCCATCAAAAAAACTGCTGCACAATAATAAAACCAACATCGTGGAATCTTCCCCGCTTTTCCTGATGAGCAACTTCTGGTGCAGACAGGGGGAAGAAATACCCAACCTATACCGGGTTAATGCCGTGGCAAGTTACACCCTTTTAAGCCACGGCTGGCAGCAGAGGTACCTTCTCCCCCTCCCTGCACTTTTTACCCGGTCAACAGGTGGCATTCCTTCAAGATTACTCCCGTTCAATTTTCCGGAAGGTATCCTTCACATAAAGTACATGCGGATAAAGAATGGAATCCGGAGCTACTTTGGGATGATTGAATTCCGCTATTTTTCGCATTCCAACACGTTGCATCACAGCTTGTGAAGGGAAATTCACGCAAGCAGTAAAAGAATATACCCTGTCAAAGCCGAATCGTGCAAAACCATGTTTCAGGCATGCACGGGCGCCTTCCGTAGCGTATCCGTACCCCCAGGCTTCCGGCACAAGCCTCCAGCCTATTTCCACACACGGTGTAAAGTCCGCTTCAAAATCAGCCCAATGAAAGCCGAGAAGTCCGATCAAGGAACCGGAATGTTTCAATTCCACTGCGTACAATCCATACCCTCTTTCATCCAGTTCTTTCCGTATACGGTTCCACATGGAAAGAGAATCCTTTTCCGTCATGACACCGGGAAAAAAACGCATCACCTGGGGATTGGCGTTCATAGCCGCAAAAAAAGGCCAGTCTTTTTCCCGCCACTCCCGTAACACCAGGCGTTCAGATTCCGGCAATGACAGTTTTCCTCCCGGCATGGCCTTAGTTGTACATGGAAAGCTCTGTTTCCAGCTCCGGGCAGCGATTCACGCGAAACCGTTCATCCAGTTCCAGAATTTGGCTATGGCCCAGGCTGTCCTTGATGGTGAGATTGACTTTGGAACGACCGGGATACCTTTTTAGAATATCCCGTATCTGTTCCAGATTTTTTCTCGTGTGGCGGAGGGGACTGACAATGATATTCAGAGGCCCCTGATCCCCGGATTTGGATTTGCGCTTTTTGCCTCCAAGTGGGTCAATGCTCTGGGCAGCCACGCTTTTGGAGGATGTACGGTCATCCTCCCGGATGTTGGCTCGCACGGAGACGAAAACGCCCGGCTCCAAGCCTCCCTCCATTTCCTGAGCCTTTTCATAAACATCCGACCACAACAACACTTCTATGCTGCCGGTAAAATCTTCCAACGTCAGAATGGCGAATTTTCTACCGGCCTTGCTGATTTTTGGGGTGACGGAACGAACCATGCCGGCAATCTGGTGCTTCTGCTTGAGTTCGTGTGGTTCCAGCGTGTCAATGAGTCCTATGCGGGTATATTTTTCCGCATCAATGACACCGCGCATGGAGTCCAAGGGATGGCCGCAAAAATAAGCGCCCAACAGATCCTTTTCATCTCCCATACGCTGCTCCTTGGACCACTCTGGAACGGCAGGTTCATCCTTCACCCTGGGCGCTTCAAAGGTCATGTCAAACAGAGACCCCTGCCCCAGAGCCTTATCCTTATGTACCTGGGAAGCTCCGCTGAGGGCCAGGTCCACACGTTCGAACAGAACACAACGCGGCTCCAGCGTCCAGTCCAGCGCTCCCGCACGAATCAGGGATTCCAGAATCTTTTTGTTGACAGATTTGGAATCCAGCCTGTTACAAATGTCCTCCATACTGGAAAATTCCCCATTCTTCTCTCTTTCTTCCAGAAGAATCTGCATAGCCCCCTCTCCCACGTTCTTAATGGCCGCCAGCCCATAACGCACGGCCAGCTTGCCGGAGGGCATTTTCTCAGGAGTGAACTTGAGCATGGATTTATTCACATCGGGAGGCAGGATCTCAATACCCATGCGATTGGCTTCCTGAATGAACACTCCGATTTTGTCATTGTTCGCCTCATTAGACATCAGCCCGCAGAGGAATTCCACAGGGAAGTGGGCCTTGAGATAGGCCGTCCAGTAGGAAATATGCCCGTAGCAGGCGGAGTGGGATTTATTAAAACCATACCCGGCGAATTTTTCAATCTTGTCAAAGATAGCTGTAGCCGTTTTTTCATCAATCTGGTTTGTTTTCCAGCATCCTTCCACAAAGTGGGCCTTTTCCTTGGCCATCTTCGCCGGGTCTTTCTTGCCCATGGCGCGCCGCAGAAGGTCGGCCCCGCCAAGCGTATAGCCGGCCAGCAGCTTGGCCGCCGCCTGCACCTGTTCCTGGTAGATCATCACGCCGTAGGTTTCCCCACTGACCTGTTCCAGCAAAGGATGCTCATACTCCACCTGGCGCAGTCCCTTCTTCACTTCAATCATTTCATCCATAAACTGCATGGCTCCCGGTCGGTAAAGAGCCAGCAAGTCAATGATGTCTTCAATTTTCTGAATCCCGTAACGGCGGCAAGTGTCCACCATACCGCCGGATTCCAATTGGAAAACCCCCATCGTATCCCCCCTGTTCAGCAAGTCCAGGGTTTCCCGGTCATCCAGAGGGACGGAATCCAGTTTGAACTCCGGCACGCGCCAGCGGGCGTATTGCTCCGCATCATGCATGACGGTCAGGGTTTTCAAACCCAGGAAGTCCATCTTCAAAAGCCCCACTTCATAAATCGCGCTCATGTCGCACTGGGCGACGACAGCGGCATGAGGATCGGACAGATCGTCACGGGTAAGGGCCACATGCTCGTCCAGGGGACGGTCACCGATCACAACACCTGCCGCATGTACCCCCACGTTGCGGATCAAGCCTTCCAGGCGGGTCGCGTACCCCCACAATTCCGCATACCCCTCATCAGAGGCAATCAACTCCCTCAGCTCCTCGTTACTCTTGTAGCTGGACTGAAGAGTCACCTTGGGGCCGGTTTCGATAAGTTTGGAAATACGGTCCCCGTCCGCATAGGACATATCCATCACACGGGCTACATCCCTGAGTACGGACTTGGCCCCCATGGTGCCGTACGTAATAATGTGGGAAACAGCGCGCTCTCCGTATTTCTGCCGAACATAATCAATTACTTCCGGCCGGCGTGTCTGGCAAAAGTCAATATCAATATCCGGAGGGCTGACGCGTTCCGGATTTAGGAAACGTTCAAAGATTAATCCGAATCTTAGAGGATCTATGTTCGTGATTTTCATGGCATAAGCCACCAAGGAACCGGCTGCGGAACCGCGACCGGGACCTACGGGAATGTCATGATCCTTGGCCCAGTTGATGAAATCCGCCGTAATCAGGAAATAGGAGGGAAATTTCAACTGGTTGATAATTCCAAGTTCATAATCCAGACGATCGCGCAATTCCTTATCTGCAGCTACACGTTCCTTTCCGTACCGTTCTTCCAGTCCCTTATAGCATACTTTACGCAGGTATTCTTCGCGCGACGACCCGTCCGGCGTGCCGAATTCGGGGTATTTCTCCGTACTGGTGGAATCCAGCTTGATGGTAACATTGCACCGTTCCGCAATTTTCAACGTATTTTCCACGGCCTCCGGATAATCCTTGAACACCTCCCGCATTTCCTCTGGAGATTTCAAATACACTTCCGTGGAATAGCGCATGCGTTTTGGGGAAGCCAGTTTTTCGTTGGTTCCGATGCAAATCAGAACATCGTGCATGTCGTGATCTTCCTTCCTGAGGAAGTGCACGTCATTGGTGGCAACAATGGGGGTATTGGTCTTGCGGGCGATACGCACCAGCTCCGGCAGGCATTTTTTCTGTTCCTCCATGCCATGGTCCTGAAGCTCTACAAAAATATTGTCGTCCCCAAAAATATCCTTTAGCGCCAGAAGGGCTTCCTCTGCTTTTTCAGGCTGGTCATTGAGCAGCCACTCATTAAGCGGTCCGGCAATGCATGCTGTACAACAGATGAGGCCCTCATGAAATTCCCTCAGGGTTTCCATATCCACGCGGGGTTTATAATAAAAGCCTTCCAAGTGGGAACGGGACACCAGTTTAACCAGATTCTGCCACCCGGTTTCATTTTCCGCCAGCAAAAGGAGATGTGTGTATTTGCGGCGGCCGGGAAGCTGTTTTTTCACGCTGATGGGCGTCGGGGAAAGGTAAACCTCGCAACCAAAGATAGGCTTTACCTCCTGCTTCTGCGGTCCTTCCGGATGCTCCTTGTTCCAGGCGGCCACGGATTTATTGAGGCTGTTTGTCTCCATGACCAGTTCAATGGCTCCGAACAAATTGCCGTGATCCGTAACAGCAACGGCGGGCATCCCCATGCGGGAACACTCAGCAATGAGGTCCTTGATATGGACGGCGCCGTCCAGCAACGAATATTCCGTGTGATTGTGAAGGTGTACGAAGGAACCGGGCATGGATGGATCCTGTAAGCGGTTAATAAAGGAAATCAGCGGTGAACAGGGCATTCGGCCTTCATGGCTTCCACGCATTCCCGGATAAGGTCCGGGCCGCGATAAACGAAGCCGGTATAAAGCTGCACCAGGCTGGCTCCAGCCTTGATTTTGGCGACGGCATCCGCCCCGTTCATAATGCCTCCAACGCCAATGATCGGAATACGTCCTTTCAATTCGGAAGCAAAAGCTCCAATAACTTCCGTGGACCGTTCCGTCAGAGGAGCGCCGGACAGGCCGCCTGCTTCTTCATGCCGAGGATTGGCCTCTACCCCGACGCGGGAAAGAGTCGTATTCGTAGCAATAAGACCATCCAGTCCCTCATCCAGAAAAACGCGGCTGAGCTCCGCAATATGCTCATCTGTCACATCAGGAGCCACTTTCATAAAAATGGGCACATGGCGACCCGTTTCCGCAGCCAGGTTGGATTGCTCCGATTTCAGGGAAGCCAGCAGACGGGCAGCGGGTTCCGCCGCCTGAAGGTCGCGCAGGCCTGGCGTATTGGGAGAAGAGAAATTAATGGCTATATAATCCGCCACAGGCCAGGCCGCACGCAGACAAGTAAGGTAATCCTGGGCGGCATCCTCATTGGGAGTTATTTTATTTTTCCCAATATTGACACCCAGAACACCGTGAAAACGAGTGGCGGAACGAATGTTTTCCACTCCGGCGGCAATACCTTCATTGTTAAATCCCATCCGGTTGATAATAGCTTTCTGGGGAATCAGCCGGAACAGGCGGGGCTTTTCATTGCCCGGTTGCGGCCGGGGCGTCAGCGTACCCACTTCCACAAAACCGAATCCGGCCTGGCCAAAAGCGCTTACCGTATCCGCTTCCTTGTCCATTCCGGCGGCAAGTCCCACCCGGTTGGGGAATTTCATCCCCAGGATTTCCACAGGATCAGAAGGAACTTCCCCCATTACTAGAGGCAGTACACGCATTTTTTCTGCCAGGCGCAACCCCCACAAGGTCACCTTGTGGGCAGTTTCCGGATTCATTTGGAATAATACACTTTTAGCGGCGGAATATAAGGCGGGTGACACAATGCGGGGAGTGTATCACACCCTCTTTTAGGGTCAAGAATGGGAAGCGTCTTGCCGGGATGATTTTATCCGGTACAATCCCTTGCCATGAACAGGAAGGAATGCCTCTCATCCTGCCGTCTGTACGGTATTGTAGATATGGGATATACAGCTGAACATCAACTACTCCCTGTAACAGAAAAACTATTGGCAGGCGGCCTGCGCATTCTCCAGCTAAGGGCAAAAAACCATAACCCGGAACACATTGAAAATATGGGGCGCCAGCTTGCCCCCCTGTGCCGTAAATACGGCTGTCTTTTCATCATCAACGATTATCCTGAAATTGCCCTGAACATCGGCGCAGACGGCGTCCATCTGGGACAGGATGACGGAGACTTGGCATCCGTAAGGGGGCTGCTGGGAAAGGATGCCGTTATAGGACGGTCCACGCATAGTCCTGAACAGGCCCTGGGTGCATGTGGAGAGCAGGCGGACTATATCGGGTTTGGGCCCTTGTTCCCCACGGGTACCAAACCGGGAAGACAGGCCATTGGCCTGGAAGACATCGCAAGCGTACAGCAACAGCTACCGGAAAATTTCCCTGTCTTCTGTATCGGCGGCATCAATGGGAACACACTGCTCTCCGTACTGGAGACGGGGGCAAATAGGGTAGTCATCGTTTCCTGGCTGCTTACACACCCCGACATCACGGGAACAGTCAGAACTCTCAGAAAAGAACTGGGAGAAGCGTAACGAAAAACGCGCACCCCATCCATGTTATCCCTGCCTTTCCTCTTCCTCCGGAGACAGAGCCGGACGGGAGATCAGAAAAACGGCGGTATTCACACTCATCTGCAAAATGTGCTCCTGATCCTTCATCCACGGTTCCTTTTCTTGAAGATCCATGCACGCGACATATTTCCCCAACGTAGCATGGAAGATGGAACTCATGATATGCGCATGCCAAGATAAGGAAAGCTCATCATCCCACGGACAGAATCTCCGAATTCTTGCTATCATCTCCTGGATAGATGGAGCATAAAATTCATCATAGATTTTTCTTCCAAGATATTCCGGCTCCTGCGGCAAACGCCACAATAAACGGACATGATCCGGCCCTCCCAGGCTCTCATCCAGAAATAGCCGAAAAGCAGGTTCTATAAATGCACGGGCATACGCCCTCAGGGACGGATGAAGATCCGCCTCTTTCAGCATCTTCATGCGCGCTTTCATCAGAGGTTCCGCATATTGTCTGTAAACAGCCAGATACAGTCCCTCCTTATTCTCAAAATAGTAAACGATAGAAGCCAGATTAACTCCTGCTTCAGAAGCGACCGCCCTCATGGTCACGCCATTAAATCCCCTGAGGGCAAAAAGCTTCTGTGCAGCACGGAGGATTTTGCCGCTGGTTTCCGCAGAACGGTCGGACTGGGATTTGCGGGTAGAAGACATCTCCTAAACAATCAGACAATGCGCCGCCTAGCGGGAAGAACGGCTTGAGCCGATGGCTTTTACCAACTGTTCCATGTTTTGGGAGGACTGAATAGGCTTGCCGTCCTTGTCCACCAGAATCATGGTAGGGATACCGCGTGGAGCCACCTTCTTGGCAAGCTCCGTCAAATCCTCTTTCAACAGGATAGGCCATGGCATGTTATTGGCAGCAGCCCATTTTTGGGCGGCATCCAGGTTCTGGTCCAGATTGCACATGATTACTTCCACATCCGGATTATCCTTTACCACCCTGTTATAGGACTCCACGCTGTGAGGCGCATTCCGGCAGCAAGGACCGCACCAGCTTGCACTGAAATACAAAATGAAATGCTTGGGATTCAATTTCCCGTCCCTCTTTTTAAGTTTGCCGTTTTCAAGCATGTAAGTCTTTCCCTTCATCTCCTCCGCCACAGGGCCGGACGGCATGGACGACCATTCTGCAATAGGCTTGCCGATAACTTCCTTGTGTTCCTCCAGCCATGCGCGATCTTCATCGGAAAGCTTTTCCAGCGGCATCGTAATGGGCTTTTTAGCCGTCGTCACCAATTTGACGGTCTTCATATTCAGGGCTACTGGACGGGCTTCCACCGTACTGCCCGTATTTTTATTAGTCCAGGTGCGGAGGGAAGGATCATCCGCTACTCCGGAAGAATCCGCCCAACAGAGAGAGGACCCCATCATGAATGTGGATGCCAATAAGATACACCAAGATGAAAATTTCATACACATAATGCTAATATACTATTTCTTATCTTCCATGTCGAGAAGCTGATTCCAAAATTTGCCTGGCCCGGGCATGTCCCGGGTCGCGGCGCAGGGCTTCCGCGGCAGCGGCAGCGGCCTCACGGTACCGCCCATTGCGGTAAAGCATCACCGCAAGAGTGAAAGGAATATCCGCATTTCCCTTTTCCAGGGAAGAACAGTTTTCCAAATCCTGCAAAGCCTGCTCCAGCCGGCCCACTTTTTCATTCAACAGAGCACGGTTAAACAAAGCACGAATAAAGGAAGGCTCTATTTTTAAAGCTTCGTTAAAGGATTCCAAAGCTCCCGACTCATCATTATTTTCAATCTGGCCCAGTCCCAGGAGATACCACAGATTGGCATCCCTGGGAGCCAGGCGTACAGCCTCTTGCATCTGATCCACCGCCTCCCGGCTGCGGCCTTGAGAAGCCAGGAAAACGGCATAATCACGGTGCACCACGGATGAAGTGGCATCCCATTTCAAAGCTTTGGAAAACCACAATTCCGCAGTTTTCACATCCTTACGGCTAATGGCTATCTGGGCCAGCTTCATAGCTCCGGAAGGCTGGTCCGCCTGATGCAAAGCGGCAGCAGTAAGCTCCTTCATTCCCGGACTGTCCGGAGGCAGGGAATCCCGGAGAGCCCATTCCGCCTGCAAGCGCACGACCCTGAACGGATCATTAAGAAGTTTGCCCGCAGCAGGATTACCCACTCGCCCCATCACTTTGGCGGCGGCGGCTCGCGTCAGAGGATCCGGGTCCTTAACCGCCGCCGCGGCCACTTCCTGGACGGCGGGTTCATGAGCCCATGCATCCATCAAATCCAATAACGTAGCGCGCCATGCACCCACTTCCTCCCTCTTAAAACATTCCATAAGCAGAGGCAAAACATCTTCCTTTCCTTCGTAGGCATGCTGAACGGCCCTGGTCCGTTCCCTGTACTGCGCCATTTTGGGTTTAGCTCCGTAATATTTCTTTACCGCCTCCGCAGCCCATTCATTGCTTTTTTCCTCGTGGCACATGGTACAGGCATTCGGAATCCCCAACTCTACGCTCAGCAAAGGATCAGGAGAATTGAAAGAATGATCCCTGCGGGGGTCCCGAGCCATATACAGGCTTTCCGGCATATGGCATTCCACACACCGGGCACCCATGCTGGACTGAGGACATGGCGTATGCGTAGCCATGTCAATAACGGGAGCTTTTACGCCGTTTACCGCTTCTCCAGTACCGTGACACCTCAAGCAGAGCGTATTATCTTCTTGAGGAAGCTTCAGTGTTCCCGTATGCGGATCATGACAGTCCAAACAGGTCACTCCCGCCTTGCCCATACGGCTTAACCTCAGACCAGTCTCGCAATAATCCTCATCCCTTTGCATGCCATTGGGCCAGAAAACGCCGGGCTGCACGGGAAGCACCAGTTGGAAATGATTGTCAAAGCGGTCACCTACGGCAAAATCATGATCAAATTCATCCCTCCGGGCATGGCAGGAAGCGCAGTTATCATGAATCTGCTGTGGCGTTAGCTTGTTCCTGGTGGAAATCATGCAACCCGTCCCCGCCTCCGGCTTGTCCAGCAGGGGGCCGTGGCATTGAATGCAAGTCACTCCGGGTTCCGTCCAGGTAGAAGCATACCGATCTTTAACAGGATCATAATTCTTATGGAACAAAGACATGTGGCACCACGCGCACTGCGTGTTCCAATTCATGCCTCGTCCTGTCCAGTGCCCCCAGTCTCCCGGCTGGCGGGACTCCTTGCCGAAAATATCAAACCATTCTTTGCGGTTCACGTCCCATGCAGCGCTCAAGGTATGAAAACCGCCGTCCTTGGCAGGAACCAGATACTGCACCAGGGGAATTCTCCCTGTGGCCCATTCCGCGCGCCAGGAGGTTGAAGACTGACCGTCACGGACCATGCGCCCGTGACCATTCGTAGAGAATTGGAGAATGCTGCCATGGGCGTCCAGCTTCATATTATGGAACGCTTCAGACTCCCATTGATCTCCCAGTTTGCGAAATGCCCAGGCATGGTCTGAACCGGCCCACTGACGGAATTCCTTTTCATGACATGCTCCGCACTGCATGGAAATAGGTACCTCATTCTGGTCCCAGTGCTCACTGCCTCCTGAAAAAACAACCGGCTGCGCCGTCGCTCCAAAACGTCTGTCCATCCAAGCCTTCATCATTGTGCCCAGTCCGATCAAAGCCCCAAGAACAACGAGGAGAACCACCCACTTCTTCATGGAAGGGCGGTTCACAGGGGCATCAGCAGATTCAGGGGCGGGCATGGCGGAAATATTCTGCCATATCATACGCGCTCCACCAAGGAACTTTTACATCAGGTAGCATAGTCCTTGACATGCCCAGTACGTAAACGGCAGATTATTCCTCCTCTTCCAGGACCTCCTCCCGCATCAGGGGAGTAATCCGAGTCACGGTACAGCGCTCCACACCGCCATTCTCCGTCCGGGTCACCTTGAATTCCAGCCCTCTATAGCCGACAGTATCTCCTTCCTCCGCAGGAGCTTCCAGCAAATTAAGAATCAGGCCCCCTACGGTGTCTATTTCCCCGTCCTCCAAATCCATATCCATGGCCTCCCCCAATTCCTCAATGCGTGCCAGACCGGATACGTCACAGGAGAAGCCCACCGCATCCCTAGGCAACTCCGTCAGTACTTTAATGCGGCCGCGGTCCCAGCCCATTACTTCGGAAAAAACATCCGTCAGGGTCAAAAGTCCGGAAGTCCCCCCGTGCTCATCCAGAATAATGGCAAGGCGCACATTGTCCTTCCTCATGATTTCCACCACATTGTCAAACTTCACCGTTTTGGGAACCTTGGGTATGGCATGAATGTATTCAGGAGTCAGAGCCTTTCTGCGGGACATGATACGGAACAGGTCGCGGGCATGCACCATGCCCACCACATGGTCCAGATCACCGCGGTAGACAGGGTAACGCGTACGGCGGGGGCGGCGCACAATTTCTCGTATCTGCTCATGTTCCGCCCCTTCTGGAATGGCATCTATCCTGACGCGCGGAGTCATGACCTGGTGTACATACAGATCATCCAGGTCAAACAAGCCGTCCATGATGCGGCCGGATTCCTGCGGCAACGCCCCATTCTCATGGCTCTCTTCAATAATATACTGGAGTTCTTCCGCAGAATGGTAGTGGGACTTGGATTCATTACGGTCCACACCCAGCAACCCCAGAAAGAAATTACCCAGGGCATTCATACCCACTACCAACGGATACAGGCAGAGCTGGATCACGTACATGGGCATCGCAATGATGAGGCAAAGCTTTGTGGCGTACTGTAGGGAAAGCGCCTTGGGCACCATTTCCCCAAGAACAATATGCAGGTACGTCAGCACCGCCACGGACAGGATGCTGGCTGCGCCATGAGCCACCAGCCAGTAAGCCCAGCCGTACTGCGCCAACCATTCATGGAGCCATCCGGCTACCGCATGCTCTCCGTACATACCCAGCCCCAGACTGGCGAACGTGACGCCAAGCTGCGCCGTAGCAATGTAGCGGTCCTGTAACCGGGGCGTTTTCAATATCTGGGAAACGCGGCGCGCCACCATGTTGCCGGACACACCCATCTGCTCCAATGCCGCACGCGGAGCGCCAAGCAACGCAAATTCTGCAGCCACAAACAGGCCGTTCAGCACAATCAGCAACAGAATAATGAAAACCGTCATCATGCATCCACCCCGCTTTCCATGGCAAATTCATTTTCCTTTCTCTCCGGAGGCAGCAGCAGGATAGAGGAAACACGGTTATGGTCCATCTTTTCCACCACCAGCACGCGTCCGGCGATAATCAGGCGGTCCCCATCCTCCGGGATGCAGGACATATGCTTGATCACGCAGCCGCCCACAGTAGTGGCGCCATTCATCAAAAAGGGTACCAGACATTCCGCCTTATGGGCACGCATCATGCCGGGGATGCGCACGGAACCATCCGGAAGGTTTTCCACCTTTTCCCCGGAGCGGATGAATTCCTCATCTATATCTCCCACCATTTCTCCCAGCAGACGTTCCAGCGTCACCAGCCCCACAAACTTGCCGTATTCATCCAGAACAAAGGCTTCCTTGGCCCTGTCTTCCCGCAAACGGGCCATCAGCATCTCTACCGTCTGCATTTCCATCACGCATGGCACCTGCCTCAGCATGGAACGGAGAGGAGGCAGAATTCCCTTTTCCGCATAAGCGGCTACCATATCTTTAATATGCAGCATGCCAATAACGGATTCACGGTTCCCTTCATACACGGGAATATGGGTATGAGGCCTATCTGCGATCATATTCAAAATATCTTCCTGTGTGGCATCCACATCCAGGCAAACAAGCTGAAAACGGGGAATCATAATTTGTTCCACCGTGCGTTCCGCCAGGGACAAAGCGCTGTGCAGCCGTTCATGCTCATCTTCTTCCAACATCCCGCCCTGGTGGCTTTCATCCAGCAGCATATTAATCTCCTGCTGGGAGTGGATGTGCTGATGGCCGCCGGGTGGGAGCCGGAACAGTTTAAGAAGCAACAAACCGCTTCCATTAAGAAAGTCAATGAACCATGCGAAGAAAGCCAGCGTCCAGCGCATGGGATAATAAGTATACAAGGCCGCCTGCTTGGGAAACTGAAGAGCCAGGGATTTGGGCATCAATTCTCCAAGAATTACCTGAAAAACCGTCAAGCCTATCAGCACAACAAGAGCAGCTGCAGAATTGGCCATTACGGAGTCCATCCCACCAAACCGCTCAAAAAGAGGGAACAGATAGGCGGCCAGTTCAACCTGTCCGTATGCGCCCAGAACCAGGCTGGAAATGGTAATGCCAAACTGGCAGGCCGCGATGTAGCGGTCCAGCTCTTTTGTATTTTCCAAAATCTTAAGCAGATGAACAGCCACCCTGCTGCCGTTCTCCGCCATTTCCCGGATCATGTTGCGGCGTACGCTCACTGCGGCGAATTCTGCTGCAACATAAAAGGCGTTGACCAGAATCAGAAAAAGAATAACGAAAGTGACAAAAAGAATCATGTATGCAGGGGTGTCCGTAAAACGCAACGGGCATCCGCATCATAGGAACCGAAAAAATCCTGTCAAGAACGGGAAACAAAAAAATCTGCCATGCGGAAAGAGCTCCATTCCTCCCGTCCCTTTCCAGCATTCCAAACTTTCTCCTTCCGGTACAGGCAGAAAAAATTCCGTCTGATCTCGCAAGCAGTTGAACCAACTGCAAAACATCTTTCCAGCAATCGAAAAGCCCCGTTCCCGGAATAACCGGAAACGGGGCTGAGAATTTAAAGGCTCAACGAAAAACGTTATTCCGTAATGCCGGCGGCTTCTGCTTCGGCAGCCTTGGCATCGCGCAAAGCGGCACGTATGGACATTTTCACGCGTCCCTTGTCGTCAATACCGATGCACTTGGCGGTCAACACGTCTCCAACGCTCACGACGTCCTCCGTCTTGGCGGTGCGGCCTTCGGCCAGTTCGGAGATATGAATCAGGCCATCCTTGCCGGGCAGCACTTCCATAAACGCTCCAAAGGTGGTCGTGGAAACAATCTTACCGGTGTACAGTTCCCCGATTTCAATGGTCTTGAACATGCGCGTGACCAATTCCAGAGCACGGTCCAGGCCTTCCTGCTTGGCGGCGTAAATATGCACGGTGCCATCTTCCTCGATATTGATATCGGCGCCGGATTCGGCTTGGATAGCCTTAATGTTCTTGCCGCCGGGGCCGATCAGTTCGCCAATGCGGTCAGCGGGAATTTTGGTGGTCTCAATACGGGGAGCATTCGGGCTCATCTGGGCCGGAGCGGCAATGGCTTCATTCATGACCTTCAGAACATCCGTGCGGCCGGCTTTCGCCACGTGAATGGCTTCCTCCAATATGGAGAGGGGAATGCCGGGCAGCTTGAGGTCCAGCTGGTAGCCTGTCACGCCTTCCGACGTGCCGCAAAGTTTGAAGTCCATATCACCGTAAAAGTCTTCGGAACCGATGATATCCAGCAGAGTTTTGTAAGAGGTGATTTCATGCTGGTCATTCTGTTCCGTCACCAGGCCCACGGAAATACCCGCCACAGGGCGCTTGAGGGGCACGCCGGCCGCCAGCAGAGACATCGTGCCCGCACAGACGGAAGCCATGGAGGTGGAACCGTTGGATTCCATGATTTCAGAAGAGACGCGAATGGCGTACGGGAATTCCTGTTCGCCAGGCACGACCGGAGCGATGGAACGTTCCGCCAAAGCGCCGTGGCCGATTTCCCGGCGGTTCTGACCGCCGCAACGACCGGTGTCTCCCACAGAGAAAGGCGGGAAATTATAGTGCAGGATGAAACGCTTTTCATTCACGCTGCCCGTGTAATTGTCCATGTACTGACGTTCTTCCATCGGAGCGAGCGTCGCCAGGCAAAGGGACATCGTTTCACCGCGGGCGAACATCGCGGAACCGTGCACCACAGGAGGCAGCACATTGACTTCCGCAGTCAGAGGGCGCAGCTGCTTGAGAGCCCGGCCATCGGCCCGCTTGTCCTTTTCCATGATGGAGATGCGGAAAGCCTTTTTCTGAATATATTCAAAAACCTGTTCCACATCAAAGTCAGTAGCTTCCGGATGGCGTTCCTTGATGGCGGCCTCCACTTCGTCACGCAGGGCTCCCACTTTTTTCTGACGCTCCACCTTGGAAGGGGCGTAAATGGCTTCCTCAATACGATCGCCGGCAATTTCATAACCGATTTCCAGCAATTCCGGCTTGGCAAGGCAAAGTTCATAAGCTCGCTTCTCCTTACCGCAAACGGCACGGAGCTCTTCCTGCTTTTCGCAAATGACCTTCACGTTCTCCTGGGCAACACGCAAAGCGGCGATAAAATCTTCTTCCGGCAGTTCATTAGCGGAACCTTCAATCATGATGACCTGATCCTTCGTGCCGGCAAATACCAGATCCAGCTGACTATGTTCACGCTGGGAGTTGGTCGGATTGATAACGAACTGTCCGTCAATACGGCCCACACGCACAGCCCCTACGGGTTCGGCAAAGGGAAGATCGGAAACGACACAGGCGGCGGAAGCGCCGTTAATGCTCAGGATGTCCGGTTCGTTTTCACCATCGGCGGAGAGCAGAAGCGTAATTACCTGCGTATCGTAGAAGTAGCCCTTGGGGAACATCGGGCGCAGGGGGCGGTCCGTCATGCGGCACGTCAGGATTTCCTTTTCCGTGGGACGCCCTTCGCGTTTGAAATAGCCGCCGGGGAACATACCCGCCGCAGCGGCCTTTTCCTTGTACTCCACGGACAGGGGGAAGAAGGTTTGTCCTTCCTTGACTTTGGTGGCGCTTACCACGGTCACAAGAACGACGGTATCGCCGCTGCGGACAACAACAGCGCCGTCCGCCAAACGGGCCATCTTGCCGGTTTCAATCGTGATAGGATTCGTACCAACGTTGCATTCAACTGAATGTATGCTCATTATATTTTTTGTCTTTCAATCACCCGCAGCCTCATCAGCCCATCCAGGCCGGCTCCGGGCGGGAAGCCTGAATGGCGTCAGGTACGGGCAGTGCCTCAGGAAGATGTTATCCGCAACAGTCCTTTCCCAGAAACAGAGGGGGAATACTGTCCACGCGGCAGGACGCGCATCCCAGATGGATCAAACGCTCCGGCCCAGTCTTACCGGCTTTACAGCCTGTGAAAATCCGAAAATTTCTCAAGGCATGCCCGACAGAAACGTTTCGGGAAACGAATCCCCGAACGTCGAATGAAAGCATAATCCCTGTCAAGGATAATGCAAGCAAATAGTTTGATAACCATAGCAGTCCATTTCCCTCCAGGGCTTTAAATATCCACCCGCATCGGGAGAAAAGGTATTTTTCCCATCTCACCTTCATCCATTCAATATTCTTCGCATTCCTGATTAAAATGCATTTCTCCAAGCAAAATATCCGGAAACGTCCGCCTTCCCTTCTTCACAGAAGCGGAAATGCAGAACTTAAAGGACGGACTGAGTATTTCTGCCTGACACCCATAACAGCCGCCCACTGCTTTTTCAACCATATCATTCTTTGCGCGGCTACATCATACCCGCAATACCGGACTTTCCGTCCCCATCAAACATTCACGCAGGAATAAAGGGGCAATCATGCCAACAAAAACAATCTCCACACTCCAGAATATCTTCTTTCACAAAAAGACAGGCCTTTCAACCTCTCCTGACCAAAACACAAATCCACAGTTACCCGCCATGCCCCCCTTTCCATGACAACGCTACCACGCCAGCCCCTCCCATAAAAACAACGGCCGCTGCGGAAAACCGCAACGGCCGAATCAAACGGGAATATGCTCCGCCTTTTAGCGGCGAAGGCCAAGGCGCTGGATCAGACTCTGGTACTGGGCCAGATCTTCACGCTTGACGTAATCAAGAAGCTTGCGGCGCAGAGCCACCATCTTCAACAACCCGCGGCGGGAAGAAACATCATGTTTATTCGTGCTCAGGTGTTCGGTCAGGTGGGCGATGCGCTGGGTCAGGCGGGCAATCTGGTAGCTGGAGCTACCGGAATCCTTTTCATGCATCTTGAATTCCTGCAAATTGATTTCGTTACTCATAAGTGTTTTCCTTGAATGTATTTAGCTCGTGGCAGCGGCTAATCGACACTGTGAGGGCGCTAACTATGCATCATCCAGCCCCAAAAGCAATTCAAATTTCGTCATCCCGGGGAATTTGCCTTCGGTCCTGGGAAAGCGGCCCCTCTCCATTTTCCCCGGTGTCCCAGACTTCGCGGTCCTTTTCCGTCACGGAGCGAACCACACGGCAGGGATTACCCACGGCCACTACATTGGCGGGGATGTCCTTCGTCACCACGCTGCCCGCGCCTATCACGGAATTTCTCCCAATACGCACACCCGGGGCAATCACCGCATGACCGCCTATCCATACTCCATCCTCAATGGTAATGGGCAGAGCAAATTCCAGCCCCTGCCGTCTCAGCCCCGGGTCTACGGGATGCCCGGCAGTATAAATGCCCACATTGGGACCTATCAGCACGTCATTGCCGATGGTAACGGCAGCGCAGTCCAGCACCACGAGGTTGAAATTGGCATACACGCGGTCCCCCAGCCGTATATTGGAGCCGTAATCACAACGCAGCGGAGGTTCCAGATAACACCCCTCTCCCATTTGGCCGAAAAGCTCCCGGGCCAATTCCCGGCGCAGGCTTTCATTTTCCGGAGCGGACTGGTTATAGCGGAAAACAAGCTGGCGCGCCCTGAGCCGGGCGGCAGCCAATTCAGAATCCTGGGCATGATATAAACGCCCGGACAGCATGTTATTCCAGTCCTTCGAGGCCATTGGATGAAGAGGGGGTCACAGCGTCCGCCTCAGAAAAAGGCAGCTGCCCGTTTTTCTGTTCTCCAACAGACGGCATGGCGGCGGCATCTTTTTTTACGGACGTTTCCGATTTTACAAGTTCCTTCTTTCCAGAGGAAGCTGAATTTGCGCCAGCCACCGGGGCAGCAGGCTTGTGCACCGTCCGGAACATTCCGGACGGCTTTTGTTGAAGCTCGTGAATATTCCAGTTTCCATCCCTGACAACCACACGGGTTCCTACGGGAGCTATTTCAAAGAGATTTTTCGCAATCAAGTGGGGAACACGGATACATCCATGGGAGGATGGATGACCGGGCAAGTACCCTTCATGAATTCCTACAGCCCCGTTCACTCTCATGAAATAGGGCATCTTGGCAGGTTCAAACCTCTCGCCGGGACGGGGGGAATCCCTTCGTATATCCCCATCCCGCAATTCTCCGTCAGCGTTAATAAACGCACCGTAATAGGAATGATGGTCTTCCTCCTTGGAAGCAATGAGGAAGTAGCCGGAGGGCGTCATGCCGGAACTTCTTCCGGAACTGATGGGGGCATACGCAATGCGGTGCGTCCCCCGGTAGATATACATCATCTGCTTTTTCTTATCCACTACGACCAGCAGCTTTCCGGGCAGCGACGGATCATCTTCCCACTTGAGCAGGTGCCCCGGAATAGTTCCCGTTTCTTCAAAATACCCCGTCATTTCTTCTACCGGAATATGGGAAGAGGGGACAGGGGAAAGCTCCCTTCCCGTGGTACCGCAGGACGAAAACAAAAACGGAACACACAGGCAGGAAACCAACGGATGGAAAAGGGATAATTTCATCTCAATAAGTCGCATCACTGCGTTAGACAGCTGGAGGCCGGAAAAAAGAACCGCTTTTTGACAAAACTGTCAACTATCAATCAAAAAAATCTCTTTTCCTTTACTCCTGCCCTCTGTTACCACATCCGGGCGCGCCTGCCGCGCTCCCGGCCGTTCCCGGTTCCGTGGAGCAGGCCATGGGACCAAGCCTCCGCAAAGGTTCGTGCGGCATCCGCCGTATGGGAATGCCCGTCATGCACGGGGCTTTCCGCAATGGCTCCGCCTACGCCGGGAGGCCTGGACCTGTACAACTCCAGATGCTCCACGCCTCCCGGCTCCTCTTCCCCACAGAAGCCTCGCGCCTTTTCCTGGGTGCGGGCATGGAAAAAACTGCGCTCCAGCAATTCCCTCAGCGTATTAATGCCACGCCAGACATCCGTGGTTCTGGGGACGACGCGCACATTCACCAATCCCAGCCTCCCCATATTCTCCACATAAGAAATGCCGTGCGCATCCCTCCGTGCAGCATCATGAGGCAAAAGATGGAATGTTACCGCCACACCATGATTTTTCTCCCAGTCCTTCATTTTTTCAACGTAATGGGCCAGGGGCTGCTGGCTGGCGGCATAATGGTCCAGCCAGTGGAAACTGTCTCCCATGATCTGCACAAGCCAAATGGCCGTATGGTCACTCAGCCCCAGATCCCATGCCGTGAAAGTGGGAGCGTCCGGATCAGCCTCAAACTCCACCCCTACCCGCCCCCGCTCCCGCAGGGCCATGATACGGCTGCCGTAAATACTGCCTTCTTCCCCTGTAGCAAAAGCCTCCTGCGGCGTTCCCGGATACTCCTGCTTCATGGAGGCGCCCATCACCCGGGCCATCCGGGCATACCATCTCTTCTGCCCCGCATCCAGAACCACTCCGGTCTCCCGTTCCAGAGAAAGGAAATACTCATCCAGTTCCCTGCTCCATCTGCCGCGCCCCGGCAAAGTGTACTCATCCTGGTCAAACCAGCTGAAAAAAAAGAATCTGAAATCCAAGGGGGAAAGCTCGCTTTTGCCCATGTTTTCCATGGCCTGGCGCGTCAGTTCATAATTCACTCCGTACCGTCCGCCCTCATGAGTGCTTTCCTTCAGAATAAAACCTCCGGGGGGAACTGTATTGATTGCCCCCGTACGGATTTCCCTGGCTCTCCACGGAGCATGCACGGAAACATACGCCAGCTCGGAAACATGGAGAAACTGCATGGTTCCCCCTCGCAGATTAGTCCCCACCCGCACATCGCTCCCATTGGAGAAAGCCAGGCGGCTGCGCGCCAACGTACGGGGTTGCCATTCCCCCTTTTTTTCCACGCCGGACAGGCTCTTGATTCTCTCTCCCAGCCGGGCCAGGGCCACATCCATCGCAGAGGGGTTGGGCGGCACGTAATCCAGATGGTCCCAGGCAAAATGCAGCTTGGCCAGTTTCTGCTGGGCGTCCGGCAGGCTTTTATCAATGATTCCGCAATGAAAATTGGACCGGAACAGGCTCATATCCAGCATCAACATGGCCACATACGTAGAAATGCCCAACTGGCGCGCCTTCAGGATGTCATTCCTGTACCACAGCCGCTCATGCAGCCGCCGCTGCGCCCTGTTCAGGGAAAAACGCTGGAGCTGACCGGCTTTATTTTCTATCCAGTACAGGTGTTCCAGCCTCCAAAGCTGGCTGGACAGGACGGACTGCCACGACAGGCTCCATGATTCCGTCAAATGATTAGAATTTTCCATACTCCTCTATTAATTCTTTCAACAGGGCTCCTTCCCTGGTCATCCCCTTCTGGGCCTCCGTCCCCTTGTCCAGGGGAAGGCGGTATGCCAGTGGATCGTTCAGCACGTGGGAAACGAACCGGAGTGCCTGCACCATCACGGGATCAAGCAGATCAAGTTTTCCTTTCAAATAACTCTCACGTACGCCCAGTTCTTCATACATCCTGATTACATCCTCCATGAAGCATCCCACAGCCTGTCTTCTGTTCCACCACCATCGTTCCTGAGCATCCGCATCCCCCAGCGTTTCCAAAATCCGACCCAGGAACCGGGTACGGCTCGCCCGTGAATCTTCCGGGGAAGGTTCCTCTCCGGCTCCCGTAAAACACTCCAGCGGAATATAGGAATCCCGTTCGGACACCGCAGGCGCTCCCCGGCTGTCCAGATAAACGCCGTTCCATGCATGTACCACGTAGGGCGCGCGTGCCTGCCGTACGGGACTTTCCGGAATGCCCGGCATCAGGCGCACGGTATGCCCCGGGTCGTCCGGGTCACGGTAAATAACGCAGTTGGCATACATCGCGCGCGCTTCCTCCGGCTCAGGAAGAAAGGGAAGCATGCCGCCTCTCAGTTCCTCCTGCCTGCGGTCCAGAACACCAATCAGGGAAATGGCCTCATCCAACGGGAGTTCCCGGTTCCAGACAGACGTCACCCCCCCGGGAGCCGCTCCGGAATCAATCCGGTAAATCTTCCCTTTCCAACTAACCCCGGATTCCGTAGCTTCCGGTCGGCCTGCAAAATCCCGCCTCACCGCATCCAGCGTCTCCACAGCCCGGACCACATCCGGACGGCTACGCCAGGCGGCAGGGGCGGGAACGCCACGCCTGACGGAAAAATCTTCTTCCACATACAGGGGCGCTTCCAGAATGGGTTCCGGAAGATGTTCTCCCAAAGCCTCCAGGGAAACATCCTTCGCGCGCAGAGGTCCCAATCCGGTCCGGAACGGCTTTTTCACCAAATGCAGGTACAGGCCGGGATGTTCCGGATCCGGACGCCAGGAATTCAGCTGGGGGAACTCCTGAAGCGCCCGGGACAGTTCCCTCATGCGGCTTTCCGCCAGCCGCTCCATCCTGCGTACGGAACCGCCCGCGTATCCGTCCAGCGCGGACAGGGAACGCACCAGTCCCTCTTTCACGTGATCCGGAACGGTAAACAACAGCCGTCCGGACATCAGGCTGTGAGAGTACCGCTCCACCATGGGGAGGCGGACCTCCCCTCCGGCCGGATCCCAGGCACGCTCCGCCCGTATGCGTTCATTCATACCAACCGTCTCTCGGAGCATTCCCATAAACTCGGCAGTGTCCGCATCCTCCCTCAGCGTTTTCTTCAGCAATCCGGCCCGGCGCACCAATTCCTCAAGAGGTTCCGGAACCCTGTCAGGCATTGCGGCCCCGTAACGCGCCCAGGAAGCCACCGTTTCCGGTACGGTGTCATGATCCAGATGGGCAAAAAAATACTCCTTGGACAGCTGGGACAACTCTTCAATCAGTTCCGTTTCCCCTGGGAGCTTCCTGCGGCGCGGCACACGTTCCAAATGTTTCAACATCTCCCAAGCGCCTTCCGGGGAAAGCTGATCCGTGCGCATCAGCCGGTCCCATACGACTTCCGCCTTGTCTTCGATCAAAGCCAGGGGATTGGCCGTATTATGAAGCCTCAGCCGGTGCATTACCAACCCCTTGGCTGAGGAAACGGGCAAATTATCCGCATCCACGCCCAGCCTCTGTACGGAACCCACATACTTTTCGTGAATATTCATGCGCTCCAACAGGGCATCACGACTCATCAGCGTTTCAGCGGCAAGGCGCCCCCGGCCCGTCACCTCCAGACGATCCCCGGACCCCACCGCTCCGCGCACGCCGTAACCAGCTTTCAGCATATCCGCCACCGCCATGGCCGTCAGGCTGTCATACAGGCAGGGGAGCCGTCCCCCCTGCACGTTTTCCAACCCGGTGGTCAGCCTCAGATAATTGGTATCCCATTCCGGCCGCCCGTTATGGGCATGCCATTCCCAGCTACGGATCAAATCCCTCTTAGCCGAGCAGGCGGCAGAAAACATCATGGAAACATTGGCCATCAGGTCCGCTTCCGCCGCCTCCCGAGAAGGATGCCAGTCCGACCACCTTCCATTGGGATACTTTACTCTCCACAGCCTTTCCGCCCCTTCCCCTCCGGGTGAGGACTGGAACAGGCGCGGGGTCAGCAGGAGAAGACTCTCCACCGCTTTCCGCGTCCCCGGATAAATACGCGGCGAAACCTGTTCCGGACCGGCATGCAGCCGCGGAGCATCCAGCACAGAGGCATAACGGGCCACGTTCTCCGGCGCCACCTCCAGAAACCGGGCCAGCAACCGCCCGTAACTCTCCACGGGCGTATAGCCGCGCCCCACATGCACGTCAAATTCCTTCATGTTGGGAAGTACGTGGTACAGGCTGTTCACATCCGCCTGGGTTCCCCATACCATGCGGTTCATCTCCCGCAGCTCAGGGCTTACCCCATGGCGTTCCTCTCCGCCAAGAGAAGCCATCATGCCGCTCATCCTGGCCAGGGCGGAGGGAAGGCCGTCCGGATTAAAAGATTCAGACAACAAATCCGGAGCATTCAGCAACGCACTCCCTTCCTCCAGCCACCGGCGCGCCCTGCCGCAGGCGCCTTCATCCCGGCAAAACGACTTCCATAAACGAAAAGCCACATGCCCGGACGCCTCTTCATGCGGCACGCCGTGTACCCGTTCCATCACTCCTTCATAAACATTGGCTCGTGTCCGCAGATCCATATCCTCCGTAACGGCGTCCCAGTCCCTGCCGGAAAAACCCGCACGGCGTCCCGCCTCTTCCGGATAAGCCAGCAGCAACATCCTGTACGGCCGATAGGAGCGCTTCTTCAGCCTGTCCGCCACAAACGCTCGGCGCAAAGCATCCGCATGAATATCATATTCCTCCGCATTCCTTAAACGCCATGGGATTTCCCGTCCGTTCCTGTTCCGGACCAGACCCAAATCTTCCTCTTCCATACGGCCCAGAGTCTCATACCAGGAAGAAAGAGCCTCCTCTACGGAAGGCCGGCCCTGCGTTCGCTTCATCTCCACACCGGGAGCCGGTTCCGCCGCATAAACAAGCTGCCCGTCCGCTGCGGCGGCTTCACCCACGCGGGGCAGACCGGCACGCAACAGCCACTTGGTTCTGGCCGTAACATAATCCGGATGAGGAAAAAGCTTTTTCAACACCGCTTCCGATTCGGGGAAATCCCGCATCTTCCAAGGCTTTGTACGTACAGGAGAAGGCAAATCCAAAAAATCTCTCACATCCTGTTCCGTCTTCAAAAAAGGCTCTCCGGCTTCATCCAGGGCGCGAGACCACTCCAAAGCCTTCCTAGAAATGTACAAAGACCCCCACAGCGGAGAATTACGCAGGGACTTCTGCAACAATTCCCCGGCACGGTTTACATCCTTATCCTGCAAAATCCTGGAAACCGTTTCATCCGGAATTCCGAATACTTTCAGAGGGGAACCGTCTCCAAGCAGCATTCCGGCATGGCGGAAATGGTTCAGAGCGACCTTTCCCGCGCCTATCAGCAGGAAAGGCATCATCATGACGGCCTCCCTCAACTGGTCATCCGCGGAAGCCTGTCTGGCCTTCCATCCCTCCCAGTCCACACCGGACGCCTTATTCGTAAGAGCTCCCACGCCTTCCTGAACGACCATGGGCGTCAACTCCATCAATTTATTTTCCGCCTCCATCTTCACGGCATCCGCCGCAACGGCTCCCATTCCGGGAAAAAACGCACCAGGATTCCCTGATGCGGGCCTCATGGCCCGGAACGCCCGCATTCCCTGCCCCAACATCTTCTGGCCCAGTTTCGTCATTCCGAAGGAAAGCAAGGTATTCACCCCGCCGGAGACGACAGCTCCCCCCATCTGGGCATCAAACACGCCGTCCGGGTTCATGCTCCGGGCCTCCGCCATATGGCGCCCCGTCTCCCCCGCCATCAACATGCCAAGCCCGGCAGGGCCGCAAAACGCCAAAGCCGTGGACGCTCCCTGCTGGGCCATGTCCACCAGCATCTCCCGGAACCAGGGGGAATCCTTTCCCCCACGCAGCGGGGCAAACTCCATCCTGGCAAAATTCCTCAGTTCTTCAAAACTCCGGGAATAATTGTCCAGCGCCTCCTTTTCCCGTCCCTCCGGCAGGAGCCATGCTGCGCCGTTTACGGCCAGCTGGGCCGCATTCTCCGCAACCTCTGCCGCACCGCGTTTAAGCGCCCCCCCCAGGGCATCCCGAAAGGCGGGGCGGGAACGCAAATAGGGAGCCATCATGCGGAACACCTTCTGACGGTCTCCATCCTCCAGGGAAGCCAGGCAACCCACGGCGCGTATGACGTCCGGAACTCCGGCAACGGCTTTCCGGTTCAGTTGTACGGCGGGAAAACCTTCCTTCACCGGCTCCTCACTGGCTACCAGCCCCTCCAATCCCTTGCGGATGATCCCAGCGGCATCCGCCAGACGGTTCCTGTCATCCAGAGCATCGGATACGGCCCTGCCCTTCAATTGTCGCGCCACAGCCTGCAAATCTTCCGGCCATGCGGAAATGGCTTCCCTTCTCCGTTCGTCAGGAACCGTTCCGCCACCGGACAGAGTACGTTCATACTCTTCCTGGTATAATTCAAATAAAGCCTCCCTCCGGGAAAGGCGCACCTGATTGTGCATGGAAACTGCCACGAACAATTCGTCATCAGACTTGCCGGACGCTCCATACTGCCGCGCCACCTGTTCCCGGATACTCTTCCAGTCCCTCCGGATGCGTTCACGGGGAATCGTCCCAGAATCCGCCACCCAGGACTGCATGACGCACGCGGCAATTCTTTCCCGGTCCGCCGTCCCTTCCGGATACATCGCCTCCGCTTTCAGCCTCACTTCCCGCGGAATGGTCATCACATCCCCCGTCAATACGCTATTCCAATATTCTTCCCTTTCCGACTCCCGTTTCGGGAATTTTTCCATGCCGGAAGGTACGGAAAACACTGCGTTCTCTTTCCGAATATGGCGTTCCCCCACAGTTCCGGGAACCGTTTCCGGAAAACTCCCTTCCAGCGGGAGCGCCCCTGTCTGTTCCCTGGTTCCATTATCTTCCATCATCACTTTCCTTCTTTTCCGTTATTCATATCTGAAAACCCCACCCAGCCGGCATCCTGGAGGCGTTTCTCTTTCTCAAAAACCTTTTCCATCTCCGCAGCCGGCTGCTCCGGGGCCCTCTTCACCGCCTCTGCCAATTCCGTCTGGACACGCTTCCATTCCTCTGCCGCACGGGCATCCTCAGGCGGCCCCCATGCGCCATTCCGGAACATGGCGGACAGGCGACGGGAAGCAGCGCGGCGCAATTCGCGGGGTATGCCCAACATCACCTCGCGTCGCCGGAGAAGCCTTTCCACCTGAACGGCAGGCAAACCTGAAGTGGCCACTTCTATCAGGGCGTCAGCATCTTCCTCCCCTCCGCAATCCTCATCAATCAGCGAGGTCATGCGGCACAACAGCATATCGTCCTCCGGAATGCTGATACCGGAAAATTCCGCCGTCTGCCTCCGGTCACGGGAAGCCGTATAACGCCTTAGCTGCTCGGAACTGATCAAGCCATGCTTTTCAGCATTCGCCAATCCGTCATCCCGCAGCAACCCGCCGCCGGACACGGTGGCCGCCAGAGCATCCGCATAACGCCGCTTCAACTCCCCATACGCTGCCGCAGCCTCTTCCGCCACCTTCTTTTCCTCCGGAGTTTCCGGCATCTTCTCCTGCCGGGAAACGATGCTTACAGCGGCCGCCGGATCACGGCGGACCTCCTCCACCGCCCGGTTCAGCGCTGCGCGGGAATGCGCTTCCTCCGCCATGCGGGAAGCCTCCTCTCCCGTTACAAATATTCCGCTGCCCTCCTTAATCCTGCGTTCGGCCAGAGCGGCCTCTCCCTGCTCCACGGCAGACTCCACCCCCCCGGCCCAATACCGGCGCGCCTCCTCCAACTGCCCCAGACGGGACATCTTCTGCAAATAAATGCTCCCGGCAGTCTCCAGATTCTCTCTCGCCATGGCCACGCGCTCCCTAACCGGGCCGGACATACGGGCAGGCAGATAGGAAGGAAGCCGTTCTGACAGCGCCTTCTTCCATCTCTCCTGAAGGTGTTCCGAATCCCCTCCGGCTTCCAGCTCCCGCATCACGTCCTGTTCAAAACGATACATCCCGTCACGGGCCTGCGCCCATTGGCCGGCATCCCTCACCTCCTGCATTTCCTTCAGCGCGGTTCCCGCCACTCCGGACACATCCATCACGCCCGCCGCCAGATCCCGCACACCGGCGGCCTGTGCTTCAAAAGCATTCAACGGAATCACGCCGGACAAATCCGGAGCCACATGCAACATTCCAAAATCCTGTATTCGTATAGCCATCTTTAACGGCTTCCAAGCTAAAGAGCGGATGGAACGCACGGCATCCATTCCAAACCGTCACCGTCCGGCACTTGCCGCTTGCCAAAACCGGGCCGTTCCAACACAATCACCCCTATGACCCGCATTCGTTTCACCGCCGCATATGACGGACGCCCTTATCTGGGCTGGCAAAGCCAGCCGGGAGGCCGTACCGTCCAGGACGTGCTGGAACGAGCCTTTTCCGGACTCTTTGGAACCCCCTGCCGTATCCACGGTTCCGGCAGGACAGACGCCGGCGTTCATGCTCTGGGCCAGGTTTTTCATGCAGACGCTCCGGATACCCACCGCATTCCTGCGGACAAATGGCCTGCCGCGCTCAACACGCGCCTTCCCCGAACCATCCGGATTACCCATGCGGAATACGTTCCTCCCGGTTTCCATGCCCGGTTCAGCGCCACGGGAAAAACCTACCGTTACTGCATTTCACGCGCACCCATCCTCAACCCTTTTGACGCCGGGCTGGCCTGGCACCGCCCGCTGGCATGGAGCGTGGATATTCTGGAACAGGCTGTACACCTGTTCCGGGGAACGCATGACTTCACTGCTTTTGCCGCCCTGCGCGGCAATGAACCGCGCCCTATTCCGGAGGGTTACTTCCGCCGAACCATCACGCAGACACAAGTGGCACAGACAGGGGAACATGTCTTCATCACCTTTACCGGAACGGGCTTCCTCTACAAAATGGTGCGCCTCATGACGGGAGCCGCCCATGAAGCCGCACGTGGAAAAATAACGCTGGAAGAACTGGCTCGCCTCATCAACGCTCCGCTCCCGGATGACAAAAGCCCGTTTTGCGCCCCGCCGGACGGACTCACGCTGATGAGGGTCCATTACCCGGAAGAAACGTTCGGAGACAAAAAGAAAATAAACTGAAAACAGCCGTCCTTCTAGACGCGTGCCGTACCGTACAGCCCTTCCCTCCTGATCAGCGCCTCCACTTTCCGGTTCAGATGGGGAACCGGACATACGCCCGAACGCAAATCATGCCGTATGCGGGTGGAAGAAGCGGGTTCATCCCCTTCTATGAAAAGGGCGCGCACCCCTTTCCTGGGTGATGGAACCCCGCCGCGGCGGTAAACAATGAACGTCACCAGGCTGGACAAATATTCCCAGCGTCCCCACTGTTCCAGAGAATCCCACTGATCCTTGCCCATCAGCCAGAACAATTCTGCACCGGGATAACGCTCCGCCGTCCTCTCAGCCACCCTCCACGACCACGAAGGAGGCGGAAGTTCCAAATCCGTCCGGTCAAGCACGGCCCAATCCAGCCCTTGAACAGCCAACTCAATCATCCGGCAGCGCTGGTCATCCGTCACGGAGGGGGCCTGCTCCTTCAGCGGAGACAGGGAACACGGCATAAACAGCACGCGGTCCATTCCGCAATATTTCCGAGCATGCTC
>ERZ780044.74-NODE-74-length-32367-cov-2.76433_pt1 | contig 32367 bp, 29 predicted proteins | sample MGYA00511849_ERZ780044 | MGnify/ENA primary metagenome ERZ780044 (study PRJEB29588, sample SAMEA2152467) | human gut metagenome | biome: human gut; feature: human-associated habitat; material: faeces | place: Denmark | collected 2008/2010 ...
GTCAGGGCGTGGATGGTGACTCCGTTGCCGATGGCGATGGACGCTCCCGGGAATTTTTTAATGAGGGGAAGCCCGGAAAGAATGATGCCTGTTCCGGTGCGCACCCCCTTGAGCCTGAGCAGCAGACGGCCTATTTCTGAAAGCAGATGGATAAGGAATAATTTCATCAGCGTGAATACAGCATGGTATGATAACGTGACAGGCACCCGGTTACTGTCTGCTTTACGTCCAGCAGGCGGCGGCATTCCTGATGCCGCTCCATTCCCATGGACATGGCCTTATCCAGGCTGACGGAAAGTTTCTGTGCGGCCTCCCTGATGGCGGCGCTGTTGCGGACAGGGACAATATAGCCGGATACGCCGTCCTGGACATATTGAGTCTGTCCGCCTTCTTCCGTGGTGATTACCGGAAGGCCCATGACTCTTGCCTCCTTCACGATGTTGGGGCAGCAATCCCCCAGGGTGGGATGCACCAGGAACCATGCCGTGGAGAGGCGCTGCTGGAGGTCTTCGCGGGAAATGCTGCCCAGCCAGTGGATGTTGGGGGTGGACCGGGCTTCCAGTCTTTCCCTGAGGGCGCCGTTGCCCGCCACGAACAGCTGGACATGGGAGAGGGACGGGTGCGTGAAGGCCTCCACCAGATAGGAGATGCCCTTCAGTTCGTAAATGGTTCCGGCAAAGAGGCAGGAAGGTTCTGGAGACGGGCTTCTGTCAAGATGGTAAAAGGAAGGTTCCACGCCGTATTCCATGCAGGACAGGCGGGCCTGGGGGGCAATTTCCGCAACGCGGTCGCATGCCCAGGGGGATTCGCACGTGATAAGATCATAATGTTTGACGGCCATGCGTTCCCAAAGGGCCTGCATATGGAGGAGGAAGGCCTGCGGAGCGCGCTGGCAGTAGGCGGTGAGGGCCCCCTGGTAGGAAAGGAGCTTTTTTCCCCGGAAAGCAACCCCCGCCAGAGCGTAAGCCTGCTCCACGCCCCATACGTGCAGGAGGTCCGGTTGGATATCGTTCAGGGTCTTGCGTATTCTACGGACGGTCAGGAAATGGGCCGTCAGGATATTTTTGCCCATGCTGCCCAGGGGAAGAATATGGATGGTCTGGTTGCGCATCCGGATAGTTTCCGCGGCGGAAACGGCTTTGCTGAGAGTAATCCAGTGGATGTCAAAATCTTCCTGAGATTCCAGGGCATGGAAAAGGGAAAAAATCCAGGGAATCGCACGCCGGTCCTTGTTGCGGAAAGACGTCAGCAGCCGGCCCAGGGGGAGGTCCGCTGCTATGGCTAATACGGGACGGGGGCGTTTGGGCGTCATGGATTGGGAAAAAGGGGCAAGGGGTTAGCAGGTGGATAAATGGTCCGGAACGATGGAGGACGCGAACGGAGACTTTTTTTCCGGACGGGTGGAGGAAAAAAGCAGTTCCTCCCACTTCCTGTCTACTGCGTCGGGGGCGTAACGGGCTTCCCATTGCCGGAGGCCTTTACGTCCCAGTGTTTCCCGTGTTGTTTCGTCCGTCAGCGATTCCACAGCTTTTTCCAGCGTGGAGGGGGATGCGTTTTTCAGGACGATTCCCCCTTCCAGGGTGGAAAGGGCTCCTGCATCCGGAGCGAACCAGGGAACGCCGCATGACATCGCCTCCAGAATGGAGAGGGGTTGCTGTTCCTGGAAGGAGTAAAGAAAAACGGCATTGCTTTCCGTAATGGCGGCTTCTACCTCCGGACGCGGGAGCCTGTAGAGAATCCTGAATCTGGGGTCATCCCCGATGGCCTGTTCCATTTGTTCCGCATAGGAATTGCGCTGGGGAATGAGAAAAAGAAACGTGATCTGCTGAAGATGGGTGCGTTTCACATGGCGGATGAAGAGAAGCTGCCGTTTCCTCATGCTGGCACTGGCGGGGCAGGTGAAAACGGGGGCGGAGGAAAGTCCGTATTTTCCCCGGAAAAAAGGAGCGGTTCTTTTCAGAGCCGGGAATGTGTTGGGAATGCAGGAGTAATGGGCAAGTTTGCGTCTGGATGCGCAGTAATAATCAAAGCTCTTGAAAAGTGTTCCGTAAGGGTCGAGAAAAACGAGACGGTTTAACGGTGATTTCCGGCACACGTTGAGGATATCCCTGCGTATTTGAAAAAAGGAGCAGAACCATTTTTTCAAGCCGAAAAAAGGAGGATGGTTAAGGCGGAAAAAAGAGCGGAAGTTGGTAGCTGTTCCATGGGAGCGGAGGAAAAACGGAATGCCTGAATCCCGCGCCGCGTTCAGCAATTCTTCCCGGCACCAGTCCGCCCAGGAGTGGTAAATGATAACATCCGGCCGGAAATCTTTCAAAAACCCGTTCAGGTATTCTCTTAAACGGGCGCTGTCCTTCGTCAGGGTGTCCGGCAGGGTTGTGAGAGGGCTGTATGGGCGGGAGCGGAAAGGCTCCTCCGGTGAATCCAGCGGGCGGGTAAGGACGTGGATATCCCAGTCCAGAGAGCTCAGGCTGCAGGCCATTTCATAGGCAGTCATGCCTACGCCTCCTTCCTCCGGAGGAAAAACATATGTAACGATGAGAATCCTGCCCTTGCTCACGGGCGGTAATGTAGATGAAAAGAAGAAATAAAACAAGGACACTTTATGGAACTGTCCGGTCCATGGAACCTGTAAAAATGAGGAATTTGTTTTTTAACCGATGAGCGGATAAGGAGGCGTCATGGGAACAGGCGATTCTGCCCGGTTTCTATCCCCTGTGAGGGCCTGTTGGCTGAGGCTTCGTAAAAAGATATTGATGCAGCAGGATGTTGTGCTAGATTGGCACCGCTTTCCGTACCCGTATGGCCGCAATATGCCGTTGGTATATTGCCGGTTGAATAAATAATCCGGTTATTAATAAAACAGATATTTTTAACTTCTCCCGGGAAAGGATAAGGTTGATGGAATAAATAACATGGAAGAATCCCGCGTAAAGAAAAGCCTGTTGAACGCCAGGTTCAATCTCATTTTTTATGTTTTGATTCTTCTCATTTCCTTTTTTTCAAGGAAGATATTCTTGAATTGCCTGGGTGCCGATTTTGTCGGTTTGACGGGAACGTTAATGAGTCTGCTGAATTTCCTCAATTTGGCGGAACTTGGCATAAGCACGGCTATCGGGTATGTGCTTTACAAGCCGATTTTTGAACATGATGAAACCAGGATTAACGAAATTATCTCCGTGCTGGGATACATGTACCGGTGGATAGGGCGGATAATCATCGCGGCTGGAGTAGCGCTTTCCTGTTTCCTGCCGGTTATTTTCCCTTCCACGGGCTTTTCCTATGGAATCATCTATTTTGCTTATTATTCCTTTCTGGCATCTTCCCTGATCGGGTATTTCGCCAACTACAGGCAGACCCTTTTGGGAGCGGACCAGAGGAATTACGTAGTGGCGTTTTATTTCCAGACGGCATCCATCATCAAAATCATATGCCAGATGCTGTCTGCATGGTATACGGGAAGTTATTATTTATGGATAGGGATAGAACTGTTCTTCGGCATTATTTATTCCTTCATCCTGAATTGGAAGATCAATCAGGTATATCCCTGGCTGAAGAGCGATGTGGCCCTGGGAAAGAAGCTGTTCAAAAAATATCCTGAAGTCACTAAATACACCAAGCAGTTGTTTATGCATCGGCTGGGAAGCTTTTTCCAGTTTCAGATGACGCCGTTCCTGGTATATGCCTTTGTTTCCCTCCAGATGGCGGCCTATTTCGGCAACTATTCCACCATTGTGGATAAACTGCACCTTCTGGTCAATAATCTGCTCGGCAGTACGGAAGCCAGTGTGGGCAACTTGATTGCGGAGGGAAATGCGGGAAAAATCCGCAAGGTATTTAGTGAGCTGTTTTCCCTGCGCATGCTGATTGCCGGGACGGTATGTTTCCCCCTTTACCAGCTTCTGGAGCCATTCATCACGCTTTGGCTGGGGGCGGAATATATCCTTCCCCGGGAAATCATGCTGCTGCTCGTTATCAGGCTGTTCATTACCATTACGCGGGGGGTTGTGGATCAGTTTTTATACGGTTACGGTTTGTTTTGGGATGTGTGGGCTCCTCTTGCGGAAAGCGTGATCAACATTTCCGTGGCGATCATAGGAGGTTACTTATGGGGATTGCCCGGCGTTTTGTTGGGGGGAGTCTCCAGCCTGATACTTATTGTGGGCATCTGGAAGCCTTTCATGCTGTATAACTGGGGATTCAGAAAAAATGTGATGAGTTACTGGTTCCAGTTCGGTTACCAGCTGGCGCTGGTTTCGATTTCGGCCGTGTTCATGGGCTGGATCTGGAAATTCGTTCCCCTGCAGCCTTCCGCGTCTTTCTTCTCCTGGTTTTTATGCGCCTTTCTCATGGCCGTCTCTTATGGCGGAGTGACGGTTCTTTTAATGTATTGCGGTACGCAGGGCATGCGCGGCATGACGCCAGGTTGCCGTGGCGGAAGAAAAATTGAATAGGGACGCAGAGGTGTTGCCGGGCATCGGGAATGGGAACGCTGCGGTATTCATGCTCATTCTTCGGTAATCGTTTCTTCCGTCGTTTCTTCTTCGGCTTCCGGGTCAACAAAATCCTCCACCGCCTCGGAAACAATGATATTGCTCTCCATGGAGGAAAACCCGTAATACGCCGGATTCACGTTATTGCAATGCAAGTGCATCGTCGCAGGAAGGAACGCTCCGGCCAACGCCCAGCTGTTGGTATTCTCCATATCAAGATAATATCCGGAAAATGGATAAATACTCTCAAAGCAATGAACCCCCTTCACCGTAGCGATCTTGACGCAGCCACGGGTGGAATTCCCGCCATGCAGCAGCCACAACGCTCCCCTGTCTTCGGTATCGTATCCCCCGTCCTGGTATTGCTCGTAAACCACCGCGTACACGCAGACGGGATAACCGTTATTGGAAGACGTCTCTTGCGCGAGGGCCTGCGTCGTCTTCATCTTCCATTTCTGTTCGGCATTGGAATAATAGATCTCCCGGACACGAATATGATACCCTCCCGCGTCCGCGTCCCGGATAGGATCAAACGTAATATCGATAATCTCCCCAATCTTGTAGCCGCCGGCCGCCTGATCCGGCACCAGCGTAAACGCGTCCCTGTCCCTTCCCATGCGCACGACCGTTGTCATCTGGCCGAACCTGGCCGTGAATTTAGCGCTGACAGCCGGAAGGCGCACCGGGGCCACCCACCCCCGGATGCTGGAATAATTGTGCATGGGTCTCGCGTTGGTCACGAGGCCGCATTTCACGGTAAAAGAGGAATTGGGAGGAACATTGAAATAAAGGGAATTGGGTTCCTTGTCCGTTTTGAAAACCGTCCCGTTGGAAGACGAACAATCCGCCAGGAGCGGATAACACCTGACGGAAAAAGCGTCCGTCACGGCGGCCAGCCCGGCGGCGTACAGGCGGTTGACCGCTGACATATCCGTTGCCGCCCCCACGGCAAGCGGGATATTGATGCCTCCGTTGGCGTTGACGGCCCCTGCAAAAGTCCCGGACTCAGCCGTCAGATTTTTTAATTCGGCATTTTCTCCTTGCCTGATGCCGTTCTGGCCCGGCAGCCCTGGAACGGCTGTTTTGAAAACCTGGGTGATCAAAGCGTCTTCATCGGATACTTCTATGGTGTCCGTCGGGGCCGCAAAACCGTATTGCCCTTTTTTCTCTGCTTCCAGAATAAGCATGGACGTCTCTCCGGAATTGAAAATGGCGCTTACAGTACAAGCTTTTGTACAGGTCATGACATAGGAACTTCCCTTAATAGTATCAACTTTCATAAATGAATGATTTTTTTACTATTGATAAAACTCCGGAAAAATCATCAGGCATAAAACGTTGAGGCGTTCCTGAAGGCATATGCGGACGGTTTCTCCCGGATTCGGGAAAATTCCGGAGGGGAGTTAAGTCGGCTTGTTAAAAAATAGCCGGCTCTGGCATTTCCCCATAAAAGGCGGCGCAGTAAATAGGCTGGGCATCAGGAAAATATAAAGCCCCCCCTCCGTATTTCTATTGATGCTTGCTCTGTAAAAGCCGTTTTCCCTTTCCCAGGAGGCATCTCATTTTGGAGATGAACATCCGTCCGGGATCGTTTTGCTTCCGGAAATCCCTGATGTCAGCTTTCCACGGAGATTTCTTCCAATACTTGTAGAACAATCCGTAATCCTGGCGAATACTGTTGGGATGCCAGGGTTTGGGATGGCCCCAGTAGTGGATAATGCCCGGCCGCCTGGCGGCTTCCAGCAGGTCTGCCGGCTTCAGGGGATTATTTCTGAAGCTTTTCACGCCTTCCCAGCGAATGGACCAGATAGCCCCGTCGCAAATGTTCCACATGGGGTGAAGCAACAGGATACGCTGCTGATAGCATACATTCAAAATATCCTGATCCTGCCAGGAAAGGCGGTGAATATTGTTTTTCGCCCAGGAGAAAACCTGGGATTCAAAACGTTCTTCGCGTATTCTTCCAATATGGTAAAGAATGACGCCGGCATTGATGTAAATGGAGTCCCGGTCCAGATTCATTTCTCTCTTCCAGCGTGAAAAAGATTCCTCGGATAAATCTTCCGTGGTGAAAACGCCGGCAATGAGGCAATCTCCGAATTCTGATTCATACATGGGGCTTATGTCCCTGTTGAAAATGGTATCAATATCCACGTAAAGGGCGCGTTCTACCGTGGCGGGAAGTTCCCCTGCGAGGCCAAGACGGTAATACGTCGCCGCCGACCATTTGGAACCGACGGGGAAATCCGTATATTTATCCTTCATGTCAATGAAGTGCAAATGGAGATTGTAGTCCTGTTGCAGGGAATGGAAACGGGCCGTATTATCCCCGCTTAACCCGTCAGTCATGATGTAAATATCGGCATGAACGCCGGGCGGCAAATTCTCCATGAGGGACACAATGCTCACGCCCGTTCCCAGCGCGCCGTTATCGTCTGTAGCATATACGATATTCATGATCGTGAACGGACTGGAACTTGGTGTTTGCTCTCTGTTCCGTTATTGGTTTGCAGCCGGAAAAACAGGAAGCGTCCCATCCTTTCCAGGCGGTCCAGCCATTTGCAGGAGAACATGGTTCTGTCCATGAGAGCGGAAAATGATTGTTCCATGCCTGCCCTTGCGGAACACGCTTTCATATAGGAGTCCAAAAACGGCCGGTTCAGGCATGGGTGCATGATTTTCCTGATTCTGCCCGTCAGGGAAATCCGTTCCTCTACGTTGAGCGATAACAGTCTTTTGGGATGCAATTCCCTGATGACCAGATAATGAACGGCAAATTGCCATTTGGGATTTTTCATGGCTTCAAGCTCATTCAGCAGAGGCGCAATGAGTGAATGGAGGGAGACATGCTGATAATGCTCATCATGCATGGCGGAAGAAGCTCTCTGCCTGTAAATGGAGGTGACGGAGCCTCCCAGCCCGATCAGGCCTGTCCCCCGCATGCACCGTGTCCAGTACAGGCCGTCTTCCCCATAGGGCATCGTTTCTTCCCAGGGGGGAAGCCGGGACGCAAGAGACGAATTCAGGATTACACTGCTGGAATTCATGAAAAGCACTCCCCGAATCCCCAGCCTCCGGATAGATTCGGGATAAGATGGAGGGCGTGGCGGGATGGCCTCCAGTTCATCCCTCATGTAGCGGTTGGCATAGGCCAATATCTCCGGATGACGGTTGAAAAAATCGGCTGCCAGCTCCAGATGCTCGGGATACCAGTAATCGTCTCCGTCCATGAAAGCGATGTAAGCCCCCACGGCCTTCTTCATCCCTGCGTTTCGCGCCCGAGACACGCCGCCGTTAACTTGGGAAACCAGGCGAATTCTGGGGTCATGAAAAGATTGAATGATGGAAACGGTCTCATCGGAAGAACCGTCATCCACGATGATGATCTCAAAATTCTGGAATGTTTGAACCAGTACTGACTGAAGGGCGGCAGCAATATAATTCTCCAGATTATAAGCCGGGATAATAATGCTGAAGAATGGTTTCTGCATGTAAGGGGAATGATGAGCTGCTTCGTGAGTGGAACGGGAATCAGGATATGGAGAAAATGATTCTGATGGGGTTGTAACTATCGCAACCGGTGAATGGCGGGGGGCGAATCCATCGTTCCTCCCATGATTCATCAGTGCGCGAATGAATCTGTCATAGCGAATTCCAAATCCGATTGGGGAATTCAGGATTCAGCATGAATGAACAGAGAATTGTCCCAAGACCTCATGGAACCTGTGGGGTGTGGAGGTATTCCGGCTGGGTCTGGTTCTAAGAGTTCTATGATTCTAAAAAATAATTGCTTATGAAAAAATGTGTGTGTTGGGAGCAATAAGGGAAAGCAGAATCTTTCTCCCTGTTTTCCCGGCTTCGGGCTCCCTGCCCGCAAGGGGGGAGATTCTTGATGACAAAACGTCCGCGCCACATAAGTTCCTTGGTATAAAAATCAACCCTTGACCCCGGATTTGGAATCCGGTATGAACGTGACGCCTTATTAATAAACAGAAAAGGACATTGTCCTCTTCATGGTTGACGTTTTCTTTTCCGTGTTTTTTCTTCATGAACCCTCCGGAACTTCCTTCCATCAGCATTATCCTGACCGGGCATAATGAGGAGAGCAGCATCAGGGATGCTATCCGGAGCGTATTCGGGCAGGATTATGAAGGGCCGGTTGAAATCATCCTTTCGGATGACGGCTCTTCCGACGGAACCTTCGCCGTCATGCAGGAAATGGCGGCTCAATACAGGGGGCCGTACCGGGTAATCTTAAACCGGAATGAAACGCCGCTGGGGCGCGGGCCTCATATCCGGCAGGCGGTTGGTCTGGCTTCCCATGAATGGATTCTCCGTCAGGATGGGGACGATTGTTCCTTCCCCTGGAGATGCAGGCTTTTTGCCTGGGCGGTGATGGAACGCCCGGATGCCGTGGCTGTGGTCAGCCAGATGACCAGCGTCTATGAGGAACCGGGCGTTGCTTTTGAATTCCCGGCCTTTCCTGCGGGAAATGCCGGCTGTTGTGCTTCAGGAGAGGGCCTTTTCTTCTTCCGCCCATTACGGAGGAAGCATGATGATCAGGAAGAGCGCCTGCGAATGGGGCAACTCCCTGCGGATGACGGCCAGTTTTGAAGACGACTTGATGGGGTTTCACGCGTGGCTTCAGGGCAATATTTATGAAATGCCGGGCATATCCTTATATTATTACCGGTTTGCCCTTAAAAATATTTGCGCCGTCAACAGCGCGTTCCGGTTTGCCGACATGCGGACGGCGGAGGCCTTTGAAAAAAGGGAGCTGGAAATGAAAAGCCAGTTGAAAAAAAGCAAGGAGGCGGGGTTGGAACTGTGCGGGGAATTACTGGAGGGCCTTGCTCCGGTTTTTCGTTCGCGGGAAGAACTGCTTGCTGAAATGGAGGAGAGGAGAAAAATCATAGACGGCATTGACCGGCAGCAGAATTGGTGGAGTTATTCCTTTCGGCGGAGATGGGCGTTGAGACGGCCGGGATGGATGGGTATCGTCCACTGCCTGCCGCAAAAGCTGTATTTGTTCTGCATGGTTTTCTTTTTCAAGCTCAGGAAAGTGAAACAGGCCGTTTGCGGCGCCCGGCAGACTTTGGAGTGAGGGTAAGGAAGCACTTGAAGGGAGTGGGGAAACTTTTGCTCGGACGGGTTCTCTCCGGAAAAAGAAAAAGCGCCTTTCCAGAAAAGATGGAAAGGCGCGGTGACAGGCTCAAGGGGGAGATCCCGAATTAGTACACGTCCCTCTGGTAACGGTGGTGCTGTTTCATGTCCGCCACATATGCCGCGGCTTCCTCCGGAGTTTTATGGCCCCAGGTCTGGATGACTTCATGAAGGGCGGCGTCCACATCCTTCGCCATGCGGGAGGCGTCTCCGCAGACATAGAAGCAGGCGCCGGCTTCCAGCCATTTCCAAAGCTCTTCGCCTTCCTGAACCATGAGGTGCTGCACATACACCTTCTTTTCCTGGTCGCGGGACCAGGCCACGGACAACTTCAGTTTACCGGTGCCGGTCAACTGGTTCAGCTCATCTTCATAACAGAAATCAGTAGCCCTGTACGGATTGCCGAAGAACAGCCAGTTGCCGCCCTTGGCGCCGGAAGCGGCGCGTTCCTCCCAGAATGCCCGGAAGGGAGCGATGCCGGTGCCGGGGCCTACCATGATGATGGGAGTGTCCCCGTCTTCCGGCAGACGGAAATTCTTGTTGGTATGTACGAATACCCTGGCCGTATGGCCTGGCTGGAGGCGGTCCGCCATGTAGGTGGAACAGACGCCGCCGCGCTTGCGGTCACGGGCCGTGTAGCGCACCGCGCCCACGCACAGATGAACCTGTTCGGGATGGGCGTTCGGGCTGGAGGCGATGGAATAAAGGCGCGGCATGATCTTTTTCAGAATGCCGGTGAAAGCTTCCGCGGATTCGAAGGAAGCGGGATATGCCGTGGCCAGATCCAGCATGTCCCGGCCCCACAGGAAATCGTTGAGGGCGTCTTTATCCCCGGCCAGAAGCGCGTCCAGCTCCTGGCTGCCGGAGGCGGCGGCCCATTTGGTCAGCAGGGCTTTGTTGACATTGGTAATGTCATAGCAGTGAACCAGAGCGTCCTTCAGGCTTGCGGTTTCCCCTTCCGGCGTGGGAACCTGGGAATCCGGGCTGAGGCCGAGCTTGTCAATCAGAGCGTCCGCCAGGGCCGGATCATTGGCGGGAATGACGGCCAGGGCGTCCCCGGCAATGTAATTCATCCCGGAACCGTCCAGGCTGTATTCAATGTGGATGGTTTCCTTGGGGCTGCCTTCCCCGGTGATATGCCTGACGGAGAGGACGGGAGCGGGAAACGGATTTTTTTTGCCGTATGGTTCAGTGGTCATGATGATGGAGGGGGGGTGAAAAAGAATATTACCAGCGGATAACGGCGGCGGACCAGGTAAGCCCGGCGCCGAATGTGACCAGGACAACGTTGTCTCCCTTGCCGAATCTGCCGGAACGGCGCGCTTCGTCAAAGGCGATGGCGACGGCGGCCGCGGACGTGTTGCCGTACTTCTCAATGTTCACGAACACCTTATCTTCAGGAATGGAGAGGCGCTGCGCTACGGCGTTAATGATGCGGAGGTTGGCCTGGTGGGGAATAATCAGCTGAATATCGTCCGCCGTGAGGCCGGCGCGTTCAATGACGCTGGCGGCGGAGGCTTTCATGCGCGTGACGGCATGGCGGAAAGTCTCATTGCCGCGCATGGCCAGGGTGGCCAGGCGTTCATGGGCGTTTTCCGCGGTGGTGGGGCAGCGGGAGCCGCCGCCCGGAATCTGGAGCAGGTCATGCAGGGAGCCGTCCGAACCGATATCCGTGGCAAGGACGGAGCCTTCCCCCTCTTCCCCTGTGGAGGCCTGGAGCACGGCTGCTCCGGCGCCGTCCCCGAACAGGACGCAGGTGCTGCGGTCCTCCCAGTTGACGACGGTGGAAAGTTTTTCCGCGGCGATGATGAGCGCCGTCTTCATCTGGCCGGTGCCGATGTACTGGACGGCAGTCTTCATGGCGAACAGGAAGCCGGAGCAGGCGGCGGAAATGTCAAAGGCGGCGGCATTCTTGGCGCCCAGGGCATCCTGGATATAGCAGGAAGTGGAAGGGGTGAACGTATCCGGCGTGATGGTGGCGACGATAATCAGGTCAATATCCTCCGGCTTCAGCCCGCAGGATTCCAGAGCGCGCTGGGCGGCCTTCGTCCCCATATGGGAAGTGTACTCGTCAGGGGCGGCGATGCGGCGTTCCACAATGCCCGTGCGTTCAATAATCCATTCGTGGGAAGTGTCCACCATCTTTTCCAGATCCGCATTGGTCAGGCGGCGTTCCGGAACATAGGAACCCGTACCGATAATCTTGACGGGCAGTCTTTTAAAGGGAGTATCAGAATGTGCGGCCATAGCTTTGGGCGTATGATGAACAGAAAACGTCCTGACGTTTTATGTGGAAACAGTCTAAAAGAAAGCGGGCCTGATGACCAGCACCAAACGCAGCACTCCTTCCATGCCGTAAATGAATGGCCTACAACAGCCACCCCTGGCCGTTGGCGGGCGGCGCGGCTCCCATCTTGAGATAGGCGGAAGGCATCGCCACGCGCCCCCTGGGGGTGCGGCTGATATACCCCTGCATAATCAGGAAAGGCTCGTGCACGTCCTCCAGCGTGGAAGCGTCCTCCCCTACGGCCACCGCCAGGGAGGAAAGGCCCACCGGGCCGCCGTTGAACTTGTAAATCATCGCTTCCAGCAGGCGCTTGTCCATCTCGTCCAGGCCGTCGTCGTCAATCTCAATCATGGTCAGGGCGTCGTGCGCCAACTGCTCCGTAATCACGCCGTCGCCGCGCACCTGGGCGTAATCCCGCACCCAGCGCAGCAGGGAATTGGCCACGCGGGGCGTGCCGCGGGAGCGCAGCGCGATCTGCAGGGCGCCCTCCGGGTTCAGCAGCCCCGCGGACCGTTCGATAATGGCGCACAGCTCCTCCCGCGTATAATAATCCAGTCGGTTCACCAGGCCGAAGCGGGAACGCAGCGGGCTGGTCAGCATCCCGGCGCGGGTGGTGGCCCCCACCAGGGTGAACTTGGGCAGGTTGAGCTGGATGGAGCGGGCGTTCGGCCCCTGGTCGATGATAATATCCAGCCGGAAATCCTCCATGGCCGGGTACAGATACTCCTCAATGGCCGGGTGCAGGCGGTGGATCTCGTCAATAAACAGAATATCCCCCTTTTCCAGATTGGTCAGCACGCCGGCCAGGTCTCCCGCCTTTTCAATCTGGGGGCCGGAAGTCGTATGAATGCGGCAGCCGACGGCATTCGCGATAATATTGGCAAGCGTCGTCTTCCCCAGGCCCGGGGGACCGCTCAACAGGATGTGATCCAGCACGTCGTCGCGTTGTCTGGCGGCTTCCACCATCAGCATCAGGCGGTCCTTAATCTTCTCCTGGCCGCAGAACTCGCTGAAAGCGGGCGGTCTGAGGGACAAATCAAAAGCGGAGGAGGGGGCCTCCGTGGTGCGTGTGTAAAAGGACTCTCCCATGCGCAGGACTAGCAAACCCGTCTTTGGGGCATCCGTCAAGGGGGAAGTGTGGTCGGGAAACGCCTTTTCCGGGACATGCCGAAAGCCTTTGGCCTTTTTTGAGGACGGAAGGAATGCGGAGCCGCGGAAATGATGATACTCGGTGAAACGGCATGTTCTGCCTTCTCTTCTTACAGTGTGGATTCCCATTTCTGCCGCGTTTTCCCGGAACTCGCGGAATCCTTCAGTCTTCTCTTCCCGTCTCGCTCCTGAAACTTCTCAAACGGCTGCAGGTCAATTCTAGAGCCCGGACGGAAGCAAGCTTATCAATAGAGGTTCTTACCTGAACCTTGCCCGATTGCCCGGAAGCCGCAAAGGTGGAGAAAGAGAAAAATTCTTATTTGCTCCGCGGGAAAAACAGGGCAGGGAGGGAGGAAATCTGCCATGCCCTCATGGATAATTTTTGTGAACCACGGAAACCTGTTCCTTTCAAAACTTCTGAAAATACGCTTCGTTGCTGTTTATGCCCGTTGAAGATTTCCTCGCGCTGCCGGGGCGCTTTTCATCCTTTTCGAGCAACAACCGGAAACGTGAAAAAACTCGGGGGAAACGGAAAATTCCTTCCGGATGAAAAAAAGATTGCCAAACCTCTCTTCTGCCGTTATTCTACCTCTGCTTTCCTATCTAGCACAATCTCTAACGGGCAGGTGTCAGAGTGGTCGAATGAGCACGCCTGGAAAGTGTGTGTACCGCAAACCGGTACCGAGGGTTCGAATCCCTCCCTGTCCGCCATCAATTTTCTACCGCAATGTATTTGTAATGAATATATTGCGGTTTTTGTTTGTAGGAGTGTGGGGAAGAAATGGGGAAAAATCTTTTCTCCTGTCACCCTCTCATGATCGAATATCGTTACGTTATATAATCGTCAAATTCTCATTTACATTGTACAACTTATTTGTACAATAGGGCTATGACAACGATCACATATTCGGCCGCCCGTAAAGAACTGGCCGCAACCATTAAAAATGTCTTGGAGAATAGGGAACCCGTAACCATTTCAAAGAAGGAAGGGAAGGTCATCATGATGTCTCTGGATGACTGGAATGCCTGGCAGGAAACGTTCGCGCTTCTTTCCAATCCTCACATGGCTCAAAAACTGGAACAAGGCATTGCAGAGTTCAATAACAATCTTAATATCATTCAGAAGTCTCAGGAAGATCTCAAATCTCTGGAACAATGATCATTGGATTCAGTTCCCGTGCTTGGGAGGACTATCTCTATTGGCAAAAAGAAGATAAGAAGGTCCTCAAACGGATCAATCTTCTCATTGCCGATGCCGGGAAAAATCCAACGGGAGGCATCGGCAATACGGAAGCCTTGAAGCACAATCTATCCGGCTGGTATTCCAAACGCATTACCCAGGAACACAGGATGATCTACAGGGTTTCCAGTGATATGTTGGAAATTATTTCACTGAAAACACATTATGGGATTTAGTCTTCTTGTTCGCTATTAATTTTCCGCCGCAATGTATTTGTAATGAATACATTGCGGTTTTTGTTTGTAGGGGCGTGGGGAAGAAATGGGGGAAATTACTGGTTTATTCCCTGTTTTTGATATTGCAACGAAGAATTTTTTCATTACACTGAAATAGTTTAGAGGAGTCAAAACTATGAGTGATGTGTCCTATAAAGCCAAGCCTTCAAAATTAGTTAGTGTATCAAGCTTAAATCTTGACTTGGAAAATTTTAGATCTCAGCCACAAAAATCAGAAATAGATTCGATAAACAATTTAATACTGGCCAGTCCTGAGTGGTTTTGGGGATTGATCAATAGTTTTCTTGAATTTGGGTATGATAGCTTAGAAGGCATTGGTGTCTTAAGAACAGAATCTAAGAAACTCATTGTACTAGAAGGTAATAGAAGGATTGCTGCATTAAAAATAGTACTTGGTCTAGTTAATAGAAAAAAAATATCAATACCTCCAAGCATTATTGATAAAATATCAGTTGCGAGCGATGATTTGTTATTGGCTCTTCGTAAAGTACCATGTTATATTTATGATTTAAATGAACGCGCCGATCTAGAACGCATTATTAATAGAACACATAGTCCTGAAGATAAAGCAGGGCGCCTTAGTTGGGAATCAATTTCTAAAGCAAGACGAAGTCGCTCGCAAGGCAATCCAGAACCAGAACTTGATTTGTTAGAACATATTTTCAGAATAGGGAACAACCATAGTGAAAGCATGGCTTCTAAATGGAATTCCAAATATCCATATACCGTTTATACAGAAACCATTTCTCAAACAGCAAAGACATTAGGTATATCGATATATGATCTACGTGATCGTTATCCAAATGACATACCGGAGGACATTGTAAAGCTAATTGACAAACTTATCCCTGAAATAGGAAACGGGGAAATTCAATTTGCAGATATTCGTACTGGAAGGAAAATAAATCCTCAATTTTATCTAGATTACGGTTTTTATAAGCTACCGGAGACTCCTACCCCACTTACTTCTGAAGAAAGAACTTCTTCTGAAGAAGAACCAACAATAGGTAATCCACCCTCAGCGGAAGTAGATACTCCTTCTTTTGGAACATCAGAACCTGATCCAACACCCAATCCTCCTCGTGCCTCGTCTCCTCCTTTCGGTTCACCTAGACACATTGATAGTCTTCTTAAGGATTTGAAACCCAAAGGTATAGAATTTGCTAAAATTAGATCATTAATTGATGAGCTAAAATCCAATCATACCGATAAAACTCCTAATGCATTTGTTGTGATTACTCGGTGTATCATTGAATTGGCATGTACTTTATATTGCGAACAAAATTCTATATCTTTAGTTAAACAAAATGGAAGCGAAAAGAAACTTGTTGACATAATCAAAGATGTACATGCCCATCTATTAAAAAACGTCCCTAACGGTAAGACGGAAGCATCTTGGAAAAGAGATATGGATCAACCTCTCACTGAACTTACGAATCCGATATATCCTCTATCTACAAATATGATGAATGTTATTGTTCATCGACGTAATGCAAATGCAAATATGAAGCCCATACGAACTTCTTTTGCTAATATTCATCTATTTTTAAAGGCTATAGGTCTTTGAGATAGGTGCCAAATTCATTTTTTCGACAAGTAAAGCATTACATTGAGGTAGCTTTACCGTATTTCCTAGAACAAATAATTCTTGCGCCTTTATTTTTAACCTTGCGCTATATTGCAAGTCAAATAGATAACATTTATTTTCGCGGTAAAGATCTATGATTTCTTGTTCTTTATCATAAGAAACTACCCACGGAGTAATTACTTCATTTTGTAACACTTTAGCTACTTCTGCATGATCAGCATGTGCATATGCATTTAAGTAAAGTTTTTGCCCCTTTCGATAATAGGGAGGATCACAATATAAAAATGCATTCTCTTGGATAGTCGGAATTTTTTCGCGAATGAATTGTATAGCATCCATATTAAAAAGTTCGATACAATCCACATAACGACTATATTCTTTAGCTAATGATAAAAGTCGTTCTTTAGGAAACCGTGCGTCTAATTTATACTTTCCACGCTGATTCTTCCCTCCAATAACTCCCCCCGAAATAACACCTGAAAAATTAGTTCTATTCAAATCAAAAAATGCGAATCCCACGTCGTCCTCATGATAATCCATCCAGTTTGTGACAATAGTGCGTTGAATGGACCATTCGGTCATATTCAGTTTTGCATCAAATATTCGTTTAGCAAAGTAATCCGGATCTTTTTTCAAGGATGACCAAAATGCGTATAATTGTGGGCATTTGTCATTTAAGTATACTTTTCTGACATAATTTTTGAAAAGTAATTCCATGGCTACCCCAGCACCTCCTGCGTAAGGTTCTACGTAATCACAACCTATCAATTCATTCTCACGAAGCAACGCCTCAATAAAGGGAGTCAACTTTTGTTTTCCCCCTGGATATCTCAACAGAGTTTTAGGATGACGATTACTCACTTGCTTAAGAAAGCTTAATAAAAACTCATAGGAAGTTCAATATTTTTGTTTTCCACGTATGCGATGTATGGAATGGAAACAGGATCATTTTTGAATATGCTTATAGGCGTCAGCGTACTTTTTTCGATATAAAAATAGTGCTACTCTTTGATAATCAATTTTCCTAAAACATCCTCTCTTTTCCTTTGATCGATTTTTTTCTGTTCCTTTTTCCAAACATAGTCATGCCAATCTTCCATACATTCTCCCCAATGGTGTGATTCTTCTGGATGAGGGATGTAGCCCCAAAATCTGTTCCAATCAGGATTTTCTTCTTTTGAATGATTGTCCATAGCTGACTGTTCTTGCTTTCAATCCCTCTAGGATTCTCTCTGTTATCTCCATTGGCATTTCTCTATATCCTGAATAATTTTCATAGGAATCATTTTAGAATTAATCATTTAGAATGATTTTAATTAAAAATGCCTTCGTACAAAACTGATTGACCTTGGAAGTCCTGGAATCTGATCATACGTAATCATGCATTTGGGAATTCTTCCATTCATTATATTCATACATTGAGTGAGATTATTTTTTTCTTATAACTTATTTATTTCCATGTGCTTGTGAATTCTATGGGGTTTCCGGGGAAACAATACATGGAATACAGCGGTATACATTTGAAAACTCTCTCTTTATCTTTAATATACATTGTATAAGACCATATTTTTCATAACTTGCTCCTTGCAATATATTTGTAAATTTTGAGCACGTTTTCATAAACCTTTTTTCCTCTCTATTATTCCATTTTACAGGATCACTTGGAGGATCCATGTTTGAGGAAATGCAGATGGTAGTACACGAAGAATCATCTATACGCGGGTTATTTTATTCTGAATATCCCCAGAATTGATTATACGGATTTTTCAATATCTCCCCTTACCAATTACCTTCTTTCCTGAATAATTTCCGTAGAAATCAATTTAGAATTAATTGACCCGTACTCCTTTGATTCCAAGCGATGAGGATAGTTTGAGTGGGTACAAGGAAATGTTTAATTAAAAACGGCTTCGTACAAAATCTCCATAGAAGGATTGTACCGTGTTTCCTGTCAATAGTACGCTGTATTCCTTGTCGGTGGCGGGTAATTTATTCTGAATGTCCCAGAATCATTTGTAAGGATTTCAAAGGAATGATGGGTATTAACATCCGCAAATCTGAAAAATTACCGCAAAAAATAATTTTGCCTTACATTGGGGCAAATGGACTTTCCACTTTTCCCTGTTGATACATTTCCTAATGGAGAAAAAGTTTTCCATTTTTCGGAAAAACAATTTTGGAGTGTTTAGCGAAACACCCCCTTCATGCAGAAGGTTCTTTGTATATGTTGAGACCAAATAGGGATGGGTTGCCGATTGGGGGAGTGCGTTTGGTTTGGTGGGGGTACTGTACCGTTTGCCGTACCCTATATGATAGAGATTAAGGTATGGGCTCAGAAATGAAAAAGATGGAACCATTGCTGATTCCATCCCTTGATGATTGTTATTGGGTACAATTAGAAGCTGTACCTTGCTGAAAGTGAGGCTGATTGATTCACCTGGCTGCTTTTGGCTTCCAGAGTGTAGAATATTCCTACGTTCCAGTTTTGGTTGATAGCCCAGTTGGTGTCTGCATTCAATATGAAGGCACTTCTGTCCGACTTCAGGGAACAAATCCGCAAGATACGATGTATCCAGAGCATGAGTCTGAAAGATGGCTGCTACGCCAATGCGCATGCCGAATCCCTCTGGGCAACAAGTAAAAAGGAAGTTCTGCCAAGGATTCCCGAAGATATCGACGATGCCGAAAGGCAACTGTTCGATTACACAGAAACATTTTGTAATCTGAAACGAGCGCATTCATTGTTATCCTTCCTCAGCTCTATCCAATTCGAGAAAAGAGCTTTTCCTGCCCATCATAAAACTTTTACGACTTCTATCCAATTTTATGAAATCCTTCCAGTTTTCAGGGTGCTCTGTTATGAATTTAGCCTTCTTGTTTTGACGATGAACCAAAATGTTTTCAAGCGTTCTGCAGAACTTATAGAACAGGGGTTAAGTCCGGAATATAAGGCAATGCCGTGCGAGTTGGGGATTGGGATTCTTTGACGACCGGAGAAGCTTTTTTCTTAGATGGCGCTTTTACATTTTGAGGTGATGGGAGCGTCGATTTGGAAATCACTTTCGGAGAAGGTGGGGGTGGTACTGGTGTTGTCTTTACCGATTGGGTGGGGTCGGAAGAGGTACACGAAAACATTAATGACACGTAGATAATCAATGAAATATAGGTATGTGTTTTTATTGCCATGATGACTGATTAGTGTTATCAAAAATTGGAATCATCCGTTGTGAGGAGATCGAAGCAAGAGTCGGAATTCAAGTCCAATCCTCTATTAGTTTTTATGATAATTTGTTTGGAGTTAGCATCATATGAATGAATAACGGCTTTTTCCAAAGCAGACTGTTGCCCCCCGCTTATTTTGGTGTAAAGAGAAACAAAGTCTCCGTTTTTTAACAAATGCGGACCCTTGAGCACGAATTGATAGATATAAGAATCTCCGTCCTGTTTAAGCAGGCGTCCATGTTTAAGTTGGGGATAGCCGATGCGGAAAATGAGCTTACCCCCTTCAGTTCGGATACTTCGGGATACTTTTCCCTCCATGTCTTTTATGCAGGCGTTCATGCAGGCATCTTCATGGAATCCATTCCCTTGTCCGGAAACGGATACCGTAGTCGTCGCCAAAATGGCATTGGAAGCCAGTTCTATTATCTTCAGGCTCATGTTCAGACTCCAGTGTCCGTAGTATACGGTTTGCCCGGTAAATGATGAGGTTCTGGAATTGATTTGAAAATCCCCGCCTTCGGGCTGAATATCAAAAACGAAGTCAGCAGCTTTCAGTTGCTTGGACTTGATTTTTTCCGCAGAGGCAATTTCGTCATGTTTTAACATGTCACGTTCCGCAGACATTGTTTGATTGCCACGTTCCAAGAGGACAAATTCTTGGGATGTGCCAAATGCCTCATGGAAGGGCGTCGTAATACTTTGTGATAAAGAGGAAGCAACTTGTTGAGGGAAGCCAAATTGCCGGATTTTTCCGCTAAGTTCTTCGGCAGAGCTCATCACTAAGGATATCTTATCTTTGAATATATCCTTATGGGGGGCATACATCTTAGCACGCACGGAAACCTCCCATTCCTTTTCTTCCGTTTGTTTTTCAGATAAAACTTCAAAAGAAAGGATATCGGGGTTATGTTGATCCGTGGCCACTTCCAGTCTGAGGTGCCCTCCACCGGGATGTTTTACATTCAACAAGATGTCTTTTTTGGAGATACGGTCTCCGTACATCTGAGCCTTAGCCAGAGCCAAGGCTTGGCGGATAGCGCCCTCTTTCCTGTATCCATATCCGGTAGAGGTTATTTCCCGTATTTCCGGTTGCTGTTTAATCAGAGGAGCGGTCGCGTTCTGTTCCCGGCCTTTACACCAAGGCCAGATGAACCAAGCCGCTAAACCGAGCAGAAGAACGGCCGCGACGGCGATGAAGATAGATTGCTTATTCATGATGATTAATTGCTTTTGATTAAGTTTTTCGCTTTTAACTTAGCCAGGATTTCATCTGCTGCCAATGGCGTCAGGCCGGAAAGAACTCTCTTTTTGGCTTGCAGCTGGTCTGGGGCTTTTGCCTTCTGAGTTTGGGGAGAAAGAGCCGCTACCAAACGAGGGAATTTACCGGTCATTTTGTAAATCTTTCCACTCACCGTCGCTTCTATCACCCACATATTGGTAGCTTCATCGATTCTGGGAGTACCCATATCAAGGGTACCGACAACCACATATTGGACGGAGGGCACATCGGTGCGGAGACTGGTAATGATGCTTCTCCATGTCTTAGCAGGGATAACGTTTCCTCCCCCGTAAGCTTCATCAAGCAGGGCGCTGGTGTCCAACATGGCGCCATCAATAATTTCCTCAAATCCCTTTTCGGCAAAACGGGCAGTGAGTGCCGTGCCAAATTCTTCACGGGCCGGCGGATCCAGACGATAGGTAATTTGATCTGCCGTCACCACAGTAGAGGCGCCGGTTGTCTTAGTTTCCCGTTCAACAACAGAGGCATCGGATTGGACCGCTGTATCAGCGATGGCTCCTGCCTCCGAGGCTTCTTTAGATTTTTTCAGGTTATTTGTTTGGATAACCGTCTGGCCTTGTTTTTGCAACGCCGCCGCATTTCTTGCGGTGAAAAAGACAGCTATATCCACTGATTCCAGCTGAACGTTCGCTTGAACAGGCTGTGTTCTTTGCAAAAGATCCTTCATACGATCTTCGTCAATGACGGCAGAAAAAGTAACTGTAACTTCATCCTTTTTCTCATTGAGGGATTGGTTGTTGGTTACCTGGGTACAAATAGCTAAAATGTCATTAACGATGTGCGGTTTTCTCTCATTATAAAGTTGTCGTATGGCTGATGGCTGGGTGCTGATCATCTGCTCGATGGCATGAATGGCCGCAAAACGTTGCGCTTCATGAGCCGCATTATTTTTTCCCTCTGGCGAGGCAGTGGGAAAAACCACGGAATGAGAGCCTGTCAGGGGTAAGTCTTTTGCTTGGGTGACTAAGGAACAGGCCACTAAAAAAATAAGTAAAATAGCTTTCATATGTTTGGTATTCAGTAGATTAATTGTTTAATTAACAGATGTTTGTTGGATAATGGGGTTGGTTTTTTTTCTCTTTTTCAGCGTAATAGCAGCGGAACGGAGCATTTTGATGGTGGCGTCTTCATAATTGATCCAAGAGGATTCCAGCTTGATGTCTGTGGGGTAAGTAGAACTCACTGCATCCTTAAATTTTATCATGATGATTTCCCGGTCCCCTTGTTTAAGGCGTAAGCCGCAGAAGGCAACGAAAGCTAGTTGTTTTTGGAATTTGTTACTTTGCATGGTATGGGTAAGAAAGCCGGGGAAAACGACTTCCAGCGTGTAGTCCGGCTTTTTCAGTAAGAAATCCTTACCGGTCGGCTCCGGGTTACCGGACTCCTTCTCATGAGCCACGTTGTCTTTCAGGGCTTCATCCATCACTCGGCCGGTATCCTTAATCCGTTCGCTCATAACGTAGAAAATTTTATCTCCTCCGCCCGACCAAGGAAGTATGGGAACCTTGACAGCGGAATAGAAGGAAGAAGAGACCAAAGAAGACAGATAAGCCATGTAGCTTCTTTCTCCCGCAGCTTTGTAGTTTGTGGGGATTTTTTCCAATGCTCCCTTGTCGACTCGTATTTTGTCAATGCCCAGAGTCTTTGTGGCCATTAAGGAAGAGTAAGGGGCCTTACATAATTTGATGAACTCCGGAATGAGCTTCTTTTCGTAGAGGTGGTGAAGCAGGGCGTTTTTTTTGCTCTGAGAGGCTCTCCCCGGTACGGCATCAATGGCAACAACTCGTCCCGGAATAGTGGCTAAAATCCTTCTGTCTTTAAAATTACAGATAACGAGGTCGAACCCGATTTCCGCAAGGATTTTTGAGTAAGCGCTTCCTGTTCCCGCTTCATATTGGGATTCAACATGTTCATAGTTCAACGCGCAGGCGAATACAACGGAATCGGAGGTAACGGAGTTAGAGAAATCGGCTTCCGGGTCTTCCGGCATATAGTCGAGTATCCGGCGACCGTCCTTTTTACGCTCCTTCAGTAGACCAGCGTGCATGGCCTTATGCAGATTGCTGATGTTGTCTTTCCCTACTTCTTTTGAAGTAGAGGGACCATAAACATAACCAATAGGAAATTGCTTTTTGGTCGTATTCTGTTTGATTGCTGAATAAAACCATATCCCGGCAAATTCCGCGCAGGGACGGGCCGTGTTTTCCTTTTCTCCCAATGAGGTGGAAACGCCAAATGAAATTAGGAATAACAGAAGAAATCGTAGAGGGGTGTTCATGGGGAGAAAGCGGGGGAATTATTCTATCAATGCCTTGCTCTACATAAAGGACAAGGCATTGATAGAATGAATATGTATTGTTTTTGCTATACTCAGAAAGAGAAGTCCATGGAAGGCAGAGAGGCCGGGATGGTCTTCATCGGCGGCAGTTTGATTTCCAGCTTTTTGTTTACCTCATCCTGTAAGGCAGTCGTGTCTTTCATCAACTTGTAATCTTTAGGTAGGGAGGTTACGAAGTAGACAATCGGACGGAATTGGGTGGCCAAGATCGCCTTCTGCGCGGAACTCGCGCTCTTCATCAATTTGCTTAACTTAAGACCAAGCTCCGTATTGGAGGCAGCCAGCTTGCCTTCTTCTATCAACGCCTTATTTAAAGTTTGGCGACTTTGCCTCCAAAGGTTGAGCTTCAGCTCATTCTTGCTTTGAAGTTCGACGGCTTTTTTGTTGATCATTTTCTGCCTTCCCGCCATGGATTCCATGATGGAGGTCAAAGCGGAAGCATCGTTGGGATTGGATTTCAGATTATTGATTTGAGCTTCAATTTTAGCAGCATCTTCTCGGTTTCCGAGGGCGTTCAAAGCCTGTTGCTGAGACTCCAGCAACATGATAGTCGCCTTTGAATGTTTGGCGGTCAGTTTGTCTTGGGCCGCCGTCAAGTCATTAACACCGGGTAGGGAATCCACATTGACTCCTGCCAACTTGGCAAACCCAGGCATGCTGGAACAGGATCCCAAAAACAAGGGGACTACCGTAGAGATCACTAAAGCACATATAGTAATAGATGGTTTCATAATGATTTGTTAATTAGATTGTTGTTGGCGCAGCTGGTCGGAGTATCTCTACACGGGTTCTATACGAAGAATGGCTACGAGAGACTTTCTCAGCTATTGGCGTTAATATATCTCCCAAAGAGATTTTTGTAAACATTAAATATCGTAAAAAGATAATTTACTTGAGATTGTTCTTGTGGCATACTCCTCTCATGAAGACGCATGGAACAGGCGTTCGGTCTGCGAAGAAGTTTGAAAAATGGATGATGGACAATGGATTGAGTTATTCAAGCATTGCGTTTGCCTGTGGAGTTTCGGAGCGTACGGTACGTCAATGGATATCTCAAAAAGGTATTCCCGAGAGATTTTCCCATTGCCTCAAGAGCATGGTTGAGTCCTCCAGAAAGACAGTTTCCTTCATTGAAGGAAACAGGGAAGACGGTCTCAAGTTCGAACTATCTCTGGAGGATCATGCAAAATTGTCCCGCAAAGCCCTGGAATCCGGTTGTTCCCTTGAGGAACTCGTTGCCCGTCATCTCCATTCCATCCTCTAATAGATACTTCATGTCTCCAACAGAGATGCTTGTTGCCTTGTCTTTTCCGGGAATTGTGATAAAATCCCTTCCATGAAACAAGAGGGGGATCAATCCATATTCAAGATGGGAGTTAAACGATGGCTCAAAGAGCAAAATCTTGATTACAAATGGATGGCTGACCAATGCGGAGTTTCTGAAATTACTGTTCGCAATTGGATGTCCCAGAAGATAATTCCCCCATTGAAGCAACAGCTGATTGAACGGGTGATGGTTCAGATGCCAGCCGCGCAACCGACATCATCTCCCAATTCCATTCCCGATATTCAGGTAGACGTTTCCTTGTCTCTGTCGGTTAAACTTTCCCCTGAACTTTACAAGCAGCTTGAAGCCAAGGCGTCCCAGCAGGGGATATCCTTGGGAGACATGGTGGCTCGGTCCATTTCCTCTCTTATCAACGAACAACCGGAGTTCCCCCATTCCTCGAAAACGCGTAAAGTCGTTCTTCCTCTCCAGTCTTGAATATTTTCATCAAGCGGTATTAGATTGTGGGGAAAACAATTGACTGTCATGGAGCTTTGTTGTGTATAAAGCCCATGTTTCGCGACATGGTGGATTCATGATCGGAGCTGCATACCAACAAGGAATATTTGTCTAGGTAATATCCTCTGAAGGGCAAATTCTCTTCACTCAAAAAGGAAAACTGCTGAGATGTTCTTCTGAAGTCGTTTCCTTTCTCAAGGGAAACGCCCTCTTTATTTGTGACCATCAGGGAAGCACGCTATCCACCCATCGCTATACGGATGACGAGCCAGACAAAGCCGGTTCATCGAAAAGCATCCTCTTTTGTTTCCTGTTTGGATGTTTGATCAAAAGGAGACTTATACCAATTATATCAATTCCTGGGTAGGCTATCAAATGGGGAATACATTTAATCTAGGGGCACCATGCCTTTGGCCGTACCCTGTATGGCTGGGAATAGGGGGGATGGATGTAGAAATGAAAAAGGGAGGAATCAGCAATGATTCCTCCCTTGGTGAGGGAGTTTAACCTCTTAATAATCTTCCATCATCAAAAATACTTTCAAAAGAATTAAACTTGGGTTCCTGTTTTTCTTACCCGTTTGCAGCATATTTGATGATTAAAGGGAATTGTCGGGATTGCCGAATCTCTTTACTCGCTTAATTCGGTGATGTCGGTTTCAGGTTTCGGGTAGCCTTTGTCGGCAATCCATTTTTTCGTTTCCGCCGCCATTTCGGGGGTGACGTTAAAGTCGTACTGGGCATAGTCGCCGATGTGGAATTTTCCGGGCTTGAAGAATCCCCATTTCTCAAAGAAGTCCGTCAGGTCGGTTTTTGTGACGTCACAGCATGCCTTGACGAATTCGAACTGGTATTTGACGGTCTCGTTTCCTCCGTAGTTTCCCGCGTTGTTGCGCAGGTACTCCATGACGTCAGGATAGAAGTCGGGGTGTCCGTTTTTGGTAAAGTAAAGATGGAGCTGCCACAGGGGAACCAGCTTGTTGAAAACATCCTTGGATTGCAGGTAGGCGATTTCCCCTCCGATGATTTCCTTGCGCGCTTTGTCGTAGCTGCCCTGGCGCTTCAGGCGGCTTTCATTGCCTGTTTTGGCTGCGGCCTGCAGGGAAAAGATGTTGTTGCTGACTTCCGTCATGCCGCCCCAGGTCATCGGGCGCATTTGCATGACGTGTCCTACTTCGTGGGAGAATCCCCAGCAGGCATCGCCCTTGAGAACGTTTTCGGGGTCGGTTACCATGCGCATTGTCCCGTCGTTTCCGAGGTAGGCGACTCCGTCTCCGTCGCGGAACATGTAGTAGTTGAAGTTCACGCGGGCCAGGACACGGTTTTCCGGGATTTTGCCGTATTTATCCAGGCCCATCAGCTGGTATTGGATGCCGATGAGCTTGTCGTAGGCGTTGATGAGTTCGGTTCCGCGGTCTTTGGTGAATTTTTTCAGGAATTCTACGGGGTAGGCAACCTGGATGGATTTTCCCCGGGCATCCATGATTGGAGAGACGGCCTGGTCAAGCAGGCGAACCCAGTCCTTGTTGGTGTCGCCCCGGGTTGTGTCAAAGTAACCGTTGGCTTTGCCGGTTACGAAATGGACGGGGATTTTCGGCGCCTTGCCGGCGTCTTCGGTGAAATAGCTTATATAGGCGTTGGCGGGCGTTTCCACGTCAATGATGTTGATTCCTTCCTTGAGAGGAATCTGCTTTTTGTGCAATCCCCAGCCGTTGGGGTCTTTTGTGGGCTGCACTCCTTCGGCCGGCTTGCGCATCAGGTTTGGCAGCAGGAGGCTGATTTCCTGCCCCTCCGTCTTGCCGACCAGGACGACATGCCGCCCCTTTTCCAGATAGACGCCCGTCATGTTGTCGTATTTGCTGAATCCATCTCCGATTCTGAGATTTTTCCCCGTCTGGCTTGGTGAGGGGAGGGCCCGGTATTCGGCATACAGGTAGTCCGGCTTGTAATGGCCTGCCAGGATTTTGGCCGCGAGTTCTTTCATCGCGTCAGACTGGAAGGCGGAGGTGTCTTTCACATCCGGCTTCAGGGAGGTGCAGGAGGAGTCTTTGAACAGTTTGAGGTCGTTGCCGATGTGTTCCGGCGTGTTGGCGGCAAATACCGCTGCGAGCGACAGCAGGGGAAGGGATAGTAATGGAAGGATTCGGTTCATGACAGTACGGGAAGCAGGTGATTCTGCGATGGTACAAGATACAGGTTCCGTTTTCTTCTTCTTTCACCATTTTTCTCTTGATGAATAAATAGGCAAGCGGTTTGTCCGGAGAGAGGCCGGGCGGTTGATGTGTGGAATGGCTTTGGCGGTGCGGCAGGGATTTTTTCAGCCGATTTCGCGTTTCCGGATATTTTCCCCGGTTCCGACGGGCGCTTTTCCGGGGCTCCGTATTCGGATGGGCACGTTTCTTGCTGGCTTGAGTTTTGGGCCGAAGCCTTCCGGGCTTCCCGGCGGCGGTATCGCGTTCCTGCCGCGCGTTCCTCTTTAGTGTTCCTTTTTCTCTGGTCTTGGCGCACATGCATGACATGGTTGTTGTGCGGCAGGGGAAAATGGAATAAGGTGGAGAGGATGATGAATTCCGTATTCAAGTGTTTGATGAGTGCCGTATGCGCCGTGGCATTGCCGGCGTTCGGGCAGGAAGAGAAAACCGGTTTCCCTACGGACAGGGCTGTGACCGTATTCAGCGCCGGGGAGGGTAATCCCTATGCGTCCATCCGTATTCCCGCCCTGCTCAGTATCGGCAAGGGCCAGCTCCTGGCATTCGCCGAAGGACGGTACAAAAATACCGACCAGGGGGAGAACGATATTATTATGAGCGTCAGCAAGAATGGCGGGAAGACCTGGTCCCGTCCCCGGGCGATTGCCAAGGCCCATGGCGCCACATTTAATAATCCGTGCCCTGTTTATGACGCCAAAACCAGGACCGTGACTGTCGTGTTCCAGCGTTACCCTGCCGGGGTCAAGGAGCGGCAGCCCAATATCCCGGACGGATGGGATGATGAAAAGTGCATCCGCAATTTCATGATTCAGAGCAGGAACGGAGGTTCTTCCTGGACGAAGCCGCAGGAGATTACGAAGACGACCAAGCGTCCTTCCGGAGTGGATATTATGGCGTCCGGCCCGAATGCGGGAACCCAGCTGAAGAGTGGCGCCCACAAGGGCCGCCTGGTGATTCCGATGAATGAAGGGCCGTTCGGCAAGTGGGTGATTTCCTGCATTTACAGCGATGACGGCGGCAAGAGCTGGAAGCTGAGTCAGCCGACTGCCAATATGAAGGGCATGGTGAATGAGACGTCCATTGCGGAAACGGATAACGGCGGCGTGGTGATGGTTGCGCGCCATTGGGGCGCTGGCAAATGCCGCCGCATCGCGTGGTCCCGGGATGGCGGGGAGACCTGGGGACAGGTGGAGGACGCTCCTGAGCTGTTTTGCGACAGTACCCAGAATTCCCTGATGACGTATTCCCTGAGCGACCAGCCTGCCTACGGCGGTAAAAGCCGCATCCTGTTTTCCGGGCCCAGCGCGGGCCGGCGCATTAAGGGACAGGTGGCCATGAGCTATGACAACGGCAAAACCTGGCCGGTGAAGAAATTGCTGGGCGAGGGCGGTTTTGCCTATTCCAGCCTTGCCATGGTGGAACCCGGCATCGTCGGGGTGCTTTATGAGGAGAACCAGGAGCATATTAAAAAGCTGAAGTTTGTTCCCATTACCATTGAATGGCTGACGGACGGGAAGGATGCGGGGCTGGCTCCCGGCAAAAAAGCTCCTGTTCTCAAATAGAGGAAAGCCGGGCAATACGTTTTTCCCTTCCGGAGGGGTCTCCGGGAGGGGGAGATTGAATGCTTTCTTCCGTAGCGGAGCGTTATGGAAGAAGGAAGGTCAGGCCTTGTTGCTTGATGGACTCAAGGGCAGGAGGGCGTACTGATGGAGTGACCGGGGTATAACTCCGGGAGGATGAGGCTATTGGAGATACGGCGATGTTCCAGCAGGGCTTCAATCATCCGGATAAGTCTGCGCGTCGTTTTTTCTGCAGGGGAGCGGTAGGAGGTAATGGGAGGAGTGATATGGTTCAGGTAAGGTTCATGAACCAGGCTGAGCAGACTTATTTCCCCCGGGATGTTTTTAGCCATGGCGGCCGCCCAGGAGATGATAGATATCAGCATTCTGCTTCGGGTGGAAATTAAGGCGGTGATACCCGTATTCTCCAGATAAATCCGGTTGAGTTCCTGGGCTGCCCTGATGGCATCCGACGGCATGCGGATGACACAGGGGGTCCAATGTTCCCCCTGGAAGGAGAGGAACCCCTGTTCCATGAGTTTATTGCCTCTCAGCTTGGAATCCGGGATGCAGAGCGCGATCCGACGGTGCCCTTTCTGGTACAGGTAGCCTGCCGCGTGGCTGGCCAGCACTTCCCAATGCGTATCCAGATACGGCAGATTGGAGGAAGGGTAGGAAACTCCCCGGACCAGGCAGGGGAGGCCTTTCCGCTTAAACCACAGCTGTATTTCTTCCGTGGCGCGGTAGAGTATCCAGCAGCAGCCTGGATACTCTGTTTCCAGTTTTTCCAGCCGCATGTCCGGATTGTTTTTTTCTGCCCATGTGGCTTCAACCAGCTGAAGCGCCATACCTTCAATCCGCAGCGCCTTTTCCAGTTGATAGAGTTCCACCCAAATGCTTTGGGGGATGTCCCGGATAGGAACGGAGGAGAGGAAGCAAACGCGTTTTTCCAGCAGGGGCAGAGACTGCACAGGGCTTGTAGAAGTCCTGATGATTTTTCTGGCCCTGTTTTTATCCGGAGCCGCCAGGAAGCCTTCTTCCTGCAGCTGCGCGAGGGCTTTCCGGATGGTTCCCCTTCCGGCGGCGAGCGCTTTGCTTAGTTCCCGTTCCCCGGGCATGACGTTTGTAAATTGCCCGGACCGGAGGCGGTGCTTTAATTTGGCAACGGTTCTTGACTGGGCCGTTTCCCCGGGGCATGTATTATTCATGGGGGGAATCATACTTTCTGGTCGTGTTTGGTGGCAAGCGGTTCTGCCGGTTGTGTTTTTCCCGTTCCGCGTTTTCCGGGAGCATGGAGGAATATGATGTTCAGGAACGTTTCAGAAGGCGATTAACGGAGTCCGGATCATTGGGGTCAAAAACGGTTTCTCCCGCTCCTGTGTCATTTTTGATTTTGGGGTGCTTGTTCCCCGCGTATTGCCTGACCATGCTGTCCGTGTCGCTGATTTTGAATCTGACGGAGAGGATGTATGGCAATTCCCCTTTGTCAAAGTGTCCGTAGGTAGTGCATACCAGGGTATGGTCCGGCAATAGTTCGGCAGCCGGGTAGGCGCAGTCCCATCCGTTGCGGTTGTCCTTAAAACGGATTTTATATGAGCCTTCCGTGCCGTTTTTCAGGTCTTCCCACCGGCCTATCCATCCCACCCAGTCCCCTTCCGTCGGGCTGGCGGCCTGCCCTTTCTTCCTGGTCGGGGGAACATCCCTGAATTGAACCAGCAGTCTTCCGTCAGGCAGGGGAAGAATCTGGTGGCGGTCTCCGCACAGGGCTGCCGGCAGTTCTTTGGGGGGAGTCCATGTTTTGCCTTCATCTCCGGAAAACATGATCTGGGAGTTATGGTGCCTGCTGTTTTCCCGTAACAGCAGCGCAATTGTTTTTCCGTCCGGGCTGCGGACAAAACCTCCCTCACACAGGTGCATGTCCCTTGTCCCCGGGAAAATGACCCGGGGGGAGGTCCAGGTCAGCCCACCGTCTTCCGTAAAGGTGACATATTGTTCAATGGTGTGAAACTCTCCATGTTCGTCTTTGCCCCGGGCATTGGCATGGTAGGAGGCCATATAATGCCCTTTTCCCGTTTTTAGAGGAATCAGGTCGCTCATGACAACAATGCCTCCGGCCTGGTTGGGAATGGGAGTCAGTTCGGACCATGTTGTCCCGTTGTCTTCACTGACCGCCATCCGGTTTCTGTGGGCTGTGTTTCTGTTTCCTCCCTGAATGCCGCTGAAAAGCAGAATGCGGCGCTTTCCCCGGGAATCTTCCGTTTCATATAGTGTGGGTACTTCCCTGCTGGTTTTCCATGATTCTGGAACCGGCAGCCTTTCGCTCCATGTTTTGCCTCCGTCCGTGGATTTTTTCAGGATGATTTCCCCGGAGCCGTGCCCTTTAGGATAAACGCACAGAATGGTTTTTCCGTCTTTCAGCAATAGCGTCGTTGGATGTCCCAGGTATTTTCCTTTTTCCTTGTCAATGACTACCTGGGCTTCTGTCCATTGATCCAGATCAACGACAGGGAGACTGTTCCGGATGAACGCTGTGGAAGGGGAATGGTCCGGTACGGTGGTCTGCGCCGGAAGGTATGACGCCAGGAGCAACGCTGCCAGGGATGATAGGTGCAGATTCATGGGAAATGGATGTTGTGATTAAAGGGTGGGAGATTTGAGGCGTCTGAAGGGCAGAAGTGCCATGCCAAATGCAAGCAGCAATGCGCTTGCCGGTTCCGGTACGGACGATGTATGAATTTGAAGACCTGTGGGAACCATGTTATCGTTACGGGCAATAAAGTCCTTTTGCCAATTGGAGCCGACTAAAGCGAGCTGGTTGACAGACGGCCCCGTTCCGGCTGCGTTATCCATGGAATTGTCGATGCGCCGGGAACCGTTGATGGAGAAGAAATTGTTGTCCCAGCAGTCTCCTATGCTGATGGTGGACAGATCCGTTTCAGTAAACATGGCGTAATAAGTAGTGCCTGTATTTAAAATTGGCCCGTTGCTAAAAGTCCATGTTCCGGAAGCATAGTTTCCAGTAGAAATGGTATTGTCCGATTTGCCGATAATGGTTTGGATACCGCCTGAATGTTGCACGATGAGCAGGCCTGTTCCGTTTTTTCTGGCCTCTCTCAAATTGAAATCAATGGATGTTAGACGAACTTCTGCATCCATTGGCTGGGAATGCGGCGTGCTGGTCGTGATAAGCCTTGACCCTGCTTCTCCCAGGCAGAAAGACCATCCGGTGCACAGGTACTGGGATGTGTGGGAGAAATCGGGGGTGGCGCTTGTCCATGTAGTAGCCGCGATTCCCGTGGAAGCCATGCTTCCGGTCAGAATGATGGCGGCAAGTGAATAATGAATAGCCATAACGGAACCAATATCACAGGGCGGAGGCTCCCGGCTCAAGGATATTCAAGAAGGCTTGAAATAAGACCGTTTTTTAATTAAAAAGAACAGGTATATGTCTTATGGTAAATATGTTTTGTGTAGACTCCATGTTTGAAAGAACCATTTTCCCAAAGCCGGTGAAACAGGGTGTATCCCATTTCATACGGGTTCATAAAAAATCGGAATTATTTACTCTAATCTTGTTTCGTTGATTTCCTCGATTTTTCATTAGATCAATTTGCTGAATATCAAGAGCTAGGATATCCTGAAAATCTTACAGCAAGACTATTCTTTATAATTTTGTAAAAAATTATTGCCTTGATCGGAAACGCCGGGCAGATATTCTGCGAAGCATCCGTTGCCCTTGGAGCTTTTCCCATTTGGGAAGGCCGGTGAGCGGAAGGTGATTCCCCGTTTCAATATAT
>ERZ780044.81-NODE-81-length-29604-cov-3.75449_pt1 | contig 29604 bp, 24 predicted proteins | sample MGYA00511849_ERZ780044 | MGnify/ENA primary metagenome ERZ780044 (study PRJEB29588, sample SAMEA2152467) | human gut metagenome | biome: human gut; feature: human-associated habitat; material: faeces | place: Denmark | collected 2008/2010 ...
AGTTTTTTGCGGCAAGAACGGCATGCGTAATTTTTGCTCCCAGCGCAAAAAAAGAACCCGCAAAGCCTCGAAGCATAGGACTTTGCGGGTTCTTAATTATTCATTAATCAACAATGACATCCCGACCATGGCATCTGCCATATGTAGTGTCCCGCCGTGTCCTCATTGGCAGATATAGGGACATTTTATCCGCATTATCTGCCGTTACCCCTTTTTTTGTGGTCAAGCCGTGGTCACAGCAAGTTCCGCTCTTTCGCCCCGTCGGTGTAATTCCTATTTTAGATTTCCACCCTCAGTCGGCAAGGAGAAGCATGGAGCATGACTTAGCTATGTTCACCCATTTTATATTTCCGTGCTTTTACCGTTTTTCATGCAATACGGAAGATAATCGTCAACAGCCTTATAGAGCTCATTCTCTACATCATCGACTTCTTCAGGTTGAAAATCGATCAGATCCTTTGATCACACGCTTTCGACAGATTAACAGATAATCGGTGTGCCATGAGCAGAGTGCATGACTCTTTCAGAGAAACAGGGCAAGAGATTTTTTCTCCTGTAAGCAATATTTCATCGCCCTATCTCTGGAGAGTTTTTCCTTTGCATTGCCAATATTACGGTGCCGAAAAGGATGAATGCGATTCCCAGAATCAACCAAATGTCCAATTTTTCTCCGAAAGCAATGACACCGATTAATGCTGCGACAACTGGTTCTATGTTTGACAAAAGTGATGCGTAGCAAGGATCGGCATTGTCTAATCCCTGCGTATAGAGCAGGTAGGGAAGCACGGTAGCTACGACGATCAATCCCAGTATATGAAGAGAAGACGCAGAATTTCCGAGCACTGAGGCCAGATCCGGCAGATCTAAAAAGAGTAGCGAACCAAGACCGGCAAAAACAAATGTCCAGTAGATCATTGTCAAACTATCATAGTACCGCAGACCGTAGTGTGCAAATATCGTGTAGCTGGCATAACATAAAGCAGAAAAAAGGCCCATCAGCAGTCCTTTGGGGGAAGGGATGACAGTTTCATTGCCGATTAGCCCGCTGACAAAGCAACAGCCGATCAAACTAAGCAACAGTACGATAGTCTTGCGGCATGTGAAGGGTGATTTCCAGAGAACGGCACCGGCAATCATAACAAATGAGGGAGCAAGATACAGAAGAATACCTGCTACAGCCAGTGAACATTCCATCTGACAATTGAAATAGAACCATGCAAGGCCAAGCACACTGATTATGCCGCTGGCCATAAAAATGGGGATATGCCGGAGACGAATGCGGAATACCTGCCGCCTGAAAAGCAGAAATACAACGCTCAACAACAAGAGTGCGCCAATGTTTCGTACGGCAACACGGTTTAACATTGATACTCCGTCGGCACCCAGCAGTCGGTTAAACAGTCCAATAGAGCCCCAGCAGGAAGCACCCAAAAGAATCAGAAAATATGAAAAAAGATGAGATCGTTTCATAAGTATTGTATTGTTCCTAATATCATCAACAAAAAATTTTACACATCATGCAGTCATGTTCTTTCCTTTTTGCAGGCAAGATCCTGCACCAGCAGATACGCAATCGACAGCAAAATCATTGCACACGCACAAGCCTGACGCAGATTGATATGGTCATGGAATAACAGCATACTGAGTGTGATACTGCTGACAGGCTCCAGAACACCCAAAACTGCAGCCAAACCTGCGCCGATACGGCGAACACCGCCTGTCAGTAAACGGCTCCCCACAGCATAGCAGCAAAGGCTGGCGATACCCGTTACTCCTAAAACAGGCCATGTGATTGCGTTGAGCTGTTCTCTTTGAATCAGCATAATCAAAATTCCCACTGGAATCAGCAGGCTGCACTGATAAAACATAATCTGAATGGCGTCCAATTTTCGCAATTCCGTGCGTTCCAGAGAAAGCATTTGAATTGTCCAACTCATGCCGGAGCCAACAGCAGCCACTATGCCGGCAGGACTCAGTTTCCCTCCAGGTTCCAAAAACAGCAGAACACCCATCAGAGCCACCGCCAGTGCGATCCAAAGGCTGTGCCTTGGCCGTTCGCGGAACAGGAAAACACCGCAAAGATTGACAAAGAGCGGATACAGATAGTGTATGGTAGTCACTGAGCCGGCAGGAAGATAGACGGACGCAATCGTCAGCAGGAGCGATGTGCATACCTCACCCAATACACCGAAGGCAAGCACTTTTCCCATTAAACGAAAAGGTAGGCGTAGCGTCAGATGCTGGCGAGACGCCAGAAAAGCCAACGCCGGAACAGCCCAGAGCCCACGTATCAGCGTAATCGTCCCAAGACCGATCTCCCAATTCGTGGTAATCTTTGTCAGATTGGTATTCAGGCTGTATACTACGGCGGATGCAATCATCATCATAACACCGTATGTTCTTTGCTTGTTTTTCATTATTTTTCCCTTCCACACAAAGAACCGAGCACAACAGAAAAGCATACGGAACAGGACGCCCGCATGCTTTTCTGTTGAACATGTTGGCTGAAAGATTACTCTCCCAAAAGAATCCGGGCATCTGCAACCAGCGCCGCATTTTCCGTACAGAAAACAGGATTGAGATCTAATTCCTCCACAGGATTCTCATAGGCATAATGGGAAACCCGAGAGATCACACTGCACAGCGCATCCAAATTGACAGATTTTTCGCCACGAATCCCGGTCAGAATGCGGAAAGATTTCAACTTAGACAGCATTCTCATGGCTTCTTCCTTGCTGACAGGAGCAATTCCGAAGCTTACATCCTTCATAACTTCAACAAACACGCCGCCCAGACCCACCATGACCACAGGACCAAATTGGGCATCACGAATCGCACCTACAATGACTTCGTGCGCTTTCTGGATATGCTTAGTCACCAGAACGCCTTCAATATGGGCATCGGGCAATTTTGTGCGAATATTTGCCATCATTTTTTGATATGCATCTGCCAGGCTGCTCTCGTCAACCAAGTTGACGGCAACACCGCCGCAGTCTGATTTATGGACCACATCCGGCGAAACAATCTTAAGCACAACCGGATACCCAATGCGTTTTGCCGCATCAATCACTTCTTTGTCCGTTCTGCAAAAGCAACCCGGTACACAAGTGATGCCCCGCTCCGTCAAAGCCTGCCGTGCTTCATGTTCCAATAACGCTTTACTCATTGCTTATCCCGTACGATGAGAGCATCATACATTCCTTTCTTCAGAATCATCTATGGCCACATTTTCTGGAAGCGAACGGAGATATTCACTGCGCTCTACCATTTTGGTCAGCACACGCACTGCCTGCTCAGAGGTATTGACAGTAGGCCAGCCAGCCTCTTCCATCATGCCTCGGGCATTACGAACCCATTTGCCGGCCAGGAAACAGGATATGACAGGCTTACCACTCTTATTGCCACATTCGATCACAGCTCTGGCTATATCTTCTGGCGGCAGAAAATTGGGAGGTACAGTAACAAATACCACTGCGTCCACCCCATCCTCCTCCAACACGGCTTCCAAAACATCTGCATGATGTGGTGCCATGGCTGCAGCAGACATGTCGATATAGCCATCCGGTTCACACACCATTGCCATATCAGGAAGAAGACGCTTGATTTTCTTCCTGCCCTCCTCGGATATATGCGCCAACTGCAGACCGGGATGCTGGCCCAGTTCATCCATGGCCATACTTCCGGGGCCACCAGCCTCTGTCAGGATGCAAATACGATTTCCGCGAGGCAGCGATTGCATGGACATGGCTTTTGCCACATCTACCATATCAAATAGACTGTCCACACGGGTAATGCCACATTTTCGGAACGCAGCTTCATAGATCTCGTCCTTTCCGGCAACAGAGCCGGTATGAGAGAAAGCCGCCTTACCACCAATCTCATTGCGTCCGACTTTCAGCGCAAGAACCGCTTTCTTTTTAGAAACCTCAGCTGCCCGCCGGATCATTTCTCGCCCATCTTTGCAGCCTTCCACATACAGACAGACAACATTTGTGGAGTCATCCTGTCCATAGTAAGATAGCACATCCAGCATATCCACATCGCACATATTCCCCACATGTGCATACTTGCTAAAGCCCAGCGGACTTGGCTGATCCGCCATAATCATCAGCAGTGATCCCGCCATAGCTCCGCTCTGGGAAAAGATGCTGATACTACCCGGACGCTGCTCAACGCCTGCTTCAATGGTCGTATCAATGTGCGTTTCCGGTATGATAACGCCCGTACAATTGGGCCCAAATACTCGGATCCCAGCTTTTTGGGTCTTTTCTACCAAAGTCCGCTCCATAAAGGCACCCTCTTCGGTCTTGGTTTCACGGAATCCGGCTGAGATCAACACCAAGGCATGGGCATCCCCGCGCAAAATCATTTGATCCACTACCGCAAGTACACCCTTTGCCGGAATAGTAATAACTACTAAATCCAGCTTACCGGGAATATCCAGGATGGACGAAAAGCACAGACACCCCTGAATCATGTTTTTCCCGGGATTGACCGGAAAGGCCTTTCCCGAATAGCCCTGTGTTATTAGATTATGGAATATCTGATACCCCGCTTTCTGCGGGTCATCTGATGCCCCTACTACCGCAATGCTTTTTGCATAAAAAAACTGATCCAAGCTTTTCTTATCCAAGCAAGTTTCTCCTTTCCGATATATGTCCGAAATTAAGCTCAATGCAAATGGCATTGTGCTGCCTGCAGCAGAAGTTCTTCCCTCTGCCGGCGATCATACCAATGCCCACGAAGCATTACCGCCTGCAGCGTATAAAGACTGTGTATATCTGTGAGTGGATTATCCCTTAGCAGCATAAGATCTGCTCGTTTTCCCTCTGCAATTGTTCCATATTGTTCAGATACTCCCAGACATTGCGCCGCAGAAACTGTAGCTGCCCGAAGTGCTTGATAGGGAGACAATCCGGCAGTAACCAGCTCCTCCAGTTCTTCGTACAGGGCATATCCAGGCGTGATCAGCGGCACACCGGTATCTGTGCCAGCCAATATCTGTCCGCCATTATTTACAAATGTTTCTATGCCAGTACGATATTCTTCATAGGTGCGGTCCATTCGGAAGTCAACCGTCTTATAATAGTCGATATCCGGCTGCCATGCGGCATAAAGCTCTTTGTTGATTCCAAGAGAAATGGCTTTTTTCTCCAGCCGCTTTACCATTTCACCATTTTGGAAATCCACCTTTTCCACTACCAATGTAGGTGTCCAGTACTTCTTTTTCTGCCCGGCCAATACAAGGCATTCCCTTGGGAAAGCTCGAACATGCTCAATGGAATACATATTGCTTTCAATACAATGCCGCGCTCCTACTGGTATAGGCACATGACCGCATACCGGCAGGTTATGTTTTTTTGCAGCACTCAGCAAAGCATCAAATACATCCGGCTTTGTCTGATTATATACCTTGATCCCATCGTAGCCTGCGTCCTTCAGCAGCCGAACCATTTCCTCCACCTGCTCCGGATAATCCAGGCATATATTCTCCTTGGATGTAAGAGGTGTACTTTCCACCATAGGTGACAGCACACAAATATCCGGTCCGACAGCATCTCCGCTGCGAATACGATCCCGCAATTGTAAAACCGCATGGCTGCCGGACATTTCACGAACTTGTACAATTCCACAGGCGACCAACATATTCGTGAGGGCTGGGTAGTCCTCCATTTGACGATTGCCAAGATGAAGATGCATATCCGTCAGTCCCGGCAGCAAGTATCCGCCTTGTCCATCAATGATATTGTCCGTCGCAACAGGAGAAAAAGAGCCTATGCGCTTGATTGTAGTTCCCTCGATCTCCAGAGATACATGGCTGCGAATTTCTTCGCTTTCCATGGGCACCACATGGATATTTTTTATTACTGTACTCATTATGTCAAATCTCTCTACCGCTCGTGGACAGCGAACAACATGCCCCGCCCCAATCTCCTGATATTCTATGCTGTCATAGCACTTTTCGCAGGCATATGGGCAACGAGGCGCAAACCGGCAACCTGGCTTAGGATCTATAGGACTGGCAACTTCTCCCTTCAGGGTCACGATTTCCGTGTCAATGTCCTCCAATGTAGGTTCCAGCACAGCGCTCAGCAGCGCCTTGGTATAGGGATGTGTTGGATGTTCAAATAACTCATCAGCCGAGGCAAACTCCACGCACTGTCCCATATACATGACCATGATTTCATCAGAGATATGACGCACAACAGAAAGATCATGTGTGATAAACAAGTAGCTGAGATCCAGTTCCTTTTGCAGATCCATCAGCAGATTCAAAATCTGTGCCTGAATAGACACATCCAGTGCAGAAACCGGTTCATCACAAACGATGAACTTAGGATTTAATGCCAGAGCACGTGCCACGCCAATACGCTGACGGCGACCGCCATCTAATTGATGCGGAAACACCTCCGTATAGCGCTGGCTCAGCCCTACCATATCCATCAATTCCAACACCCGTTTGCGAAGCTCATCCCTACTTGAACACATGTGATTCTCGCGTAAGGGATGTGCGATTAGGTCAAACACACTCATACGCGGGTTTAAACTGGCATAGGGATCCTGAAAGATAATCTGCATATCCTTCCGGTGCGCTTTCATCTGATGTTTGTTCAGTTGAAATACATTTTCTCCCTCAAACAGGACTTCTCCCTCTGCACCGTCTACCAACCGCAAAATTACCCGACCCAAGGTCGACTTGCCGCAACCGGATTCACCGACAACACCCAAAGTCTTTCCTCGTTCCAGCTGAAAGCTAATATCATCCACAGCGTGAAGCAGGCCCTTTTTGGTCTGAAAATACTTTTTCAGATTTTTAGTTTCAAGAATGATCTCAGCCATGATCCACCTCCGCAGCAAAGCACTTCACCATGTGATCCCCCTGCATATACACAGGAGGCTCCTCCGTACGACAACGCTCAGTACACTGGGCGCATCTCGGGTGGAATTTACATCCAGCGGGCAAATTAGACGGATCCGGCATAAGCCCATCCACAGGCTTTAGACGCTCAATTTTCTTGCGAATAGACGGTATGGAACCAAGCAATCCTGTCAAATAAGGATGATGCCAATCCCCGCTTAAAATGTCCCGGATCCCACCCATTTCTACGATTTCACCGGCATAAATCACAGCCACTTTCGAGCACATTTTTGCTACAACACCCAAATCGTGAGTAATGAGAATGGTCGCTGTTTGATTTTTTTTCTGGAGCTCCATCATCATGTTTATTACCTGAGCCTGAATAGTCACATCCAAGGCCGTGGTAGGCTCATCGGCAATCAGCAGTTGAGGCTGACACGCCAGTGCCATGGCAATCACTACGCGTTGCTTCATTCCGCCGGAAAACTGGTGGGGGTAGTCGTCCCTTCGACTGGGTTCAATACCGACAAGACGCAGCAGGTCATCCACTTTGCCATCAATTTCTTCCTTGGTCAAGCCTGCCTCATTGTGAAATATAAACGACTCTTCGATTTGCTTTCCCACGGTCAAAACAGGGTTCAGGCTTGTCATGGGATCTTGGAAGATCATAGAAATCTCAGAACCTCGAATAGCTCGCATCTCCTTTTCAGAGAGCTGCAGCAAATCTTTTCCGCGATAATAAATATGCCCGGAGGTGATTTTCCCTGTCCTCTGAGGCAACAGTCTCAGGATGCTCAGCGCTGTTGTGGTTTTTCCGGCGCCGGTTTCTCCGACAAGGCCAATCGTTTCATGGGGCATGATGGAAAAGCTGATATGGTTGACCGCATTGGCCGTATGAAGCCCTTGATACTGTACCGACAGGTCCTCTACTTTCAATAATTCTTCTGTCATTTTATTCACCTATCAATCTCTTAGTCTTGGGTCAATAGCGTCACGAATGCCATCGCCAATCAGGTTGATACACAGCACTGTCAGCACAATTGCTATACATGGATACATTGCCACCATCGGATTCGTCCGGATAAAGCTCTTCGCATTGCTCAGCATAGCGCCCCATTCCGGCAGCGGTGCGCTAATTCCCAGCCCCAGATAGCTGAGAGAGGATGCCATCATAATAATGGAAGCAACCGAGAGCGTCGCCTGGACAATAATCGGTCCGATTACATTCGGCAGCATATGATGCCAGATCAGATGGAAATTGGATGTACCAACCGCACGGGCAGCCTCTATGTAATCCTCACCCCGAATCGTAAGAATTGCCACTCGCACCTGGCGAGCGTATTGTGGCAGTGTTGATATTGCCAGTGCCCACACCACATTGGTGAGCCCCGGTCCCAGTGCTGCTACAATAACCATTGCCATCAGGATCAAAGGCATTGAAAGGAACACATCCATAATACGCATGATGATATTGTCTACCACACCGCCGCAGAAGCCAGAAAAGGCACCGATCAATATACCCGCTGCCAGCGACACCGCTACAGATGCCACACCAATAGAAATAGAGTATTTGCCACCGTAGAGAATACGCTTGAGTATATCCCGACCATATTCATCTGTCCCCAGCCAATGTGCAGAGGACGGGGGTTGAAATCGATTTTCAACATTCTGTGCCACAATATCTGTTTTGAAATCCAGTACAATATTGCTGACAATCGTAATAGCAAGAATAGCAAGCATTACACACAGTGCTACAAGAGCTAGTTTGTTTTTGGCAAAGCGGTAAAAGAACCCGCCTTTTTTTATTTTTATCATAAAAGCTCGTTCTCCTTTCCTGCAAAATTAAAGCTGCTCGCGTAGTCTGGGATCCACCACTGCGTATAGAATGTCTACTATCAAATTGACAAGGCAGAAAGCAAATGCCAGCAGGGTTGCGCAGGCTGTAACCGTGGGACGATCCAAGCTGTTTACGCCCTCAAGCAGCAGCGAACTGACGCCAGGAAGGGAGAACACAGACTCGATTACCACAACACCGCCCAAGGAAATACCAAAGCTAATGCCAATTACTGTAAGAATAGAGGGCATGGCATTCTTCAGCTGATGCTTTAATACTACATAAGACTCCGGTGCACCCTTGGCTCGAATTGTGCGTACATAATCCTGGCGCGTAACCTCCAGCATGCTCGAACGTGTCATGCGCAAAATGGAGGTACTGCTGAGAATACCATTGGTAAGAATTGGCAAAACATACCCCGCAGGATCCACAATGCCACTCACCGGGAAAATTTTTAAATTCACCGAAAAGCATAGCATCAGCAGTAGCCCCAGAGCAAATGTAGGCATTGCGAAGAACAGCAGTGCCAGAAATGTACAGGCATAGTCCAGCGCAGAATACTGCTTGATTGCGCTCAATATGCCAAATGGAACGCCAATTATAAGTGCCGAAACAATTAACGACCCCAGCGCCACAATCAGTGTTACCGGCAATCGACTGGCAAACTCGCCCATAACATCACGATTGGATACATAGGATCGCCCCAGATTTCCTGTAACAATCCCCTTTAGATTATCTGCATATTGCACGATAAATGGCTCATCTAAGCCATGCTCATTCCGCCAGATTTCCCGCGCTTCTTCTGTGGAGCTTTGTCCCAACACAACCAGGGCAGGATCACCCGACAAAGACATGATGGAAAACACCACCAGATTTATCCCCAGCAGCACCGGGATCAGTGCCAGCAGGCGTTTTACTATAAATTTAACCATATTTTTCCTCCGCTCATCCTCGGAAGGATGTCTGGTAAAGCGGATGCGAACCTTTCGATTCGCATCCGCACCTGCGTTTTATACTCAGGATGCAAACGAAATGTCAGCGTAGTTAACCCAGAACATAGCGTTCTCATACAGGTCCTTCACATTAGAGCGATACCCATAAACAACGCCGCTGAATACAACCGGTACAATCGGGCACTCATCAATGATAATGTTATACAGTTCATTATAGTAAGCCTGACGCTCCTCGTCGGTCCCTGCCGTAACAGCCTCCTGTACCAGAGTATCTACCTTTTCATTGGAGTAGCCATATACATTATTATCAGACGTTGTGGTCAGCACATTGTAGAAGAAGTCATGAGCATCCAGCAGATTGTTGGTCCAGCCGTCCATCATAATATCAAAGTTCCCAGTTATCCACGCATCCAGATAAGCCGAAAATTCCAGTTGCTGAATGGATAGATCAATATTGATCTGCTTCAATGCCGCCTGCAGAATCTCGCATGCCTTTGCAGAAACACCGGCTGTTGTGACGATATTGCAGCTAAATCCATTTTCCATCCCAGCTTGTTTCATGAGTTCTTTGGCTTTTTCAATATTAAATTCAGGGTAGGAAATCTCTGTAGTATACCCAAACTCATTGGAAGCTACCGGAAGGTAGGCAGGAGTTGCCGTGCTTTCAAATGCGCCGGAAGCGATGCTGCTGCGATCCACAGCATAAGAAATTGCCTGGCGTACCAGTTTATTGGAAAGGTACTCATTGCTAAGATTGAAGCCCAGATAATACTGCATACCTCCGCCATCTGCAACAGCGACACAGTCAGAATTGGATTTGATGGTTTCATAGTCTTCTGCAGACATAGGGACAATGTAATCCACCTCTCCCGTTTCCAGGCTCAGTGCACGAGTGGTATTATCAGGAATATAGCGGAAAGTGATATTCTTAATCTTAGCTGCATCCCCCCAGTATTCGTCAAACCGGGTAAAAGTTGTCATATCACTGGGAGAATAGGATACAAAACTATAAGGGCCAGAACCAACAGGTGCCTCGTTATAGCTGTCACCCGCTGCTTCTACCGCCTTCTTGGAAGGAATCAAAAGCATTGCGAGCTCCTTGAGCAGCAGGGAATCCGGTTCCTTCATAGTCACCTTAACCTGATAGTCACCAAGGATCTCTACGCTATCTACATTGATAGTTGCACGGGCAGCAGCGTCGCTTTCTCTCTGAATCTCGAATGCCACATCCTCTGCCGTAAGCGGATCTCCGTTGTGAAATTTAATACCCTGGCGAATATTGAACACATAGGCTGCGCCATTATCCACTACCTCCCAGGACTCCGCTACCGCCGGGATGACACTTCCATCTTGATCAATGTCCACCAGAGGGTCATACATGACACGCAATCCCGCTTGGTTCAGCGTTGCCGTAGCTTTTGCCGGGTCAAATGTCACAAAATCAGTACGCATTGCCACAATAAATGTGTCCTTTTCACCGGAGCCGTTCTTTGAGCCGCAACCTGCCAAAATGCTCACCATCATCAGCACCGCCAGCAGCAGTGCGCTCCATCTTTTCATTTTACTCATGCGGGGATCCTCTCTTTCGTTTAAATTTTATATTTTTGATTTTGCGCCTCAGTTATATTGAACTCGATGCTATCAAACTTTCCAGCATTTCCTCCGAAGGATCAATGATTTTGCACGATCCGTTAATTTTCAGTTCCTTCGAAAAATATGGAAAATTTGTGCATCCCAGGATAATCGCTTGAGTCTTCCAAATGTCTGTCATAATCGCCAGCAATTCATTCAAGCCCATACTCCGCACAATCTCTATTGGATCCTCCCCCCGTTCCGTTGCATACACCACATCCAGTGTCGAAATGCCCCAGCATTTAATCTGCGGATTTGCCCGACGCATGGTTTTTTCAATTTCGCCCAGTGCCGAACCACTGGCGGTAAGAATGCCAACATTTTCATAGATTTTTGCCAGACTCTGGTATACATCCATAGGAGTTACAATATCAAGCTCTGTTTTCTGCCGTAAAGTCTGAATATCAACAGATGTGCTGAGAACATTACAATAAACCATGATCCCTGTAACGCCGTCTGCCTTTGCCGAAATAAGTATATCTTCTACAATCTGCTGGCGAACCGGCTCTGTTTCAGCCAAATATTTTTGCTGTTCTGCAAGGCTGGCAGATACCGCATACGGCAATGCGCGAATTCCCTTTTGCGCAAGAAAGGCCACACCCATCATCGTATCGGTAGGCGATCCAGCCAAAACACCTATTTTATGCATATATTCCTCCTGTTTAAAGGGTTTTAGCCTTGCCATTCTCCTTATAAACAATGCCATCCTTCATTACAAAGGAAATTTCCAGTATATTATTTATATCCTCCGTAGGATCTCCCTTGCAGGCCACGATATCTGCAAACTTCCCCGCATCCACCGAACCAAGCTCCTCTGATTTTCTCAGTGCCTGTGCTGCAGTCACCGTTGCTGTCATAATGGCCTCCATAGGGGTCAACCCTGCCTGTACCAGGTCACAGAACTCCCGTCCTTGTGTACCGGGATATATATCCGGGCATCCACGATCCGTCCCGAAAATCATTTTAATTCCCAGTTCCTTTGCTCTGGCAACCACAGCTCTATGATGCTCCGCACCGCCGCAGCGGTCATACTTTGCCTTGGTTTCCGGCGGAAGCGGCAGCTCTCCAATCAGACGATACGGCAGCAATGTTGGGCAATAGTACACGCCCGCATCCGCCATCATCTGAAGTGTTTCTTCGTCTGCCATTGTTGCATGCTCAATAAAAGTCGCACCGGCGCGTAAAGCTGCCTGAATTCCTTTAGAGCCATGTGTATGGGCAGAAACCGGAATTCCGACAAATTCAGCGATTTCGCAGTAGGCCCGCATTTCTTCATAGGTCAGCTCCTGGCTGCCCGGATCATCTCCGATGGATGTGATTCCACCTGTAGCACTCATTTTCAAATGGTTCACGCCATACTTAATCATATTTCTGGCAGCTCTGCGCGCATCGGCCGGACAATTTACAACCTCGCCGCCACCCTCTACGCACCGCACATGAGGCGGCAGGTTCAGATCTGCATGTCCACCTGTAGCCGTGATGCCAGGTCCGCAAACAAACAGTCTGGGTCCCCATGCGTTGCCGGCATTGATGTGATCACGAATGGCAACATCCAGCCAAAACGGAGAGTATTCATTCCGCAGCGTTGTAAATCCTCCCAACAAATCCTGCTGCACATATTGTAGCGCCTTCAGTGTATGTGTTGCAGCAGAATCTATCAGGAAATAGTCAGCATTGCCGGCATCGCCGTCGCAATGAATATGCACATGCATATCGATAAGCCCTGGAAGCACAAATGCGTCATTCAGATCGATGATCTCATCTTCCGGTTCCTTATGAAATTCTACCTGTGGCAGTACATGCGTAATGTGCTTTTGCTCTACAACAACTACCATATTTGGAAGCACTTTCTGTTTCTGTGCATCCAGTAGTTTCCCGCAATAAAGGACTTTTCTCATCGTTATAACTCCACCTCCTATAATTCACCACAATTTTCTTGGCGCATCTGTCAGTGCTCTGCAACCATTTTCAGTGATCAATATCACATCTTCAATCACAGCGCAGCCTACTCCGAGTTTTGTAACCATGGGTTCCAGAGCGAACACATTGCCTGCTTGCAGTGGTGTTTGGTTCCCCCATCCCAGATGTGGCATCTCAGATATTTCTGTCCCAATGCCATGGCCTAATATTGGCCAGAAATACTCCTGTAGATTGTGTTTACCTGCCACCGCAAAAGCCGCCTGCTGCAACTGGTGGGGCGTAATGCCGGGTTTTGCCTTCTCTACTACCGCTTGATACATCTCCAGGCCGCAGTCAAGTAGTCTGTGCTCAAATTCTCCCGTGTGTCCAACACACCAGGTCCGTGAGGTATCTGTAATATATCCATATGCGCTGATACCCAGATCCACATAAATCATGTCACCGTCTTCCATTCGGCGAGAAGATGGGTAGTCATGTTTTAGTCCACAAGCTTCTCCACTGCTAATCATCATGTGGAAGAAATAGTCGCTTCCGTCCGCCATAGCCGCATAGATCAGTGCCGCCAAATCACATTCCCGCATACCAGGCCGAGCAGCCACAATTGCAGTCATCAATCCCTTGTCGCTTACTCTGCATGCCTGCTCTATCCAAGCGATTTCCCGGGGACTCTTAATGGCCCGAATACGAAGACCGATATCTGCTTCTGCCAACTCGTTTTCCCGAAGCACATGTTGCAGCTCCTCCCACATAGCATGGGACATTATGTCACCGTTTTCTATGCCGATACGAACATGTTGGACATTATGCTCGCGAATATAGTCCTGCACATAGTCCATCAATTTTACAGCAGGCCTGAAAGCTCCCGGCATATGAGCAGGACGAAAATCTTTCACCCATGTGCGATGAATCAGAGAATGCATCGGAGAACAATGGTAAATACCGTTGGATGTCAGCATTACATCGCCCTTTTTCGGAACAATGGCAATAGCATCTCCCTCCGAGGCTGGGAAACCCGTTAGCCACTCTATGCTTCCCTTGTTTGCTCCGGAGCCGAAAAACAGCATATAGTCCAAGCCTTCAGCTTCCATTGCTTTGCGAACCTTTTCCAGGCGGAGCTCATATTCTTCCATAGGAAACACTAAAGACAGATATGGCTTTCGCGTTTCCCAGCCATATGGCTCTGTTCCAAAAGCAGAGCATCTTTGTATAAATTCCTCCGGTGTAATATGCATAGCATTTCCTCCACTCAATCTCCCGTCGCATCTTTCAACACCCGCAGAGCATTCTTCCAGCAGATTTTGTCGATCTCATCATCTGTGAAGGCCTTCTGCATGGCATCCACAATGCGGGGCAGTCCATCTGCATCTCCCCACTCCTTTACGCCCTCATTTCCATCGTAGTCAGAGCCGAAAGCAATGGCATCAATTCCGGCTACATTGCGAATGTGCTGCATATGCTGTACCACATACTCTATTTTTGAGAATGTAGACTGATCTTTTAAAAATCCGGGACAAAAGTTCACACCGCAAACGCCGCCTTTATCACCCAGTGCCCGCAGCATATCATCCCAAAGGTTTCGTGAACGGCTGCAAAGTGCCCGTGCGCAGGAGTGCGATGCAACAAAAGGCTTGCTTGTGTACTTTGCAACATCATAAAAACCGCCTTCGGACAAATGTGACACATCTACGATCATTCCCAGTTCGTTCATTCTGCGCACCACCTCAATGCCAAAGGGCTTTAGACCTTTCGCCATCTTCTCCGGATCGTCTGAATGAGGAAATCCGATGCAGTTTTCGTAATCATGCGTCAGCGCTATCATTCGAACGCCATCATCATATAGCTCGTCCAATCGCTCCAGACGATTACCCAGAAGCACGCCGTCCTCTATGGTCAAAATGGAAGAAATTTTCCCATCTTTCCAGTTTTTTAAAACGTCCGCGGCAGTTCGGGCCTCTTGGAGGGTGCTACTATTTTTTGCAAGTTCGCGATGATACACTTCTACGCATGAGCGGTAATAATCGAACGGTTCTTGTGTTACCTTGCATTCAACAGCCAGTTCGTTGGTAGGAATATAAACCGCAAAGCACTGCGCCATCACGCCACCTTTTTGGAGTTTCTCCAGATTCAGCTGCATATTGCCATTCAACAGCGATTTTCCGCCCAAATAGCACTCCATCAGGGTATCGCAATGCAGGTCTACAATCATTTCTTTTCCTCCTTTTTCCTGGCCAATTCCTCTCTAACCTCCACAAAACACTGTACTGCATAGTCAATATCTTCCTTTGTGTGTGCAGCTGTTACCTGTGTGCGGAGCCGCGCCTTTCCCTTCGCAACCACCGGATATACCGTGGGTGACATATATACGCCTCGTTCCCACATCATGCGGGATGCAGCACGCGTGTCATCCTCATCATAAAAGAGAACCGGCACAATGGGATGCAGGGCCGCATTGACCTCGAATCCATTTTTTCTCAGCTGCTCCTTATAATACACAGTATTTTCACGCAGTTTGTCCACCAAAGCCGCAGAATTCATAAGCTGGTCCAAAACATAAATCGTTCCGGCACAAATCACAGGAGGCAGCGAGTTGGAAAATGTATAGGGGCGTGCCCCCTTGCGGAGCAGGTCAATAATCCCCTCGGAAGAACTGATAAAACCACCGCAAGCACCGCCCAGTGCCTTGCCAAGCGTTCCGGTAATTATATCCACCCGCCCCATTACATTATTATACTCATGAGTGCCGCGTCCCGTAGGTCCTACGAATCCTGTTGCGTGGGCATCATCCACCATGACTAAGGCATTATACTCTTCTGCAAGTTCACAAATTGCCGGCAGATTGGCATAAGTACCCTCCATGGAAAATACACCGTCTGTCACAATAAGCTTTATCGGACAATCCCGAACTGTTTCCAGCTGTGCCCGAAGATCTTCCATGTTATTATTTTTATAGAGCAATCTTTTTGCCTTGCTCAAGCGGACGCCGTCAATAATACTGGCGTGATTAAGCTCATCACTAATGATGGCATCCTTCGCCCCCAGCAGTCCGCTGAAAATTCCCTCATTGGCATCAAAGGCAGATAGAAACAACATTGTGTCCTCCATGCCAAGAAATGCGCTGAGCTTTCCTTCCAATTCCTTATGGATTTCCTGCGTACCACACAGATTGCGGCCAGCCGCAACACCATATCCCCACTTTTGAAGGCCCTCCGCTCCTGCTTTTTCCAGTTCATCCGATCCGGCAAGGCCTAAGTAGTTATTAGCACACATATTCAGTACATGCTTTTTTTCTGTGGTATCTACATAAACACCTTGCCGTGATGTAATCACATGACGATTGCTTTCCTTCGTCATATCCAATTTTGCAAAGCGTCCATTTAACTCCTCAATAATTGCTTTCATATCGGCCTCCCATTTTATCATTCTGAAATTTCGCACCAATCCACAATGGTATGTGCCAACACATCTATTGCGTCAAGATAATCTCTAACCCGCACCCATTCGTTGTTGGCGTGCATCTGCTCTGTCATTCCCGGACCAAAAATCACCGTTGGTGTGTGCCCATAGGTTATCAAATGGCGAATATCCGCAGCACCAGTGCGGCCGGAAATCTTCGGCTCCTTTCCCAATACATGGCGGTATTCCCTGCAAAGTGTCTGAACAATGGCCGCATTTTCCGGGATAGCAGCCGGTTCCGCAAAATATCCCTCGAAACAAACTTCCGGCGGATGTTCTATAAACCACGGTTCCTGCTTTTGTACCGTTTGAATCACAAACTCCGTAAATTCCAGCTTCACCTTTTCGGAGTCCTCTCCCGGCACGGTTGCCAGTGATCCCTTCATCACGCAACTATCCGGAAAAGCGCTGGCATAGGACCCACTTTCAAATTGTCCAATCATGCATGGAATGGAAGACCGGATATCAGGATATAAAGGATGCTGGATAGACGCCGTTCTTTTTTCTTCAAATGCAGCGACCGCTTTGTTAACCAGATATCCCAGATCAATAGCATTTACACCCTCATAATGCTGTTGGATTCCTGCAGTCTTTCCCCTAACATGGATCGTGAACCATATGCGGCCAATGGAACCCGGTTGAACGCACATGCTGGAGGTTTCGCAGCAAATGCCCGCATCTGCCGAGTATCCTCTTGTTACGCATGCCAGTGTTCCATTGCCAGAAAGCTCCTCATCCATGACATATTCCAGCAAAACATCGCCCTTGAGCCGCAAGCCAGCCCTTTGAATACAACGGACTGCCATCGTCATCGCCGCAACGCCGGACTTCATATCCGCCGCACCCCTGGCATAAATCTTGCCATCTGCAATATCCGCCGACCAACAACCATACTCCCAGTTTTCTGCTGCGCCCTCCGGAATCACATCTACATGTCCGTTCAGCAGCAAGGATTTTCCTCCTCCGGTTCCTTTCCATATCCCAACCACATTGGGACGTCCCTCATAACTATCAGCTTCTGTCGCAACATATGCGGGATGCTGTTTCAGCTCCTCAATATCCGGATCAAATACATCCACAGTCAGATTCATATCATGCAGTTCCTGCGCAATGTATTGCTGAACCGGCCCCTCATTTCCAGTAACACTCGGTATTTTTAATATTGATCTAAGAAACTCAACATTTGCTGCTCCCTCTGATTCCAGTATCTTATTTAGTTTCTTCGCCTGTGTAATATCCATAAATACAATCTCCCTCCGCCTCTCATTCGTCAGTTATTATAAAACAATATAGTCCAAATATTGATTTGATTAGTTGTTTTATTTATTGTTTAAATGATAACATAGTCTTTTCTCTTCTTCCATCCTTTCTTTTTGTGACAAAATTCTGAAAAATCAAAACATGTTTTGTCATAATAACACAAGTATTTTCTTATCCGCTCTCTTTCCACAATTGTTTTTTTATAATAAATATGATATAATTTTCTCATCTTTTATTCGCCATGGGCACAATCGGCGGACATTGTGCTTCTGAATTTCATTTTACAAAGGAGAGCATTTTATGGGTATCACACTATATGAGGCCATGTCTATCGCTCCATTTTCTTCTGCGCACATAATTGGCGGCGCCGCCGGCTTAAATCGGACTGTCGAATCAGCAAATATTCAGGAAGTTCCTGAAGTTGGGCGGTGGCTTCATGGGGGCGAGATTTTGTTCAGCTCCGGCTATGCCTTCAAAAGTACGGAAGATGCCGTTGAATTAATAAAGCAACTGCACAAAATGAAAGTCGCCGCATTAGCCATCAAACCCGGTCAGTATCTGTCATCTATCCCGCAAGAGTTAATTGACTGCGCAAACCAACTGCGTTTTCCTCTATTTGAGTTGCCGGAAGATCTTCCTTATATGGACTGCATTATTCCCATTTTCGAACGGATTACTCAAAAGCAGCTTGCCATCATGCGGCAAGTCGAGCGCATCCACAACTGTCTGATGGATTCCATTCTGCATAACGGCGGATTGCCAGGTATTTGTCAGGTACTCCATTCGGTTACAGGCAGCTCTGTTTTCATTGTTTCTTCCATAGGATCTGTTTTGGCACAAATCCTTGCAGATTCTCCAGACGATTCCCCAAAATGCGATTATTGGGAAAAGGTAATCCCCCATCTGTCACGAAATCTGTTTCGCACAATGCAGCGCAACAAATGTAACGCAATCAACATCGGCACAGATATTCGATTGACCTGTATTCCCGTATTTGTGCAAGACAGATTACTTGCCTTTCTTTTGCTGGACAAGCCCTACGACAAAATGCCTGAAATGGATTTGATTGCCTATGAAAACGCCAGTTCTTTGATTGCAATTGAGCTTTTGAACGAAGAAGCCTTGATTCAAAAGGAGCAGCGAATTCGTGAGCAGTTGCTCGATGATATTCTCACACATCGATATAACGACAATGATGTGATCTATCAGCGCGGTCAATATGCCGGATTCGACCTCCACAGTCCACATCGAATCATGGTTATTTCTCCCGGTTCATTTGAGCATTATGTATATGATGTATTGCACTGCACCAACGAAGAATCCGTGCAAAATGTTAAGTTTCGTCTTCGCACTATGATTGAGCAGTGTTTATCTAACTATCCCGCCCCTGTCCTCATTTCTTCCAACGGTATTCGTGTCATTGCAATGATTCAGGTCAAAGGCTCCAATTCCGACAAGTGGATTTATGAGATACAGGGAAATATGAAAAAAAGGCTTTCACAAGAATTTCCGCATCTTCAGTTGACCATCGGTATTGGTCAGATAAAAGTTGGGTTATCGAACACAGATACCAGCTATCAGGAGGCCATTGTTGCCCTACAGGCAAATCGTAGTCTTCATAGGAATCAGGAAAATTGTAGTGTGACTTTTTTTGATCAGTTGGGTTGTTTAAGTTTCCTGTGCGATCTGCAGCATTCAAAGGCAATGCTTTCTTTTTACGAAACGCATCTTTGTCCCATTTTGGAATATGACAAGGAGAATCAAACCTCCTTGGTTGCAACTTTAGATGCCTTTTTCGCCAATGGTCAAAATCTCCGCCGAACCGCAGAATCTTTGTATGTACACAAAAATTCAGTAATCTATCGCTTGCATAAGATAGAAGATATCATAGGCAGTGAGCTCTCTGATCCCACCACCTCCTTCAACCTTCAGCTTTGTCTGCAACTGCGTAATATTATCTAATCTCAAAGTCTGTATTTAGTTTTATATTCTAATATTATTTTCAAATTATTGTTCTTTTCAGCTAATGACATGTACTCTTTTTCTGTGTTATGATGGCTACAGTTTCAGCATGAGATAAACATGCAGCATAGCTCGTACTTAAAAAATTATAAACTGAAGTCATAGAGCAGAAAGGAAAGAGAGTATGGCAAATCTTAGCGTAAATTATTGTGGAGTCCCCTTCAAAAACCCATTGGTTTTGGCATCTGCCACACCCGGGTGGGACGGTGAAGCCATGTGTTTGGCAGCTGAGGCCGGTATTGGCGGTGTCATTCCCAAAACAATCGGGCCGAAGCAGGACTGGGCAGCCCATCCTCGTAACGGAAGAATGCGTATTATCCGCAACAGCGGAAAGCCCATCGGCCAAGTCAATTTGGAGCTGTTTACAACCATGACCCGTGATGCCTGGCTGCACAAAGAGCTGGCCATCGCAAAACAGGGCGGAGCCGTGATGCAGGTCAGTATTCTTGCGATGCCGGAGCCGGAAGATACCGCTCGGCTGGTCGAGGAAATGCAAGCTACCGGTCTGGTAGATCTGTTTGAGCTAAATGTTTCGTGTCCCATGCCTGCCTCCACTGTAGGTATGCATATTGGCAAAAGTCCTGAACTGACCTATGCTCAGGTCAAAGCCGCCAAAGCTGTGTCCAAGGTTCCCTTTACCGTAAAAATGACCCCCAACGTCACCAGTCTGGTAGATGTTGCCTCCGCTGCAAAGGAAGCCGGAGCTGACGGCATTACTATCAGTAACTCTATCCGTTCTTTTGCCGGCGTAGACATTGATACCGGCAAGCCCTATCTATGTGGCTACGGCGGATATACCGGCCCTGCCATTCGTCCAATCATTATGCGTCATGTATCCGAGGTTGCCCGGAATGTTGATATCCCCATCTCTGCTGTAGGCGGTGTCAGCAGCTATCGTGATGTGATTGAATATATCATGCTGGGTGCCACTACTGTTCAGCTTTGTACATCTATTATGTGGAATGGCTATCAGCAGATTACCAAGATTATTTCTGATCTGAATCAATGGATGGACGAGAAGGGATATAAGTCCTTGGACGAAATCCGCGGCATTGCACTTCCCTACATTACTACGGTCGAAAAGCTCGCCGAGCTCCCCCCCAAATTTGCTCACATTAACCCCGATATTTGCACAAATTGCGGCCTTTGCCAGAAAAGTTGCATGTATCGCGCCATCTCGGAGAAAAACCGCAAGCGTTGGGCAGACACTGCACAGTGTGATGGCTGCGGCATCTGCGCACAGATTTGCCCCTTCCAGGCCATTTCATTAGTCTAATATTACTCCCTCAAGTAAGAGAAATGACGGTGACACCTTTGTCCAATGTGCTGCCGTCATTTCTCTTATTAATTTTCAAAGATTCAGGTCAAAAGAGTTCATCATCTCTCATGATATGGTCACTATTGGCAACATGATCCGTATCTGCATCTGTTTCAAGTTCATCGATAGCAACCGTATGCAGAATGATTCTCCGCTCCCCATTCTCGCTTTAATTGCAGCACATCCTCTGGCTCCGTTGGAATTAATCTTCTACTCACGCAGCGAAGCTGATGTTCCGCCGCAGATACCGGTTATATCCCGTGAACTCGCCGTCCCGGATGCCGCGCCGGGTGGACAGGAGGGAATCCATCTCGCTGTCCATCTTGTCCAGCTTCCTCAGCGCAAAAACCTCAGGCGAGAACGGACACTCCGCCTCCTCCTCGCCGGGGTGATGGTTGCTGATGAGATGCACCACCATCTGCAGCTTGCGATCCGAAATGCGCAGGCTGCGCCCGACCTCCAGCACCATCTTCGCTCCCGCTTCCGAGTGTTCCTTTGCCCGATAGCCCTTGGAAAAGCCCGTGCTCGCCAGGGTATACAGCCAGATCTTCCCGATGTCGTGGAGCAGGCAGCCCGCCCGAAGAAGATCGGCGTTGAGCTCTGTGCCGTACTGTGCTGCCAAGCCGTCCGCCAGGGCTGCCATGCTGCACGAATGCGCCGCCAGCCCGCCCGGTGCGGCGTGGTGCTGGTTGTACCCGCCTGGGTAGCTGAGATACTCCTCGCAATACTTATCCACCACCGCCAGACAGAGGTCGTGATAGTCCGCATCCTCGATCTTCGCAATGCAGCCCAGCACAGCCTCCCGCATGTCCTCCCGCTCCGGGAGCAGCTCCGCCAAATCGTAGTTCCGCACATCCTCCGCCCCGGCGGGCAGGAGTACTTCGCAGCAGATCTGCCGGGTCACGTTATAGCTATTCACCCTACCCTCGATATAGATCACCTCGCCGATGTCGTCATAGGTCAGTCGATTCCGCCCGTTATCCCAGCACCGTAGCTCGATAGTCCCGCTCCTGTCCAGTGCCGTACCAAAAAGGTACGATGTGCCGTTCCCTTTCATGGAATAACCCATCCCCAGCAGAATGTAATATCCCTTCACTCGCTGACCCACGGTCAGCTCCTTACAATTCAAATGCATCATCCTATCGATGTTCCTCCTTAATGATTCAGTACCGCCACCGCAGCGGCCAGCGTGTCGATCTGTGTTCTTATACCATTGCGTCCAAAATAGTCAGCGCATACTCCAGCATCCACAGCGTTTCCTCCGACGGATTTTCTCCTTCTCCAACCCGGCGCAGCTCCTCCGTGAGCTGAATAAGCTCCGTCTTTAATGCCTTGAAAGCCCTCGGATTTCCAATGATCCGTGCTTCCCGCCCCATCAGTCTTTGCAGAAAATACTCCTGTTTGGTCAGTCCGCTCAGTGCCACCATACGCTTGATGATCTCATGCTCCTGCGGAGAAGCCCGGAATGTGATGCTCTTGCTCCTCCATCTGTTGCAGCCGTCTCTCCCCTTTTGTGTCATACACTCCCCCCTCTCTGTGAAAGCACATTCAGCTTATCGGTGATATTCTTCTGGGAGCTGGGGAACAAATGGGCGTAGTGATAGGTGATGTTCTGGCTTTCGTGCCCAATGCGATCCCCGATCTCCAGCGCGCTCAGTCCCATATTGATCAGCAGGGAAACATGAGAGTGGCGCAAATCGTGAATGCGGATGGTTTTCACTCCCGCCTCTGCCGCATACTTTTTTATCCTGCTTTGCAGGAAATACGGCTGCACCGGGAACATCCGATCCCCCGCCCTCCTGTCATAGCAAAGGCGCAAATACTCCTGCATTTCACAAGTCAGCCGCTCCGTCAGCCCAACCACCCGCACACTTTTCTTTGTCTTCGGCGGGGTAACAACATCCTTTCCATGAAAGCAGTGGTAGGTCTTGCTGACGGACACCGTTCCGTTTTCAAAATCAAAATCCTCCGCCGTCAGTGCCAGCAGCTCACCCTCCCGAATCCCTGTCCAGTACAGCATCTGAAAACAGTAGTAGGCCATGGGCTCCTCCATGCACGCATCGGAAAAGGTGCTAAACTCCTCCAGCGTCCAAAAATCGCATTTCCCCTCCCGGGAGGAGCCGATCCCCATGATCCTGTCCATGGGATTGTCATGAAGGCCGTAATACTTGGCCGCATAGCGAAACAGAACCACCAGTTGGGCGTTGAGATTGCGCAGATAGTTTTTGGAAAAGGGTCTGCCCGTCCTTTCGTCGCAATGGGAAAGCAGCATATTCTGCCACCGAATGATCTCCGCCCCTGTGATCTCGTTCACCCGCCGCCTGCCGAAATACGGCAGGATCCATTTCGTGAGGATGGATTTCTTGGCGATGAGTGAGCTTTGCTTCAGCCTCGGCTCCATCTCCTCCAAATAAAGAGCCGAAAAATCATCCATCGTCATGGACAGGTCGTTGTGGCTCTTTGCCTTGAAATCCGTTTCCCACTTTTGCGCCTCTCGCTTCGTCTTAAATCCCCGGCGCGTGCACCACCTGTCCTCTCCCTTCCAATCCTTGTACCGTCCCTTGACATACCAGGTGTTTCTCTCGCTGTCCTTATAAACCGGCAATGCTATCGCCTCCCCTCACGACGGGTTTCCGCAATAGACCTTTTCCTCGAAGAACAGGCGATTGACCTTTCCGGCAACCGTGATGTACCCCTTTTCATTCAGTTCCGCATTCAGTGTGCGGATGATCTTGTACGCCTTGGGCACAGACACATCCATATACACCGCCACATCGTTCACATTCAGAAATCTCTTGTTCTCCATCCCATTCAACCCCCGTCAAAAATGATGAAAAAACAAAATACCGTGTAGGTCAAATTCCTACACGGTACCGAATCATTACAATGACAGAGTACTCACCGTCGAAAATGCTTGCAATACTCCCGTAAAAGGGATATACTGATACCGACGGTGCGGACGTCAAGTCCGTTGTGCAGGTGCCCTTTCACCCGCGCAGGTGTATGGGAGTTGGCGCTCCCATGCACTGCCGTTATTTTGTTTTTCTGTAATCATTATACTCATATATGCATCATATGTCAACTCAAGGCCGTTCGTCATCTTTGCCGAATATATGATTCATATATTGTGCAATTTGTCCGTTGTTTTTGCAATCGCCATGAATTATACTGTTTTATACTATGGAAAAGGGAGAAAATGCCTATGTCGCCTACCGATGCCGTCCGCCGCGCTACGAAAAAATACTTAGGTGAAAAGGTCGATTCGCTGACCATCCGCGTGCCGAAAGGGACGAAGGGCGTTCTGGAATCCATTGCCGCCGGCAAGGGGCTGTCTGTAAACGCCTATCTCAACACCATCATCCGCGATGCCATTCAGCAGGAAAAAGACAACGCTTGAGGCTCTGTCCCCAAGCGTTGTCCTTTTTAATAGGAATCTGCGTTTATAAACCTCGCTGAACGGGAATTTATCTCCCCGCGGTAGAGCCTATACTTTTTCACCCTGGTTTCCCGCTGCCAATTTGCCAACAGAACGATATTCTTATGAGGATCCTTCTCTCTCCCCTCCTCCTTGTTTCCAAATACCTTTGTCTGGAATTCCCGATTTCTCTCCTCATTCTCCATTCTCACGAGGAAGTACAGCGCATTCTCGTCCTCAACCGTGAAAGCGTCTCTGAGAATCACCCAGCCTCTCGGCGGCTTCAGGCTCTCGCTTACCTTCCCCGGCAAAAACCGTTTGGTAACCACCATTTTCACTCCGCCCCGGAACTTTTTCCGAAAGCTCGATGCCGTCCTCCTGTCCATCACGAACTCGCCCACTGTGACGGATTCTCCCACATCAACGGCTTCGTCCGTCCTCCGATTGAAAAGTGCCTCAAAGAGCTGTTTGACATTGGTGATCCTCCGCTCCGCATGGGGATCGAACCGCTCATCGCCGTCGTCGGGCAGCACCTCTGCCAGCTCCTTGCCCTCTCCCGGCTCACAGGGAGGCTCCTGTCCGCCTTCGGTGGGACCTTGCCTGTCTTCATCCCTGTAGGCCACCATGCCGTCAATGTCCACATATTCGTTGCTATATATGCGCACAATGCGAGTTCCCTTTGCAATGACGCAGTTCGGCGCGTGCTCATCCGAATAGCCGTGATTTTTCTTATTTGACTCCTTGACCTTCTCTTCCGTTGCATCGTGCCGCTGATTGGTCTGCTCTTCCCGCACTCCGTGCCGGAAGTTTGCCTTCGCGCCGCACCCGGGGCAGAAAAGGTCGTATTCCGCTATAACGCTTTCTTTCTCCGTCTGCAGATCGATCTCCCGGCTCTGCTTCGTTTCCTTATGGATACCGTTTGCATATCTCATTTCCGGCCCCCTCCTAAAACTTATGTTCTACTATAATAATAGCTGACATATCGTCTCAAGTCAAGAGGGACTGTTTTTTATGCTTTCTCGTATGCTTCGCGTACCGATTTTGCAATGTTTACGGTTTCCGCAGCATTTTGCTCCGCTCCCGCTTTTGCAAAAACAGCTATGTCGAACATCGCCCCCTCTACCCGCAGGGTAACAGGATCCAATATTTCCCGGCTCGATGCTTGCAGAAGCAGCTTCGCGCAGCCTCTCACCGCCGGGACGGATATGCTCACTCGGTAGGCATTTTCAATCTCCAGTCGGCTCTGCATTCCGAATTCCGCCGTCCGGATCTGTGATCCTCTTTCATTCAGCGGATGCTCCCGCAGTAGGATCGCCATTTCATGGAGCAGCTCCTCGTCGGTGAAGTCCTCCCGGCGCAGAGCGGTGTTTTCCAACCTATGCCCCATGTAGTACTGCACCTGCGTTTGCGTGAAGCCCAAGGCGTGCAAATGGGTGGCCATATTTCTTCGGAACAGATAGGTCGTCACATCCCGCTCCCCCAGATCCTCCTCCGTCCCTGCGCCGTCCTGCATACAGGCGTTGATCCCGGAAAACTCCTCCTCACTAACCCTCAATTCATACCGCAGCAGCTTCCCCCCCGCGTCTGTCAAATCCGCCGCCGTGCATCGCTCCCCATAGGCCGTCCCCTTGCAGGCAATGGGAAGCTCCTCCACGGCGGAAAACACCTTTCCCGCTTTGTTTTCCAGCGGAAAGGCTGCCCGCTCCCGAATATAGGCAATTCTCCTCAGCAGCAGCTCCGAAAGCCTCCTCGGTATCGGGAGCAGCCGGGGTGCATTTCGTGTCTTTCCCCCAGCCTTTAATGTGTCGGTCTTCCCCTGCGTCGTCTGAAAGCATCGGAGGTAGTAGTCCCCCCTATATCGGTCAAATTCTATCAGATCCCCGTAATTCAGACCGCACACCTCCGCATTCCGCATCCCGGCCATGAGCATGACCGCCAGACCGATCTGTGCGCCGTTTTCGTTTTCCACATCCTCCAGCAACCTTTCGGCTGCCAGCTTTTCCTCCCGTATGGTCAGGGATTTGCGAATGCGGCATAGCTTCTCCTCCCGAGTCTCATTGTCATCGTCCTTCAGCTTATATCCCGCTCCCCACAGGGCATCCTCCATATTTCTGTCCCGAAAATACGCCTCGCAGGGGTCAGTCAGCAGATGAATGTACCGGGAGGTGATGGTAGTCTCATCGTAGTTTAGGGCATCCTTGATGTTCTCCAATATCTCCGTTATCACCGTCTCCGTGTACTGTGCGACCGGCAGGGAGGTTTGGATGTACGGAAACACCCGCTCATTGTAATCCCGCACATAAGTGTCCCTGGTGCTTTGATTGCAGTCCCTTGTGATTTCGGCAAAGTACCTTTGTGCCGCACCGATGAAGTTCATCTCCCCTCGCGGCGTCTTTACCTCAAATACCGGGTCGAATGCTTCCGTCATTTCTTCTCACCTGCCATTCTTGTTATGTCCGCGCAAAACCCATGGGTGTTCTCCAGCGTTATCCGCAGCTCTCCGTTTTTTGTCTGCGGGACAATCACTGCGCTCAGCCCGCCGCACGCCCGATCCGCCTCGTAGGTAAACTCCGCAACGCCCTGTCTCTCCGTATGTGTCCCCGACCCCGATTCCTCATGCAAAAGCCAGTGCAGCCACCGTCTCTGCTTGATGGCCAGGATCAGCTGCAGCTTGGCGTTGGCATAGTCGCAGTAATTCCTGGCGTAGGTGTCCGGTCCCTTGGTTCGCAGCAGATATGCAAGCTCTCCCGGATCGTATCGGCAGCACAGCAGGCCATAGTGCTTGAAGTTTGCTCGAAACAGGTCGCCCCTATAATAGGCCAGGTTGCTCTCCACAGTCCCCTTGCCATCCGTCGGGATCTCGATGAGCTGATCCGGTATCCCCGCCTTTTTTATAAACTGTCGGTTGATCCGGCTCAGTTCCCCGGGCGCAACCACCCGATGCCTGTCATCCGCCCACACCATGCTCTCCCCCTGCACGATACTCTCCGTCAGGAAGGCCGCCTCCTCCATTCCGTCCTTCTTCGTGCGCTGCTTCCGCCGCTCCGCCAGCAGTATATCCGACAGCAGCTTAGGACACGGCAGCGTGGCGTAGCGGTACACCTTTTCAAACCTGCGATATGCCTTCCCGTCGTTTTGCAGCTGCCTGCTTACTCGGATCTGATACACGGGTTCTCCGTCCAGAGTATAGCTCTCCAGCCTTGTAAAATCCCGCCAGCGCAGAGCGCAGGCCACATTCGGCTCCATCCCCATGAGCAGGCAGATCAGCGAGCCCAGGCAGATCGTATTTCCCGCCTCATATTCCCGCCTCATGTCCTCAAGGATCCTCTGCATTTCGTCCCTGGTCAGGGATTTTTTCGTCAAATTTCGGCTGACATCATATGCCCCGCCGTCTCCCGTTTCCTCACGCAGCAGCTCCCTGACCGCATTCTCCCCGCAATGTCCGTAGGCACACGCCGTTTCCATCAGGCTCCCAAGCACCCGCCGGCCTCGTCTTACCCGAACTCCGACCTCGCCATACAGCTTTTCCAGAGCATCTTCGGCAAGCCGCGATGTCATATCCGTCGTCAGATACTCCCCCAATTCGGAAAGAAGCTCCTGCAAGCATTTCTTCCCGCTCTGCGGAAGCTCCTCCGCCCATTCCGGGTAGATATATGCCAGCGTTTTCAGAGAGATCGGCCTGCCCGCATACGCCTTTCTATATTGCTCTGCAACGATTTCCCGAATAGAGTATTTCTTCCCCTTTCGGAACACGCAAGCATACGGGTATTCCTCCGTAGCCCATTTTTCCAATGCCTCTGCCTCAATCGCTCTGCTCCTTTTGACGCTTTCCTCGATCCGTTTCCCGCTTCCGCCTTTTTCCGCGATGGGTGCCCTGACATAGGCCTCCACCCGTGGCAGCTCCCCCGCACGGGGCATAGATGCCGTCAGGCACACCCGGATCTCCGCGGAAAACGGGTATTCCACCGCGTGATTTCTCCGCCCATCCGACCTGCTCAGATATGCTATTTCCGCCGCACGGTATGCGCTCCGAAAGGACTGCCCGCCCGTGAGCCTGTCCACCGGGATCTGCGCCCGCAGGGATTTTCTGCTGAGATATTGCTTCTCTCCCGCTTTGTCCAGCCCATAAAAAGAAATGGAAACTGCGTCCTCACTGCTCTTTTGAATGTACCCGTACTCGCAGCTTACCAGCAGCTTTCTCTGAGGACTTGTGGCAAAATTGATGCCGCTGGGGAATAGATGCACCTGCGTAACGCGGCTGTCCACTTCCGTGAGCAGCCCCTGTATTGCCTCTCGGCTGCCTGCATCCGATCCGAAATAGCTCAGTCGGTTCACGCCCGATTTCAAATTCTCCTTCAGCAGTCCGATATAATCCTCTCCATCGGGAATTCGACTGCCGAAGAGCAGCGTGTTTTCAGGGGCTCCGTTTCTTCTCAAATACGGCTCCATGTCCTCCGCCGCTATGAACTGTGCATACTTCCCCCAGGGCAGTCCCCGGCAAATATCCGCCATGAAGCGATTCTCCATAACAAAGGTCACCCTGACATTCGAGAGGTCACTGTCCCTCATCCACTGCCGCACGAAGAACGGAGTCGGCGCAATGACCAGTGACTCCGTCTCCCGCTCCACAGGCAGCGTAGAGGTGAACAGATAGTACACCACGCAATTCTCTGGCAAAATGTCATTGTATTCTCGGTTCAGATACGCCGCACACAGTGCGTCCGCCCGGTAAGTCGGGGATTTTCCCAGCTCCCGCAGTACCCCGTCAAACAGCTTTTCCCGCGCCACCCGGTCACACCGCTCCGGCGCATACATCTGCGAAATGCGTCGTGCTTTGCCCGGTTCATTCACAAGGATGTGGATGTACTCCAAAATATGCTCCCTTGTTTCTCCCGCCTCTGTCAGACTGCCGATGGCCGAGAAGATGCCGCCGGCACA